>PVMS01048932.1_pt1 | contig 21509 bp, 22 predicted proteins | sample 1853461 | NCBI WGS metagenome assembly PVMS01 (sample SAMN08582032, study PRJNA380276) | Marine sediment metagenome, whole genome shotgun sequencing project. | isolation source: ocean sediment barecode stripped | collected 2017 | reverse complement strand
CCTAGTGAGGGCAATCACTAGGAACGAATAAGATTACAAAACCAAGTAAAATCAATGAAATAATACTCATTTTATCCTCCTAAAACTCTATTTTTTAATTTGCCTGACGACAACTCGGTTGCCGTCAACTGTGATTATTTTTACTTTTTCACCATCTTCAATAAAAGTACCTTCGCTAACAACAAAAATTCTTTTATTATCACTTATTACCCAACCTGATGGATGTAAATCTGTGTCTGCCACCCCTTCTTGTCCGACCATATCTTCTAATCCTAACGATGTATCGTAACCACGTTCATGGTCTTGCACGTCAGGTGTGGCTAATTTTTTCCAAAATTTTGTTTTGGACATTAATTTTAATAGCAATACCAAGCCGACCAAGCCGCCAATGACTCCAATTGTTAAACCAAGCATTGCCATATCTGCAACCTCCTCTCCAACCGGGATATCCGGTAATAATAGTCGATATAAACCAAATACAACTAAAATTATTCCGCCGATACCGGCTAAACCAAAACCCGGTATCACGATCATTTCGATTAGCAACAGTAATATACCAACAAAAATTATTAGGAAATCGGTAACCGATGCAAGCTCAGCAATGTATCCTGCTCCAAGCGCTAATGCCAAACAAACTGCACCAATTGTACCGGAAACGCCCCAACCCGGTTGCTGTAATTCAAATAGAATTCCTAAGAATCCAAATGTCATTAATAACGAAGCTACCACTGGGTTAGTTAAAAATCGTACGATTGCTTCCGACCAAGTGGCTTTGGTAGATATGACTTCAGCACCTTCTAAGCCTAATTCAGCAAGTAATTCGTCAAATGTTTCAGCATCGCCATCAGCGATTTTATATTTTTTAGCAAGTTCTGTCGTTAAAGTAATTAGCTTACCTTCCTTGCGACCTTCCAAATCCAACACTTCCACCGAATCGCCATCAATTTCCAAGTGCGTGAACGATAATTCTTCATCAACCATTCCTTTAGCAATATCAATGTTTCGCCCGGTACTCTCTGCTGTGGAGGCCATTTCCTCTCGCATATAAGATATAACTTTTTCGCTGCCCTTTTTCCCCTGCATATCTACTGCAGTTGCCGCACCAATTGTACCTCCTCTTGTCATATAAATTTTATCGCAAGACAGCGATATCAAAGCACCGGCGGATATCGCCCGTCGATTTATAAATGCTACAGTTAATAGTGGTGAATCTAAAATTGCATCTTTGATCTGTGTAGCAGCATCAACACGACCGCCAAAAGTATCAATATCAAATATTACTGCTACGGCACCTTCTTCTTTGGCAGTTTTTAGCGACCGTTCAATATATGGCGGCAAACCCAAGTCAATTACGCCTTCAATCGGAACACGGTAGACAAGCGAATCGGGAGCGGCAAATAGCGTTGATAATAATAGAATTGGTAATATAATTAATTTCTTCATATTACAATCTTACCTGTAAACCCTGTAATAAACAATGAAACATGCTATTTATTTAATCTCCACACCGCCAAAAGCCACGGTACAATGGATGTAAACATCTTTTCCTGTTTTAGCGTCTGCCGCACCACGTGATTTACTTTCTATGCCGCCAAATATCGGTGTTCCTGTTAAAATTATATTCCAATCATCGGGAACTATCATTTCAACACCACCAAATAAGGCTGTTGCATGAATTTTACAACCGTCCGGCGATATTTTAGCTCCTCGTAAATCAAGTTCAACACCGCCAAATAACGCCATGGTTTCTCCACCTTTAAAATTCTGTGATGTTATGGTATGTTCAGCACCGCCAAATACGGCATTGGAATGTATAAAATCATTTCCGATAGTTGATTCATTGGTCAAGCTCCAATTAGAACGACGCCCTTTAAAGACCATTGAAAGACCAATGATTATTAATACTAATGGCCATAAACGCCAAATACTGCCCCAGCCGATAATATCATGTGTAGTCAATAAGAATAACGCACCAATCAGTATAAAAATAAGTCCGGCACCCCGATCATGACCTTGTAATTTTATTAATCCAATTATTATGAAGATTGCCGGCCACCAATTTGTTATTACCCCTCCAAAATCCAATGTTGTAAATGTGTTGAGTAGAAATAAAGCTCCAATTAAAATTAGAACAAACCCAACCCAACTGTTTTGACTATGTTTATGATGTGCCATTTTTCTCTCCAATTATTATTAAATATAATATCTATCTTGATCTACTTCTACCCGCAGAATTCGCAATTCTTCATAACTTGGTACATCGTTTTGCTCAATTTCTTCAGAAATGATTAATTCAAATCCGGTGTTTTCTACTACGTCATTTATTGTTATACCCGGATTCAAGGCTAATAGTTTCATACGTTTAGACTTTTTATCAAAACCCAATGTACATAAATCTGTAACAACACGATACGGACCGGTGTTGGGCGGCAAACCGGCTTCTTCCCGGGCACCCGGACCTGACAAATAACCAGGCGTAGTAATGAAATCAATTTTAGGCATGAATCTGCGTTTTCCGTGCTGCATTATAATTATCGTCTTCCAACATGTAGAACCAACATCGTTTCCGCCGCCCGAACCAGGAAGGCGTACCTTGGGATTATCATGATCGTCCCCAATTATTGTGGAATTTAGATTGCCGTACATATCGATCTGAGCGCCGCCTAAAAATCCGTATTCAACAAAGCCGCATTGTCCGGCTTCCATAATATCACAAATGCCGGCGGCGACTAAGCCTTTGTTAAAAGTCCGCATATCACCAACTGCTAAAGGAAGTTTTTCGAGCTTAGCTCCAATTCCGCCAAACTCAAATATCGATATTAAGTTGGGTGCATGCATTTTTTGCGCAAGCGATGCCGCCAACATCGGTATTCCTGTACCAATAAAGCAAGTTGCATTATCTTCCATCAATCTTGAAGCAATGCATATTAATAATTCATTTGGATTATATTTGATATCACTCACCCCTTCCTCCATCTATCCGCATTGAGTTCAATTTTTCAGTTCCAACTAAATCAAGATATTCCTCATGATTATCTACACTGTAAATCCATTTGTCAAGATACTTTTGTACTCGTTCAATATCTTTACTATCTTTTGCATAATTCTTAATATGATCTTCGTCACGTTCATACAAACCGGACATTTCACCGGGATGTGACCCAAAGGGTGCCTCAACAACCGCATCCACTAAATAATAAGGAATAATTGTGCGGTCCGGTTGAGAGCGAATAACATTCGTGTCTATTATTTCTTCCGCTGAAATGATTAATCGCTTTGAAGCGCGCGCCATTTCAGCAGCAAATCCTGAGATTCCATCTATTTGGCAATTACCATATTTATCGGCACGATGAACGTGAATAAAACCAACATCAAGTATCAAAGCGGGGAGTAGACAAATTTTCTCTCCCGTAAATGGGCATTCAACTGTTTTGGCTGCGCTATATTTATATGTGTCGGTACCCAGCATAACGCGCGTTGGGATAAACGGCACGCCCATTGCAGCGGCTTTAAATCTCCAAGACAATGCAGCGTTTGACCATTCAACTACTTTTTCTACAAAACCACTCTCGACAGCCCTGCGCGCCGAATTAGATAATCCATATACTTCGAATCCAATGTATGTCCAATCTAATTTTTTTATAACATTTGCCGCTGCTAATAAATCTGATTCGTAAACACCCTGACCTGCGCAATTTAAATTTTTAAATCCCTGTCGAATGATTTCCCGCGTTAGCGACATTGGTGCGCGGACAGTACCATAAAGTTCAATACCAATGTAATGTCCGTCTTTTAAATATTTTGAAACCGCTTCTTGCTCAGACATCCTTTTGTCTAGCAAGGCTTTGGGCTTTTGGGTACGATTCCATTCACGAAATGCGTTAATATCGGGAGGTTGAATTAGTTCGCCAATTCCAGATGATAAAACTTTCATAATTTCCTCAAAAATGTTTTGAAAATTTAACTATAACCAAATTCATTTAGAATAGAAGTCAGTATGAATAATAAATAAAATTAACTTGTTCACCTACTTAGCATGAAATAAATTCTGCCCCTGTATGAAACTATCACATAAGATAACATATCTATTTTTAAAAACACTTTCATTCAGCTTAAGGAATTCTCCGCAATGGATAAGAAATATATTCTCCAATTTTTTATATATTCTTTTATACTACTTGATCCCGATACGTAAAAAACAGGTATTAAAAAATATCAATTTAGCATTTCCTGATGAGCCGTTAAATTGGCATATTAAAACTGCAAAAGCTAGTTATAAATTTTTCATTAATAATTTTGTGCAGTTTTTTGCATTTCCAAAATCATTCTTAAAGAGTAACATTAAGGTTACAGGACAAGACTTATTAAACGATACATTAACAGCAGGAAATGGCATCATTTTTGTTTCCGGACATTTTGGGATTTGGGAAATTCTTGGTGCATGGTTGGGCTACAATAAATACCCTGTTTCGGCAGTAGCTGTGAAACAAAAAAATCGTGGCAGTAATAAATTTTTTATAGAATTGCGTAGTCATTTTGGTATGAAACATATATACCGTAAATCATCTTTAGATAATATGTATAACGTTCTTGAACATGGTGAAATTCTTGCGCTTGTAAGTGATCAAGACGCACGTAAACGTGGTGTATTTGTTAGTTATTTCAATCGGAAGACTTCAACTCCCAAAGGTGCTGCACGGTTTCATCTTGAAAATGGAGCACCTATAATTTTTACAATATGTTATCAAAACAAACCTAATGACTATACAATTGAATTTCACCCATTAAAAATAGCACCTGATGCTACAGTCGAGTCAATTACACAATTATATACTTCTTTATTGGAAGAATATGTTCGCCGGTACCCCGAACAATATTTTTGGTTTCATCGGCGGTGGAAAACGAAACTTCGCACAAAAAATAATGATTAAACGTATAAACATTGATCATCCGAAAGTGGTCAAATATGCCATAAACATTTTAGCGGAAGGGGGTGTAATCGTTTATCCCACAGATACATTATACGGCTTTGGAGCCGATGCATCCAATGATGAAGCAATTGATAAAATAAATCAGATCAAAGGTCGTTCAGGACCAATGAGCGTGATGGCAGCAAATAAAAATATAGCGGTTGATTGGATGGATATTAATAGTGAACAAATAGAAACAGTTGAACCATATCTTGGCGGAGCACAAACTTTAATTATTCCTGTAAAACCGAATATTGTAAGTAAAAAAATACTCGGTCAGAATAACACATGTGGAATCCGTATACCAGACAACTCTGTTTGTAATGAGCTGTCATTCCAATTTGGCAAACCAATAATTTCTACAAGTGTTAACCGCACGGGTGAACAACCAATGAATGATCCTGCTCAAATTGAATCTGAGTTCAGTTCTGAAGTTGAATTAATAATAGATGCCGGAACATTGCCGGAATCCAGTGGTTCAATAATTTATAAATTTAAAGATAATAAAATCACTGTTTTACGGAAATAATATGCAGCGTATCTTGACAATAATTGCTTTACTCCTTTCATTAAATTACAGCCAAAATTTACCTTTTAAAGTTGGAGAACACCTAACTTATACATTACAATTCAATATTATTAAAATGGGGCGCGGATATTTATCTGTAGAATCAATTGACACTATAGCTGGAATTCAATCTTATCATGTAAAGTTCCAAGCAAATACCCGCAAATTTGCTGATCGTATTTTTCGCGTACGAGACCAAATTGATATATGGTTGAATAGAACAGATTTAACTACTTTAAAAATTATTAAACAAATTAACGAAGGTAAGTACCATCGCGATTATTATACATCAATCGATTATAATAATTCAATTGCAATTACAAATAAGGATACAATAAAAATAAACGGTACTATTCGCGACCCATATTCGCTTTTATATTATTTCCGTATTATTCCCCTAGAAATTGGAAATATTTTAAATTTTACAACTTTTGATAACAAAAAAATAACTGACTTTCAAGTAATAGTTGATGGTAGGGAAACAGTTAATACTCCTGCCGGCATATTCCCTTGTATAATTGTGAAACCATTTAGAGATGGGAAAACCTTATTAAAGAATGAAGGCGATATGAAAATTTGGTTCAGTGACGACGAATTGCGTTTACCGGTACAAATTCAAATTAAGTTAAAATATGGTTCGATGTTACTGCAGTTAAAAACGGTAGAATTGTAGAATAGTTAAGTTGTAGAGTGGTAGTGTTGTAGCAGTAACGTATTAATGTATTTACTATTTACGTTTTACTTATCGCTCCTCACCAATCACCTCTAACCAATCTAGTGCATTATATCACTCCAAAAGGCATCAATTTGTAAATAATCTACCGATATCATTAGCTATAACTGTAATCATTAAAATTAACAAAAACGCCATGCCGACTTTTTGAATCGCTATTTTTACTTTTAAACTAAGTGGTCTTCTGATTGTTGATTCAATCCCAATTACTAAAAGATGTCCGCCATCTAAGCCTGGTATGGGTAAAATATTAATCACTGCTAAATTCACGCTTATCATTGCCATTAAAAACATGAGGGGAGCCAATCCTGCTCTGGCTGATTCCCCAGCCATTTGCGCTATGAATATAGGACCACCAATATCTTTCATCGTGGCAGCGCCTGTAACTAACATTTTTAAAGTTGTGCCAATTAACTCAAAAACGCTTTTTGTTGCTTGCCATCCACTCCCAACAGCTTGAAAAATATTAATTGGTTCATAAGTAACCTCTGCAACAATACCAATTGCTCCCAAAGTATCAATTTTTCCATCAATCAATGCCGGTTGAAAGGAGGTCACTAAATCTTTTTCAATTAGTATATCGTTACGTTCAAAATATAAATTGATTGGTGTACTCGGAATTGAATGAATGATTTCAGTTAATTCCTGCCACGTTTCAATCGGTTCACCGTTAATTTCTACAATTCTATCGCCTGTTTGCATACCGGCGGCTTCAGCAGGCATTCCTTCTATAATTTGTGCAATAACCGGCTCTTCACTTATTACCGGGTTACCCTGATTGTACGCAATGCCCGTGTAGATTGCTAATGCCAATAAAACATTCATGATTACACCGGCACTCATAACCCATGCCTGGGCTAAGCGCGGTTTGCTCATCAATTCATAAGGCTTATGTTCAATTTCACTATCAAGACTTTCGTCAATTAATCCTGCCATTTTAACATACCCGCCTAATGGAATCAATGCAAAACAGTATTCAGTGAAAGTGCCTTTTCGCCCCGGTCTTGAGATGTGTTTTTTAACAACAGGTCCCCAAACTATTTTACCTTCATCATCTTTACGAAAAAAGAACAGTTTAAAATCCCAGCCATCGGGGATCGATGTCATAGTAATTATTCTAGGTGGGAATCCGACTGAGAATTTTTCTACCCGTACACCAACGGACCGCGCTGCTAAATAATGTCCCAATTCATGAACAAAAACTATAACTCCTATTACAATAGCTGTTGCTAATAATGTTATCATTTATATTATATCCTAAAGTTTAAAAATTATATTTAAAATAGTCCTGTTAGTTGTATGATTTTACAAAATCCTTTGCCCAAACAATCAAATTTTGTAGATCGTTTAGATTGGGATTTTCAATCCATTCATGTTTATCACAAGCACCACTAACAATTTTAGGGATATCTGTGAATAGTATATCGCTTTTTAAAAAGCGATATACTGCAAATTCATTTGCTACGTTTAATACCGCTGTAGCGGTACCTAATTGACGCAAACTTTCAAAGGCCAATTCCATACAAGGGAATCTATTAAAATTTGGAGCTTCAAATGTCATTTCCTTTAACTTAACAAAATCTAATCTCTCCCAATCAGTTTCAATATGACGGGGATATGTTAAAGCGTACTGTATCGGAACTTTCATATCGGGGACACCGAGCTGAGCTTTTACCGAACTGTCTTTCATCTCAATCATAGAATGGATAATTGATTGCGGGTGAATCACAACCTCAATATTGTCGACAGAAATATCAAACAACCAATATGCTTCGATAATTTCGAGCCCCTTATTCATCATTGTCGCTGAATCAATTGTAATTTTATTGCCCATATCCCAATTGGGATGTTTTAGTGCTTCTTGGGGTGTGATATCTGCAAATGTATCAATATCGCGTGTGCGGAAAGGTCCGCCGCTACCGGTCAATATTATTTTATTGACATCTTCGGTGTTTTCACCTTGCAAACATTGCCAAATAGCCGAATGTTCACTATCAACCGGATAAATTTTTGCACCGCTTTGCTCTTGAATTTGCTTAACAAGACTTCCCGCCATAACTAAGCTTTCTTTATTGCTAAGAGCAACATCAACACCTGATTCCAAAGCCAATAGCGTTGGTTCCATTCCGGCTGTTCCAACAAGGGCGTTCAGCACTAAATCTATATCATTTCTCCTTGCAAGTTCCAATAAACCATCGCGTCCAACTAAAACTTCGATATCTTTATTTTTTAATTTATCCTCAACAATTTTACCAGCATATGTATCAACTATATTAACCGCCTGCGGTTTATATTTTAAAGCCTGTTCAACCAATAACTCATGATTTTTATTGGCAGTAAGATATATAACCTGAAAATCATCCTGTAAATTATCTACGACCTTAAGGGCATTTTGCCCAATGGAGCCGGTTGAGCCAAGTATGGATAATTTGCGTACCATTACTTAAAAATTCCTGATATTTCGATGCTTAGAATTACCACGTCAGAATTTACCTGCAAGACCGGTATAATAGTTAGTCTTCCTTTAATCAACTGTATCCCCAATAATAAATGATTAGCATTTCCTTTAATCGATTTAGAAATTGAATCTAAATCTTCAATTAATATTTTTGTATTATATGTGTTCAGTCCCAATCCGGTAAATATTAGAACAGTGCCTAATTCAAATTCCTTGACAATAACCGCATCTGTAGAGCGATTTTTTAAATCATCTGCTCCTTGCAATCGTGAAAATAATACTGAAAATCGCCAATTATTATTATCTTTATTTGTCAAATTAATTCCAAGCCCATAAGCATAAGATTGCACAAGATCATTTCCTGATTTGAATAAACTCATATTGCCTTTAAGCGATAAATTTGGCGTAACAACTAAAGCACCTGCTAAATTTGGAAATCCGCCGATGAGATCTGTTGAATATTTTTCTCCTGAAATATTTATTCCATGAGAATAAGAAACACCGAGACTGATTCGTTTATTTATGTTAATCTGACTAAAAAAATGCCGATTGGAAGATAAAGATATTGTTTTTAAAAATGGTTCTACTTGTTGTTGAAAGTTCTCTAATTCTATATTATCTAATTCGAACGATGTCCATTGTGCATTTACAGGTAGAGAAAAAGATATTAGTAAAATTAAAATAACAAGATTGGTTTTCATAACCTAAAAATAATTGGGATTAAATAATTCCGCGTTTACTATTTTCGATAAAGTCTACTATTCTCAGTATATTTTTATCGTTGGGAAACTCATATCTGATTTTTTTCAGAGCTTCGGATGGTTTCAATCTGGATCTAAAATAAAGTCGATAGGCATGTTTAATATTAATTCTATCTTTCGAAGAAAATCCTCTGCGCTGTAAACCTATGCTATTGATTCCACCATATTTTAATGGCTCGCCAACCGCCATCACGAAAGGAGGCACATCTTGGCATACCCTAAATAATCCTCCGATAAACGCATGTGCTCCAATCTTCACAAATTGATGCACCATAACACCGCCGGAAAGCATTGCCCAATCATCAACTTCCACATGTCCACCCAATGTGGCAACGTTTATCATTGTTACATTATTTCCTACAATGCAGTCATGTGCAACGTGTGAATAAGCCATTAATACTACATTTTTACCAATTGTTGTTTCACTACGTTGTTGTGTACCGCGATGAATTGTTACAAATTCACGGATTACGGTTTCGTCACCGATTTTAACGGTGGTCTTCTCACCACTGAATTTCATATCTTGCGGCAATTCACCGATAACACAGTTATGGAATACTTGACAATTCTTGCCAATTTCGGTAAACTTTTTTATTGTATTGTGATTGCCGATGGTCGTCCCATCGCTAATTATCACATCATCGTCAATAACGGTATAGGGTCCAATGGTTACATTTTTACCAATTGTTACATTATCGCCAATAATGGCTGTCGGATGGATGTTAATAGAAATAATTACTCCCTAACGATCTACAAGCGTTGCTAAAAGTATGGCTTCCGCAACTAATTTATCATCTACGTATGCTTTACCACTAATTCTAACAGTACCAAGTCTAAACTTAAGTAATTTCATTTTTAAGACTATTTGATCTCCCGGTATGATTGGTTTGCGAAATTTTGATTTTTCAACGGCTGAGAAAAACATGCCTTTTGCTAAAGGATCTTCCAAATTATACAATACCAAAAACGCTCCGGCTTGCGCCATGGATTCCAATATCAAGACTCCGGGCATAATTGGTTTACCCGGAAAATGGCCTTGAAAATATGGTTCATTTACAGAAACATTTTTAATAGCAGTACATTCCTCGCCAGAGATAAAATCAGTAATCCGATCAATCATTACAAATGGATAGCGTTGCGGTAATATCTCTAATATTTCTTCAATGTTGAAATCTTTTTTATTTTTCTCTTTTATCATATATCCATTTTTTGTTTTATTTTTCTTATCAACTCAATATTTACGCTATGTCCACTTCTCGTGGCAATTATATGACCAACAATGGGCCTGCCTAAAAGTGCCATATCTCCTACTAAATCTAACACTTTATGGCGTACAGGTTCATTCTCAAAATGTAGTCCACCACCATTCAATATATCACCATTATTAAAAACGAGCTGTGTATTTAAACCAAATAATTTACTTAAAATATTTTGTTCTTTCTTATCAACTTTTTTATCAACTATGATTATGGCATTTTCCAATCCACCACCTTTAATCAGACCACTTTTTTTAAGTTGAGCAACTTCACTTAACAATCCAAATGTTCGCGCCGGTGCAATTTCCTTCTCAAACTCACTTTCGACGTCTTCAATAGATACATATTGCAATCCAAAATTTGGTAAACCATAGTCCATAAAAAAAGTGATTTTAAATTTCTCGCCAGGTAAAATATTTATTTCAATTTCATTCTCAGAGTCTTTGAACTGAATTGGTTCCATAACTTTAAAAATATCTTGGATTGCATCTTGATCAATTAAATCAACTTTTTTAATTGCCTGTACAAATGGCAAGGCGCTGCCGTCCATAATTGGTGGCTCCGGGCCTGACATCTCGATGGCGGCATTATCAATACCAAGCCCTTTCAACGCTGCTAATACATGTTCTACGGTATGTACGCGAACACCGTTCCGTTCTAACATTGTGCCGCGGTTGGTATCAATTACATAGCCTATATCGGCAGGAACCGTTGATCTCTCTTCCAAATCGGTACGGATAAAAACAATGCCGGCATTTTCCTTAGCCGGCTTAATAATTAATGTTGATTTAATTCCTGTATGTAAGCCAATTCCATCAAGTGATATCTCTCTGGAGATTGTCTTTTGATATCTAATCGGCAAGTTTTTCTTCTAATTTTTTTAATCGTTTTTTTAATGTAACAATTTGAGAATAGGCGGCATCACGTTTGTTTTTTTCACGCAATTCTATGGCCGGCATTCCGGCATATATTTTATTTCCGGGTAGTGATTTAGTAGCTCCCGCTTTGGCAACAAATATCGCTCGGTCACCAATTTTAATACCGTTTGTTGCACCGGACTGCCCGGCAAAAATACAATAATCCCCAATAATTGTTCCTCCAGCAATTCCCACCAGTCCCATAATCAAACAACCCCTACCAATTTTCACATTGTGGGCAATATGTACAAGATTATCTAATTTTGTACCTGTGCCTATTACGGTGTTACCAATCGTTCCTCGATCTATTGTGCAATTAGCACCTAATTCAACGTTATCCTCAATTACTACTGAACCTATCTGTGGAATTTTGTGATGAGCATCATTTTCTGTTTCGTAACCATAACCACTGGATCCGATTACTGTGCCCATATCAATAATAACATTATTTCCGATAGTGGTTCGTGAATAAATAGCAACCTGCGGATATATTACAACATTGGCTCCAATAACTACATTATCACTAATTGAAACATTATTATGTATAATTGTACCATCTGCAATTTCTACATTTTGTCCAATAATTGAGAATGCGCCAATATCAACATTTTTACCTATTTTAGCAGACGTATGGATAATTGCAGATGAGTGTATACCTTTTTCTCTATCAATTTGGGGTTCGAATAACTTTAGAACTTTAGTCATCGCTAAGCGTGGATTATCAACCACAATACCACTTTTATCATCCAATAGCGTGGCATCGGTTACAATTATTGCGGAAGCAGACGTTTGTTTTATTAATTCTTGATGCTTTGGATTAAATAGAAACGTAATTGTATCAGGTGCGCCGTTTTTAATATCAGATACTCCGTTAATTGCCTGATCGGGCGCGCCAATTACTTTGCCCCCTACGATAGACGCTAATTTGCGCAGGGTAACCAAGTTTTTCTTTTAATTACCTTTTGCTTTTCTTAGCTCAAATAAAACATCATCGGTAAGATCATGGGTTGGCTTGCCGTAAAGTAAAGATACCGATCCGTCAAAAATAAAATCATATCCTTTTGAAATTGCTACATTATCAACCGCGGTTTTTACTTTTGATAATAATTCATACTCCATTTGTGATTGCTTCCGATATAATTCGCCTTCCGGTCCTACTTTTTGAGCTTGAAACTGTTGCAGTCGTTGTTCCTTTGTACCAATTTCTGTTTCTTTTTCTTTACGCCATTCCGGTGAACTCATTAGTCTTTGTGTTTCATAAGCTTGTTTCAAACTGTCGAGTTCAACTAACATAACCTGGTACTCTTCTTGCACTTTTCTGTATTCTAATTGCAATTGTGACTCAGCTTCTTTGAATTCTTCAAATTCTGCACGCACGCGCTCTGATGCAATGTAACCTATTTTTACTTGTCCCAATAAAAACATCGGGAACATTACAATTACCGCTAATAATGTAATTTTAACTTGTTTTAGTTTCACTATTTACTCCTATTTCATAATTAGAATTGTTGTCCAAATGTAATTGTTGTTTTCCACCCTTGCGGTTTGCCCTCTCCGGTTATGTCATCAAATCCATAACCAATATCAAACCCTAGCATACCAATCATTGGCATGAAAAATCTTACACCTACTCCCGCAGCCCGCTTTAAATTTAATGGTCCTGTGCGTGCTAAGTAAAATGGTTCGGTCATATCTTTGTTTGCCCATACATTACCCATTTCTGCAAATGCCAATGCATAAATTACCGGATTTTCCGATAATGGAAAACGTAATTCTGTGGTAAATCTTAATAGTGAGTTCCCCCCGATAGGACTTCCGGAAGTTGATAGTGGTCCAATAGCATTATCATCATACCCGCGCAGCATATTACCATACGGGATACCATTCCCTCCCATGATAAATCTTTCATCATATGGAATAATTGATCTTTCATCATTCTTAGTTTCGATTTTACCAATGACGCTGGCTTTAAAAGTATTAACCAATACAAGTTTGCTCACTAACGGCGAATACCATTCTAAAGTTAAATTATGTTTATGGAAGTCTTCGTTCCCGCCTAGAATACCGCCGGAAATAGTTGTACTCCAAACCATCCGTGAACCGGAAGTGGTAAATTCCGGCCTATCCCGACTGTCCCTCGTTATTGTCTGAGAAATATTTATACCAATCGATTGTTCCAATCCACCGGTATAAAGATCTAAATCATCCTGACTACCTTCATAAACTTTATTTGTAACCTGAAATCCCCATTGTCCGCGGAAAAAGTCATCGGGCCACCGGAATCTACGACCCCACATTAATGATCCACCCATCACCGTTAAATTTAACGGATAATAATATTGTGTTGAAGCACCACGAAATGAATAAAATAAAGAACCGCCAACAAGATTAGGAGTATCGTTTATCATAGGATCGGTAAAACTCAAACTAAATGAATGATATTTTGATCTTTTTCCTCCATAGTAGTTATAAGTAGAACCACCGGAAAGTCCGGTGGAGGCGCTTAACATAAATCTCTGTCCCTTCCCGCGAAAATTCATGAACTCAATTCCTCCGCCACCGGTCATTCCATATTCTTTTGTGTATCCCACATTTAAGTTTGCTCGTTCAGAAGATTTTTCCTCAACTGTTATTTCTAAATCTACTTTATCATCAGCGACCGGTATTACATCGGGGACTACATTCCCAAAATAATTTAGTATCCATACTTCCCGCTGACTACGAATTAATTTTTGCCTGCTGAATACATCTCCTGGATATAATTTTAATTCACGACGAATAACGTTCTCGTGTGTTCTTGTATTGCCTGAAATAATGATATTTCTAACGTAAACCTTTTGATTCTCAATAACGGAAAAATGTACATCAATTGAATCTTTTCCAACAGGCGAAATTTCCGGGATTATATTACTATAAATATATCCTTTATCCATATATAAGGATTGGGCGCGCTCATAAATACCTTTTTGCAAATCCTCTTCATTATAAGCTTCTCCGTTAGAAATCCCCAACGCGCTATTTAATTGTTCATCAGTATATAATTCATTTCCATCCCAGCTAAAATTACGATAATAATATTTTGGTCCCTCATTTACCGTCAACCATATATTCATTTTCTTCTTATCTTCGCTATAAGAAATGGAATCGGCAACTACCATTGCATCCCGATAACCACGTTTTTGATAAAATGCTTTCAGTTTTTCTTTATCGTCTTTGAATTTGTTCTCGTCAAACGACGATCGCCAGAAAAAATACCAGCGTTGCTGTTTTGTATCTTTTAGTACTTTGCGTAATTTGCGATCAGAAATATTTTCATTACCATTAAATATGATTTTACCGATCTTTACGCGATTACCTTCATTAATGTCAATTTTCAAGTCGCGTGTGTTCTCCACTATTTTTGGATTGGTAATGGAAGTGTCAACTTTGGTTTCTTCTATTGACACATTAACTGTAGCAAGTAGAAATCCCTCTTCTGAATATAAATCTAATACTTTTGATTGTCCGGCTTCTATTTTAAAATCGGGAATTCTTTGCCCGGTTCGTAATCCAATTGCCTCCTCAATCTTGGTTTTGCTTACTTTTTTATCACCTGTAATGAGTATTTCCCCTAAAACAGAAGTTTCATCTACTGCAATTACAACAGAAATACCTTCTTCTGTTTCCTCATTAATATAAATTTGTATATTATTAAAAAGTCTGGATTTCCATAATTGCTTGATTCCGCGCGAAAAATCACCGGCTTTTAATACATTGCCTTCTTTCAGTCCGGAAGTGAAAATAATTACATCTGAATTAGTTAAGGTGTTTCCTTCAACCTCAATACTCTTTAATTTTATTTCCTGCGGGGACTGAGCAAAAACATTGCTAATTAAAAATATAGACAAAAGTGATATTGATAAAATTTTCTTCATAATAATTATTCTGCTACCTTGCCAAATCTACGTTCCCGGGATTGAAAATCTACAATTGCTTCAAGTAATTCTACTTCACGGAAAGCGGGCCAATAAGTATTCGTTACAAAAATTTCAGTATAGGCAATTTGCCATAATAAAAAATTGCTTACTCTAAACTCACCACCGGTACGAATCAATAAATCCGGATCCGGTATATTGTTAGTATAAAGCAAATTTTCGAATTGTTCTTGGTTAATGTCATCAATCTTCATTTTACCTGAATCAACCATTTTCGCAATCTGCTGTATGGCTTGCATTATTTCCTGTCTGCTACCATAGCTAAGAGCCAAATTTAAATTTAATCCTGTGTTATCTTTTGTAATTTCTATTCCTTCTTCAATTCCTTTTCTTGCAGATTTTGGTAAATCTTGAAAAGCACCAATTGTTGTGAGTTTTACATTATTTTTATGTAGATTTTTTATTTCTTTTCTAATTGAAGTCAACAACAATTTCATCAATGCTGATATTTCGGTTTGAGGACGTGCCCAATTTTCCTTTGAAAAAGTATATAATGTTAAATGTTTAATGCCAATTTCTCCACAAACACGCGTTATTTCTCTGACAGAATTAATCCCTTCCCGATGTCCGGCAAATCTTGGAAGGGATCGCTGTTTTGCCCAGCGACCATTACCATCCATAATAATTGCGATATGTTCTGGTATATTTGCATTTTTTTTAATTAATTCTCTTAGCGCTTTTATATTCATAGCTTTGGTTTAATACAGACGAAAAACAAGCGGGCAAAATTACCCTTTCATTAACTGGCAGTCAACAATTACTACAATAACAAACCAATGCATGCTTTGCTTGATTTCAACGTAGAAAAGTCTTAACTGTTCCACTATATAATTGATCTATAAAACTATCCCGTATTGAAGTAAAAAATATTTATATAAAAATTCGCTGAACCAAATAATAATTAATAGACTAAACGATAAAAAGAAAACATTTTTATCATCAAACGATTTAATCCGTTTTATCCAAATAAAAACCGTAATCAACGGGATAATTAATCCTGAAAATATAGTTAGCGAAAAATATATTATATCATTCTGCATAAAAAATTGATAAACACTCATTAAAACCCCGTTTTGGTCACCAATTTTAACATTAAATAAAATAACCAAATCCCACACTATGCGTATCCCTAATAATAACATCAATGTGTTTAAAATTGATGGAATGGTGGTCAAGTTTATACTTTTACCAAATTTTTTCCATATTGATATAGCAAACAGAAATGTAGAAATGACAATTATTCCTGTTGATAGCAAACCGATTAAAACGCCCGGCCAAAGCGGTGTTAATTGTACAATCTCACGAATAGCGCGTATAAATACGATGACGCCAAACGCGATTGAAGCGCTAAACAGATTCCATTGCGGTATTGGTGACTTCCAATAATATAGAACAACGACAATTATTACTATTAAATAGATAGCACCAGATAGTTGCAACGGGTAATTAACTCCATAAATCCAAAGTAGAAATACACTGATACAACCTGCTATTATATGTAATAAATAGTTTAACTGAAGGAAACGTCTAGCGCCATTACCATTTTGTATAGATCTATCTATTGTTGTAAAAAAGATAGGGTAAAACATCACAAATCCAATTAGTATCAGAATCAGCGATGTAATGAACGTGCTCATTATTGACTAATCAATAGTATTCAGCAATCCCTTAACTCAGATTTTCTACTATTTTATCTGCTATCGAATTATAAATTTCACTTATCGATGATTTGGGATTCGACAAAACAATCGGTTCACCGGAATCGGTTGAATCAACAATTTCTCCCGATAACGGAATCACGCCTAATAGAGGAACGCCCAATCGTTTACTCTCAATTTCTCCACCACCACGTTTGAATATATCATATCTGATAGAAAATTTGCCATCCTTATCAGTTTCAACAGTTTCTTTTCCGGTAATGTCAATTTTGACCTGCGCGGGTTTCCCATCGCTTGTGATTGCTTTACCTTCAATGATCAAACCCGACATATTCTCTACCACACCTAAAACTGTTGCTTCAACTTTTCTGAACATATCAGCTCCCTTGCGGACATCGGCTAAGGCGATATCTTGCGGCGTGGTTACAATCAATGCACCACTAATATCTAATTGCTGTGTTAAAGTTAATTGCACATCGCCGGTACCGGGAGGAAGATCACAAATTAAATAGTCTAATTCACCCCATTCCACATCACTGAAGAACTGTTCCGTCATTTTGGCAACCATCGGACCACGCCAAATTACCGGGGCATCGTTGCCACTGATAAACCCGAAACTCATAATTTTCATTCCGTATTTCTCCAGAGGAATTAATTTTTTATCCGGAGTAACATGCGGCATCTCATGAATGCCCAATATAATTGGTAAGGAGGGACCATAAATATCAAGGTCAAGTAAACCAACCTTATTGCCTTTTTGTTTTAATGCAGCAGCCAAATTTACCGCTACTGTAGATTTTCCTACGCCGCCTTTTCCACTAGCTACAGCGATGATATGTTTTATGTCGCCATTCAGTTTTACACGCTGCTGTACAGGTTGCTGTGCGGGTTGTTTCACTTTCGGTTTTGTATCATCGGATTTTGAATCAATTTTTATTTCATTAAATTGTGCTACTGCTTCTAAATTTTGTCGAACATTATCAATGATTTCTTTTTTTACATCTTCATTCTGAGTCGGAATTTTTAATTCTATCGATATGTTTTTATCAACAACTTCAATTTTATCTATAATTCCAAATGAAACAATATCACGGCTAAATCCGGGATATTTTATTGTTTTAAATAGTTCTAATACTTCTGATTTTTTCATAATAAGATATTTTATATGTAGAAAAACGGTTGTTTTTTAAACAACCGTTTTTCCATTATTTATTTAGTTAAATATTATCCGTCGTAATCGCGGCCAAAGTAATCGTAATTGATCTTGATAAACTTTTCCCATTCAGCCGGTACTTCACTTTCTTCAAAAATTGCTTCTACCGGACATTCCGGTTCGCAGGCACCGCAATCAATACATTCTTCAGGATCGATGTAAAGCTGTTTTCCGGTTGGGTCAAAGCCATCTACTTTAGCTTCGGCACCAGCGCCGGTCGGATCATCGGGACCGTGAATGCAATCAACGGGACAAACTTCTACGCAAGCGGTGTCACAAGTATCTACGCATGGTTCAGCAATAATATATGTCATTCTAATCTCCTGTAATAAATCTTGTTAATAATAATAAACTACAAAATATACTTAGTAGTTCCATCTAAAATTACGTTTTATATTTAAAATATGACAAATCTTTTAGCGTAATTTTGCGGGTCTTTAACCCGATTATGCAATATCAAAAACGCAACATAACTTTACTTTGGCTGGCACAGGTCGTTTCCACCGCCGGCGATGCGATTTATCAAATCGCACTTTTTTGGTTAGTACTCGACATCACGGGGTCTTCAACCATCACGGGTTTGATCGCAATGGCAGCTTTCCTGCCTGCGATGTTATTCGGATTAGTTGCCGGCGTTATCGCCGATAAATATAACCGTAAGCTGATAATGATCTTCTCAAATCTCAGTCAAGCTCTGACTGTTATCATCATACCAATAATGTTGTATTTCGGTTATGAACATATTTTACTAATTGGAATTTTAGCTTTTATAAGAGCAAGTTTTAGCACATTCTTTCCGCCGGCTCTCAACGCTATAGTTCCAATGTTTATAGCCAAGGATCGCTTAGTTAAGGTCAACTCTGTCTTAGCTACTTCCGGTCAGTTTGCGTATTTAATCGGTCCTTTGGGAGCGGGATTAATTTTAAGTATCGTTTCGATCCAGTATTTATTTGTAATAGACAGTGCTTCTTTCATAATCGCTATTTTAATTCTACTTTTTATAATACTGCCACCAAAAACGAATTTACCTGACAAACAGTTTAGCTCTGTAAAGGAAATTTTTAGCGGAATACAATATGCGGCGACACATAAACCGCTCGGGATGCTATTTGTATTAACTATCATTAACAACTTTTTTATAATGGGTCCGGCTTTTGTAGGGATGTTAATACTCGTAAAAACCGCTCTCGGCGGTACAGCCAGTCAATATGCCTTTGTTGAAGCCGGATTAGCTTTTGGAATGTTGATCGGTTCTATTTTTGTTTATCGCATTGGAAATCGCATAAATATAGGAAAATTATTATTGATTGGAATGATTCTCGACGGTGTGACCTATACTTTAATGTACTTTGCCGGTTCGGTAAACTATGTTTTTATATTTATTGTGATTCATGCTTTAGGCATTCCGATGATCACCATTTCACGTACAGCAATCATACAAAAACATTCACCAAATGAGTATCATGGTCGGTTATTTTCTTTAGTGCATCTTTCGGTTATCGGTGTTACGGCTTTATCTGCTGCTGTTGTCGGCATAGCCGCTAATTATATTGATATTAAAACTATATTCCTATTTATCGGAATTGGTGCGGCACTATGTGGTGTAGTTGGGTTTATGAATAAAAGGTTAAGGGAGATTTTATAATCAAATATTCAGTTTAATTTCTTACTCCCACCACTCTCCAACAAAGTAGATCTTTGAGTTATCGTATGAATATACTCCATGCGAGCAGAGAAATTCTGCGGGCCAATCCGCAGGTGTAATATTTTTCAGATCCGAACCGTCTGGGTTCATTGTGTACATATCGTACAAACCACCGCCACCCTTCGAGGCTACCGTAAACAGCAGCTGATCGCCGTCCTGTGACCACTCTGCCATGAACTGCTGCCAGCCGGTGTCGGTTATAGCTTTCTCATCAGTCCCATTAACGTTTATCGTGTAAAAGTCATAGTTCCCACTCGTGGATTGATCATCAACCATTCTATCGAAACAGATTACTGTACTGGAAGGGTTCAGGCGCGGATCGTAATCTCCCAATGGAAGATTGGCATTGCCTTGCTCACCGGCAAATTCGAAATCAGTTACTTGCCTTGCATTAGTACCATTGTCTCCCATGATCCAAATCTGACTATTCCTTGTGAATACAATCTGTGTTCCTACCCAGTGAGGATCGGCATCGTGGTCGCCTGAATCATAAAGTTCCAATGGATTTGAACCATTTGAGTCCATCACAAAGATATCTAATGTATTGTCCGGATAGTCCGGCCAGGAAAGAAATAGTATCTTGGTGCCATTGGGAGACCAGGATGGGTATGCATCCAATCCTGTATTGTCCGTGATACGCTGATATCCTGATCCGTCAGGATTAATAAGGCAGATCTCGCTATCATGAAACATGTCGTCTCCAAAGTCTTCCTGGAAGACAAGTTTGGTACCCGCAGAATTCTCATGAACTCTATGAAGTGAATTATCCGAACTATAGATTAACTCGACAACACCTGTTACGATTTCCATAGAATAAATGCCGTATCTTTTGTCATGTTCCGGTACTGTATCGGAAGTATTGGAGTTATCTAAAACACAACCGGAAAGAAAGAAAACAGTAGCACACAAAACTGTGAGTTTATTGCTAATTTTAAATTTTTGTCCTGCCATTTAGCTACCTCTCACCTATATTTATAACCTGTTAACTCTCTACAAATTTAATCTTAATTATTAAAACATAATAATTATACTAATGTTAATAAATTCCACTGTGACTAAAGCAATAAATCCATTTTATTTAGTATTAGACCAAGGCACTTCCTCGTCTAAAATATTTTTATTTGATGAGGAACAAAACATTGTCTTTTCCGATCGTGAAAAGCATAATCTACATCGCCCGCAAGAACATCATGTTGAAAGTAATCCAATAGATATTGTAAACGCCTGTACTAAAATGATGTCATCGGCAATTAGTTATGTAAAAAGTAAAAACGGCAACATTGTTAGGATGGGAAT
>PVMS01149293.1_pt1 | contig 21571 bp, 29 predicted proteins | sample 1853461 | NCBI WGS metagenome assembly PVMS01 (sample SAMN08582032, study PRJNA380276) | Marine sediment metagenome, whole genome shotgun sequencing project. | isolation source: ocean sediment barecode stripped | collected 2017 | reverse complement strand
GCCGGAACCATCACCAATGAACAGGTCGCCGTGGACTCCCTCGATAGATATCGAACCTGAACCATCATCGATATTCACATCGCCACCGACATTGGTCATGGTTCCGGCAGCATCAGAGTCCGCGAAGTTGCAGGCAGCGTAACCGTCGATGATGGATCCGGCAGTATCAATGTTAGCGATGTCGAGCAGGATTTGATCATTGTAGATGATGGCAGCGGCTCGCTGAATTATTCGAATATTGGTGGACGGGTAGAGAAAGAAAGCTAAGGCGAACATTTCATGAGTGCGGCCGCGACGAGATGCTCGAGGATTTCGTGGCGGCGGTCCGTTACCTGCAAACGTATGAACAATGCGGCGGAGTCGTTGGCTGCGTTGGCTTTTACTATGGTGGCAGTGTGTCTAACGAACTTGCCGTGCGCATACCCGAGCTTGCGGCAGCAGTTCCGTTTTACGGCCGGCAACCGGCGACAGAAGATGTCGGCAAAATCCGTGCGCCGTTATTGATTCATTACGGTGAGCTCGACGCGCGGGTCAACGCGGGCTGGCCCGCCTATAAAGAAGCGCTCGACGCGGCTGGTCGGGATTACAATGCCTATACGTATGCAGGCACCAATCACGGCTTTCACAACGATACAACACCACGTTATGACAAGGATGCAGCGGCGCTGGCGTGGCGTCGGAGCATTGAATTTTTTCGCCATAATCTGGTCTGAACAATGGTCAGCAGGTGTTTTGGCCAGTGGTTGGCCATGACGCCTTCGGTGACAGGCCATCGCCCGTTGCCACGGGAGCCAGAACCCTCTTCGTGACGCCCGCAGTGGCTTTTGTGGAGGCTGCCAACGAAACAGAAATTGCGACAGCCTGCTAGAATTGCCGTCAGCCCGAATATTTCACGATTGGGCGGGACTGGGGATCGCATACATGGATTTTCGCTTGATATTTCTCGCATTTGCCGTCCTGGCCGCTCCTTTTTGCTGGGGTCAGGGTGCCGACAGAATTAATCGCGATCAGAACTCGACCACAATCATCGGCCCACGCAACCTGCCTTTGTACGACGGGGCTCAGGAATTGCTGGCGGGCAATAATGCCGAGGGTGTACGGCTGACACACCAGGGTTTGAATATGGCACATGGGCGACGCGAGGCAGAAGCTGCCCTGTCAAATCTGTGTGCCGGATATATCAAGCTCGAGCTCTATGATCTCGCGCTAAAGTACTGCGACCTGCTGCTGGCGCGAAACGACCGGAGCTGGCGTGGTTATAACAACAGGGCCGTCATTTTCATCATGACCAAGCAGTGGGAAAAAGCAGAACAGGACCTGATCAGTGGCGAGGCACTGCGCCCGGGAGCGAATACGATGAAGGTGGCTCGTGCAATGTATATGGATGCTGTACATCCGGTCGCGCCGGAAATTGAAATCGATGACAGAAAACGCGCAGAAAATGAGAAAAAGGACCAAAAGTAGGGCGGTTCGGGTAATTCTCGGCGCCGCAATGACAACAGGCGTTCTGCTTGGCTCGGCGATCGCCATGGCGCAAGACAGTACGCAAAACATTATTCCGATAGTGACCCATATATTCGACAGCTCTACCGATCGTGTTCCCTTGGTAACAGCATTTCCCAAGTATCCGTCTGTCGCAAGGCGCGACAGGATCGAGGGCGAAGCGACGGTATGTTTCAAGATCAAAACAAATGGCAGGATTTCGCGGCCAACAGTGCGCAACAGCACGCACAGGATATTTAAAAGGCCGACAATGCGAGCGATAAAAAAATCGACCTTCGAACCGCTCGGCCCGGGCCAGATATTGGCAACTGCGAAGACCTGCAGAACGTATCGATTCAGGCTGGAGCCAGTAGTCGTCGATACTGATCCGAATTAGGCGTGGCAACCTGACGCACCTGTGCGGACTTTTTTTGGTTTGTGATTTAATTAACCGCCTGGTGCGCAGATGGGTTCATTAGCATGCGTCCTCTGCCGAAAATGGACATCTATGTACAAATCGCTTCTGGTACGAGTATGTTTCGCAAATTGACAATCGCGTCGTTGCTTGTGTTTGCACCGACAGGGCAACCAGTAGCGGATGACGTCATTACCTACACATATCGCGTTGTGAACGTCTATCCGCACGATAAGAACGCATATACGCAAGGATTGTTTTTCCGCAAAGGGGAGCTGTACGAAAGCACCGGGTTGTACGGGGCGTCGTCTGTCCGCAGAGTGTCGTTGAGGACCGGAAAGGTCTTGAGGAAACTCGATCTTGCCAAGGAATATTTCGGCGAAGGCATTGTCGACTGGGGTGATCGATTAATTCACGTTACCTGGCGGTCCGGGAAGGGTTTCGTTTTCGCATTGGATAATTTTGCAGAGCAAGATACTTTTCGCATTGCGGGCGAGGGTTGGGGCCTGACCCGCAATGAATCCCACATCATCATGAGCGACGGCACTGAGAAACTACGTTTCCTCGATCCCGATACGTTGCAGCAAAAAGGCAGCATTTCCGTCTCACTGCGAGGTCGCAAATTACGTTATCTCAATGAACTTGAGTGGATTGACGGGTCCGTATTCGCCAACGTCTGGCAGACAGACTGGATAGTCCGGATTGATCCCGAAACCGGCAATGTGACTGCTTTGGTCGATCTCTCCGGCATATTGCCCGATTCGAATCGGCAACCAGGATTTACGGGTGTTCTGAACGGCATAGCTTACGATGCGGAAACCAGTCGACTATTTGTTACCGGCAAAAACTGGCCGAGCTTGTTTGAGATCATGCTTGTTGATCGGAAGACTTCCCTCGCAGATGCCGAATAGAATCGCCATCAATGCACTTTAGCCCGCTCGATATAATTGCTGTCGGTGCCAAACCAGATTTCACCGGCTGGTTCGTAATAGAAAAGGTGGCGCACCATTCCTGCGCCACTGCGAATATCTGTTTCAGTGAGAAAGATTCCGCTGGCCGTGTCGAAGCCTACAAAGCGACTTGGTGTGCTGCCTGTTTCAACAATCCAGATGCGGTCATTTCGGTCTACCGCCATCGCCAGCGGCTTGCTGTCGGCACCACCCGGCATCGGCCATTCGGTAAACACGCCACTGCCAGGGTCGTAACGCCCCAGCATCCCAAGGGCGAAGTCCGAATACCAGACGGCGTTGTCGGATGTCGTGACCAGTCGCCGCGGCCTGGATTTGTCGCTGGGCAAGCTAAATTCTTCAAGCGACATATTCTCGCGGGCAACACGCATTATCTTGTTGCTACCCGTCGCAACGAACCACGGTTCGTCTTTTGAGTTTATGACGATTCCTTCCGGCCTGGATTTTTTCGTTGGCAATGAAATCAGAACTACTTCGTTGCTTTTGGTCAATAGCGTGCCAACGAAATTTCCCTTCTGCACTGTAAATCAGATGTCACCTGCGGAATCGAAAACGAGCGTGTGTGGGTCTTTCGCTTTCCTGTCCGGCATTTCGATTTTGCTTACACGACCCGTTCCCGGATTCAGCATACCGATATAGCGCCCCTGGGCCGCGGTGTACCAGATATTGCGGTCGCTATCGACAATGAGGCTGTGTGGTCCGCTGCGTCGCTCCAGGTCGTAGCGATTGAATTCACCGCTTCGCGGGGAAAAATTGCCGATGTAATCATCGGATGCACCAACAAACCAGACACGACCACCGCCATCTACATACGGTGAACCAGGTTGTGAATTCGCCCAGGGCACGTGCCACTCGCGGATGTCGACGGTGTCGGCACAGCTGTTGACAGGTTGCCATAACAGGCAAATGCCTGGAATTATCAAGAGAGTTTTGATTTTCATCGTAACGCTCCGTGGCTACCGGACTCAATTTGCGATGACTCTCGCAATGCCGATCAGGCTGGTTGCACTGCATGGCATCTGCGCATGAACGGCCGCACGAAATTTCTGGCCCGTTTGGTAAATGTTGACGAATTCTCGTGAGTGTTGGGACCTGCATTTACGAAGTGAGTTTCGCGCGCTCAGGAAACAGGCTCGCGAGACCGTCCGCGCTGGCCGGACAGACACCTAATTCCGTAATCAAGCCTGTTACCAGGCGGGCAGGCGTCACATCAAACGCGAAATTGCTGATGTTTGTAGCCGATGCCACAGTTTGTACGCTGCACATTTGATCGTCGACGCGCCCATAAACATGAGTGACCTCAATGGGGTCACGTTCCTCGATCGGAATTTCAGCCAGTCCGTCACTGATCGTCCAGTCAATCGTTGTGGAAGGCAGAGCGACATAGAAGGGAATATTATTATCATGAGCCGCAAGCGCCTTTAAGTAGGTGCCAATCTTGTTGGCCACGTCACCACAACGCGTCGTACGATCGGTTCCGGTAATGCAAATGTCCACGAGCCCGTGTTGCATCAGGTGGCCGCCTGCATTATCGACGATGAGCGTATGTGGCACTCCGTTCTCCGCCAGTTCCCAGGCAGTCAGCTGCGAACCCTGGTTGCGTGGTCTTGTTTCGTCTACCCATACGTGTACGTCTATGCCTTTTTGCTGTGCAAAATATATCGGTGCAGTCGCGGTTCCCCAGTTGATTGTTGCCAATGATCCGGCGTTACAGTGAGTAAGAATATTTACGGTCTTGCCAGGTTTTTGCTGCGCAATCGCCTCGATCAGTGCGAGCCCGTGTCGTCCGATGCCGCGGGAAATTTCAATATCCTCGCTGCAAATATCGCGAGCCTCTTTTTCCAGCAGCGCTACCAGGTCGGCATCTTTGGCAGCACCTTTGAGCACGCTAATCACCCGGTCCAGTGCCCACTGGAGATTTACCGCAGTCGGCCTGGTCGTAGCAATCTCCTTTGCTGCCTGTTCTATATACGCGACGCTATCTTGGGAGTCCCGACTCTCGAGAGCAGCCAGGTACAGACTCCAGGCGGCAGTCGCACCGATTAGGGGTGCGCCCCGCACCAGCATATCGCTGATCGCTACGGCGCCATCACGCCAGGTGACCAGGTCCTGGATCACGTATTCGTGCGGCAGGCGCCGCTGATCGATAATTTGCACCACTTCAGGGTGGTCAGGTTTTTGCCATATAGTCCGGAATTCTTCGCCCTTCTTGCGCAAGTTGTAGTGCTCCTCTGAAATTGTAGATTGCTACCTATTCTAACGCCCCATAACCGCTTCCGTGCACGGTTCAGACATTTGTGACGGGTACAACAGGATTCCGGGTGTTAGTCTCGGACTGTAATGCGAGGTCGACGAATTGCAATCCCGGTAAGACTAGTGATCGGTCTGGTATTGGTATTCGCCGGGCCAGCGGCGATATTGGCCCAGTCGGGCACCCAGAGCGCGACTAACGACAAAAAACCGGCAATTCCATCAGCAGCTGAGCTGGAAGCCCAGGGCGCCACAATCGGGATCATCTATTTCGATAAAAAGAATGTTTTTGATACCACGCAACCCGGCGAGAACAAATCGTTGTTCCGCCTCGCCAATCGCCTGCACATCATCACGCGGGATTCGGTCATCAGGCAGCAATTACTGTTCAGATCCGGAGACAAATACTCAAAGAGACTGCTGGAAGAATCTGAGCGACTGTTGCGGCGCAACAGCTATTTGTTCGATGCAAAGATAACTCCAGTCAGGTTCGAAAATGGTGTTGTCGATATCAACGTGTGGACGCGGGATCTCTGGACCCTGATGCCCGGGTTTTCGGTGTCTCGGTCGGGTGGCGAAAACCGCTCACGAGTGAGTATTTCTGAGCGCAATCTTGTCGGCACCGGTGTAACGCTAAAACTTTCATATACCGATAATGTTGACCGAAGCTCCACATCCTTCGAATACCGGGATAGAAATGTGGGCAACAGCTGGGCTACAGCTTTTGTCAGGGTGGCTGATAATTCAGATGGCAGTTCAACACAAGTCAGTCTGATCCGGCCGTTTTACGCGCTGGATTCGCGCTGGTCGGCAGGAGCAGTTTTTGTCGATGATGAGCGCGTAGAGTCTTTTTACAGACTGGGCAATCGGGTCGCGGAGTACCGGGTCGAGACGAATTCATTCAATGCGCATGCCGGTTGGTCTGCTGGTCTTGCCGGTAACTGGGTTCGGCGCTGGACGACCGGAATCGTGTTCGATGAGCGACTATTTTCACCTGCGCCCGATGGTGACTTGCCAACGCTGGAGCCCGATGACAGGCACCTGATTTATCCATTCATCAGCTATGAGAGATTGGAGGACAAATTCGAGACAACCAGTAACCGCGAGATGATTGGCAGAACAGAAGATTTTTTCATGGGCACACGCCTGGCGGCGAGCCTGGGTTGGGCAGACGAGAGTTTCGGTTCGGACCGTGATTCGCTCCTGTACACGTTTGGTGCCCGTGCTGGATTTGGCGCCATCAATAAGAAAGCGCTCATTCTGTCGTCAACATTTCGAGGTCGAATCGATGCTGGCGACCTGGCCAATACCCAGCTCGGTATCGACGCTCGTTACTACAACCAGATAACAGACAAGCGGCTTTTTACTGCAACCATTGCAGGGAGCATTGGCAATAATCTGGATCTCGACAACCTGGCCGAACTGGGTGGCGAAACCGGATTAAGGGGTTATCCGCTTCGTTACCAGACTGGTGATTCATTAATTCTCCTGACTGTAGAGCAGCGTTATTTTACAGACTGGTATCCTTTCAAGCTGTTCCGTGTGGGTGGCGCGATCTTCGCTGACGCCGGCAGAACCTGGGGTGTTAATCCTGTCGGAGAACCCTCTCTCGGCTGGCTCAAAGATGTAGGGATTGGGTTACGGCTGGGACCGACGCGTGCCAGCGGGCGCGATATCATTCATATTGATATCGCTTTTCCGCTGGATGGCGATCCGTCAATCGACAAGGTGCAATTACTCATTCAGTCGAAACGCAGTTTCTGAATGGTTGCACGACGTGGCTTGCTGATTGAGCCATATCCAGGCGCCCGCATTTTGATCGGCAGCTACTGACTTCGTTGCGCCGACTGCAGCGTGTTTGCCATGAGCATTACGATCGTCATCGGGCCGACGCCGCCCGGGACCGGAGTAACAGCTCCCGCGACCTCCATCGCTGCAGCAAAATCGACATCACCGACAAGGCGCATCTTTTTTTCGCCTTCAACTTCTACCTCTATACGGTTGATGCCAACATCGATGACGACAGCGCCGGGCTTGATCCAGTCACCCTTGACCATCTGTGGCCGCCCGACCGCGGCAACCAGAATATCTGCGTTGCGCGCCACTTGCGGCAGGTCTTTTGTGCGGCTGTGACATATCGTTACTGTCGCATTCGCTTTGAGCAGCAGGCTGGCAATTGGTTTGCCAACGATGTTTGAGCGGCCGATGATTACGGCATTGAGTCCGGACAAGTCCTTGCCCAGCTGATCTTCTATCATCAACATGCAACCCGCTGGTGTGCACGGAACGAAAGGGCCGGCAGTGTTGCCTGCCGTCAGCATGCCGATGTTCTGGAAATGAAATCCATCGACGTCTTTCTCTGGAATAATAGACTGTGTCACGGTGAGTTCATCGAGGTGAGCCGGAATCGGCAGCTGCACCAGGATGCCATGTATTGTCGGGTCTGTATTCAGGTCATCGATCAGAGCAAGTACGTCAGCCTGGGATACGTCCTCTGCGAGCGTATGTTGTACGGACTTGAAGCCGCATGCCTCGGCGGTACGCTTTTTGTTTCTGACGTACACCTGGCTTGCCGGGTCCTCACCAATAATGACTACGGCCAGACCGGGCTTGATATTCCTGCTCTTTACCAGCTCCGCTGTCGCCGCACTAATGTTCGCAGATAGTTCGGCAGCTTTGGCTTTGCCATCGATGATTTTTGCCTGGCTCATAAAAATTGTTCTCTACAGGTGAAGAATTGATAGGTCGCTCGATCGGGTAAAGTTGGCGCCCGGCAAGCGTAGCGGGGCGCAGATAGTAACCTCTTCGTTCCGTCCACGTAAACCGGCTCAGGCATGAGTGGCCCGGAACGATATCAGGGCAATGTTGGATACTTCTGGTGCTAACATCTGTTAATGCCGATACAGGGGAGAACAGCTTTGGTGGAGCGCATTGATACAATGAAGCCACGGTTTCTGCGATGACAATGGTTGATGAGGACTGGCGCGGTCGCTGGGCACAAGGCAGGACCGGATGGCATGAGCCTGAGGGCAATGTCGGTTTACAGGAGGCCTGGCCGGCGTTAACGGATAACCGGCGGGTATTGGTTCCCTTATGCGGAAAATCTCCCGACTTGCTATGGCTTGCCAGGCGCGGACACGACGTTACCGGTGTTGAGCTATCCGAGATCGCAATTCGTGATTTTTTCACGGAGAACGATATCGAATACCAAGTGACAAATTCCGGCCACCTTGACCGCTATGCAGCTGTTGCATGGCCCTTGACGTTGTATTGTGGAGACTATTTCGAATTCGAGGAATCCGCATTCGACGCGCTGTACGATCGTGGCGCGCTGGTCGCATTGCCGCCCGATTTACGCAGCCGATATATCAAGCATACAAAAAGCCTGCTTCGTGAAGGCGCGAGCAAGATGATTATCACGCTGGAATACGATCAGCAAGCCGTCAGCGGGCCACCGTTCTCAGTTCCTGCAGGAGAAGTCTGCAGCTATTGGGATGACCTGGTCTGTGTCAGAAAGACGGACGACATTGACAATTGTCCGCCCAAATTTCGTGCTGCGGGACTCACGGATGTAAAGGAGCTCGTCTGGTTGTCGACGTAAGTCAGCAATCATTCACCAGGGAACCGCTTCGACAGGGGTCCAGCGCGCTTCGCGTCGCGACACACGACCAGCCACGTTTTCATTGTCATAGCTTGCCGGCGCCAGCTTCGCGGTATTTCCCGGCGTCGCCCGCAATGCATGCACATTTACAATGCCGAATGCCCCGCCAGCAGTTTCGATCACAGCACCGATGTAAACACCACATCGCCCGCAAAGCATAAAATCCGCCGTTTTCAGCCCGAAGCGGTAGCGTTGCAGAACTTCTGTATTACGACTGGTGAATTCAAGCTGCCCGTTGGGATCCGAGGTACTCAGCGCATCGTGCGCGCGACAAAAAGAACACTGACAGGCCCGAACAGACCATTCAGCAGGGCTGATATTTGTATGGTAGTCGAATCCTATGGCGCCACAATGGCATGAGCCCTGGAATGACGTTCGCATATCAGGTTTTCTGATTGGGTATATCGGTGTCGCAGGATACTTTCGTCATGGGAAAGTCCCTTGACCGATACTCGCCGTCGAGGTTTCCCTTAATTCTTCCAATCAGCTGGTTTGGCTGCGCAAGACGATAGATAACAATCTGCGGGAAGTCATGCTGCGGGTTTTCAAAGGCTACCTCGTCGTCGCCAAGGTGTTTGAGAGCGAAGGTAGTCGTTGCCTGCCCGGCCGGCGATGCCACGAATACAATGTCACCATTGTTTCTTGTCACGATTCTCATGTACTCATAGGTTGTAGTCTTGTCATCGTGAACTGTTCTTGCGACGCCGAACATGGTGCCACCAGCTGGCGCCATCCAGTATTCGATGGAGCCGTGTTCCTGCCCTTCGGCGGCCCAACATCCGGACAACCACTGCAGAGACTCTATGCTCTCATCGGCGCATACATTTGCGGATGCAAAAACAAGTAATGACAATATTGTTTTCTTCATATCGATTACCCTAAGCCGAACATTTCATGAGTGGGTGGGACGGTCTTGACCGATGTGCTGGCGTCTCGGGCAGCGCGGACGCCGCGAATGACCGACCCTGAGTCAATCCCCTTTTTCACCGCCCTCCGGACCATAGAATACAACCCACGCCGCGAAATCTGCGCTGAAGTCCTCAAACCGATGCGCAACACCGGCCGGCACAAACAGCGCTTCACCTTGCTCGAAGCGTATTCGCTCATCCCCGCACACAAAATAACCTGATCCTGATTGGACGATATAGATTTCGTCCTGCGTATGCGGTTGCTGTGGATCGACAGAGTCCGGTTTGTAGTAGCCGAGTTCGAGCGTGCCTCTCGAGAGCAGGACGCCATATGCCTTGTCAGACGACGCAGCGACCAGTTGCAGTGCTTTTTCGACGGTGTATCTCTCACTCATGTCGTGTTCCTCTTACTTTTACTCAATAAGTGCTCTCTCAATAAGCGCTCTGCGAAAGCGATCACCGATACCGGCTAACCGTTGCAGGCTTTCATTAGAGAAAACGAGGCGCACATAGTTCTGACAGTGCGACCCACCCCAGTTAACCATGGCGGTTGCAGCAATTTTTCCTTTCTCCAGCAGCAGCCGTGACGCGGTCGCACCGTCGTAACCCAATGGGGACACATCCACCAGCAAGGACCAACCCCCATGCGGCGGTATGACCTCGAAGTCGTGGAGTTCCTCAAGTATCAGGTCGCGTCGTGCCTGCAGTTCGGCGGCACTCGCAGCAATACCGTTATCACTCTCGCGGATTGCTCGTGCAACCGCGCCCATCGCAATGCCGGTCTGGCAGACAACGTTACTGATGCTGACCCTGGCAACATCGGCAACTATCGATGCAGGTCCGACGACCCAGCCTACACGCCAGCCGATCATCCGATATTCTTTTGATGCAGAGCCTACGGTGATGACCCTGTCGCGCATATCAGTAAAGGATGCCGGGTGAATGACCTGGCGATCGTCGAACAAAATACGCTCCATCGCCGCGTCGTTGATCAGCCAGCAATCGGCACGTTTGCAGAAATCAGTCAGGGCTGTCCAGTCATCCTGATCGAATACGGCGCCGGTCGGCATGGAAGGGCTCATCAACAGTGCTGCTTTGACCGGTCCCGGATCGATTTTTCGTAGCGCTGCATGGTCCAGTTGCCAGCCGTTCGGCGTCGGTGCCAAAGCTACAAAACGTGGCACGCCACCGGCCAGCCGTACCCGGTTGATCAGGCCGACGTAAGTCGGGTCAGTCAAAAGAACTTCATCGCCGGGTTCCAGTGTTGCGAGCAGCACATTGAATATCCCGGACAAGCCGCCGGCACTGATCACGCATTCCGCTTTCCAGTCGTATTCCTGCTTTGCTTGTTTTCCTACCAGGCCCGCCGCCGCCTGGCGCATCGAGTCCAGGCCAAGAAAAGGCAGGTAACTGTTGGCCTTGTCGTCAACAATCGCAGCTTGTGTAAATTCGACTGCAGATGGTGGTGGCAATATGTTCGTATCGAGGTTTTCCAGCCGCAGGACATCCGCGTCGGCAAGGCTGTCGGCCAGGTCGCCCATTTGCTCGACGCCGATTTTGCTGATGTGATCCAGTCGTGATACTGACAAGTAACAATCTCTCTGCTTAGAAAAGCGCTCTGATGAGGAGCAGGAAACCGAGCGCCGTCAGCGGGATTCCAATCGGTGCGCCAACAACACTGAGCGTAATACTGACTCCCACGGCCATCAATCCGATCCCCAGCAGCGCACTGAGCAATCTGCCGATCAGGCCGAGTATGAAAGTAAGCAGGCGCCACAATGCATAAAAGGGCCACAGGAGCCACGGTATATGCCGGTCTGGTGAATCATTCATAGTGTCAGGTCCATGCAGAAATACTGTGATGCCAACCACTCAATCCATTTTACGTTTCTCTTCCCACTCCTCGTCCATCCACCGGTGTACATGGTTCCACTCATCCTGCGGATAATCACCTTCTGCACTGTCGTGCTGCCTCTTAAAGAGGTTTCTTTTTGAATTGTTTATCTTTACCGGAAACTCGAAGCCAGAACACCGCTTCGGCCAGCACACCAAGAATGAGAAGAAAGGTCGCCGGACCCGCCGCACCTGCTGCATACAACGCTATTGCGAGTACGAGGAACAGGAATGTGATCAGATGTCGCTTCATTTCGACTTTTGCAGCGGGCCCAGCGGACTGGTGGGACAATTATCTGCTTCCATCGAAAAAACGATGCCGGTGATTTTCCATCCCTGCTCCAATTTGAGCAGGCTGAAATTGTCTATGCCGCAATGACTGAATTCACCGTCAACATACAAGTCATACGGCGTCCACACGACGGCCATGCGCTCATGTAGCAGGACCGTTGGCTCCCAGAAACGCTCGATGAGTTCATTTTCCCGTGTAGCGAGTCCCTCCAGATAATCTGCGTGCGTCGGTCGTATGATTTGCAACCCGGCATCATTTTCCCGATAACCATACAAGACTCCGTCCGTGGTCATCACGGCGCTCGATTTCTCACTATCTTTGGCAGTCATCGCCTCGAAAAATGTCCTGACAACTTCGACAACTGCAGCTTTTTCATCGGCGTCGTTGGCAATGGCGCCGGTGCTGACAAGTGGTCCACTTATAATCAGTGTCAGCAGGAATTTTTTCATGTCGAAGCGCTCCGCAAAAATGTTATAGATTATTTTTCGTACAAGATTGAGCAACAGCCTGCCAGTAACAAAATGACGCGCGATGTTTACTCTTGCTGTGGAAAATCGTCCCAAATATGATGTGTTATACGCCATACACCGCCCGGCATCTTTCGTAGCAGGAAAACATATTTGCCGGTGTTCTGGTAGTTGCTGCCGTCGTACTCAAATTCTAGCGCAAATGTACCGCGCACGTAGCCAATCTCACCTGATCCGCCGGCTTCCAGTTGACTCAGATCAAAAACAGTCACGTTCGTCGAGGGCCCATCATCCGGAAACCAAAAATCACGCGCTGCTTTCTGACCGTCGAGGAAGTTCAGGCCGGATGGCGACAGCACCGGCTCGGCGACAAAAGTTGCCATCACCGTATCCGCATCATTTGTGAGCCAGGCACCAGCGTAGGATGCAGCGGCGGCGCGAACAGCCTGCAGTTCAGGCTCGCTGAGGTTTTGCGCAACGCCGTTGCAAGACCATGTCAGGAGAAAGGAAACGATGGCCAGTGTCGTTCTCATACAGCTCATTTTCGTAGCTCCTTACGTATTACAAGCTTCAACCCGGACCCGGTCGTATCCACAGCACAGACTTTTACATCAACCAGACCCAGTGGTAACGCCAGTTCGCGAATGACATCCTCCGTAACATCTGTTGGCACCCTGGCAGCTTTTTTCGGCCAGGATACCCAAATCATTCCATCCTGATTGATACTGCTGAGCATGCCCGGTAGTTTTGTCTTCAGTTCGACCCGCGAACGGGTGAAAAAGTGCCAGATATTGATGTCTTTGCGCAACGCGCCCGAGATTGTCACATTGTCTGGCCGTGGTGTGACCAGCCGCAGGTAATCGGCCGGCGCGTTGCTGGTGCGTACTCGACTGCCTTCCCTGAAGTCGAGCTTTTTCGCCAGTGGCGTTGCGGAGTAGCCGGCCATTCAGTCATACCTCGAAGAGTCGTATTAGGGAATGCTGACCCTGACGGTTTGCCCGCCATAGCCATGCACGGAGTCGTGCGCCCGGACCTCTACCTCCCTTGTTCCCTGCGGAAGTTTCACATTTTGCAGCGATCTCGTGAATGGCTGCTCATTCTCATGCGGATGCAGCAATTTGCGGCTGGCGACTAACGTGCCATCTGTCAAAAGCACGTCCCACTTGTTAGCGTAGTGATCCCATCCGGAATCGGCATGTTTGACTGTGACGGCAAAGCTGCACACCAGGTTCTCTGTACAGCTTGCTTCTACTTTAAGAACATTCGCGTCCCCCGCGCTTACCTGCAGGCAACATGCAAGTAGCACTGTCGATAACAGTAACTTCGCACTCGTCGATTCAACTTGAAATTTTACGGAATTGGGCATGCCTGCTCCTCGTCGGCTGCGAAATAATCCTCGATCAGACGATCCGCGGTTTTGACTTCCGCCGCTGAGAGCGCCTGGTACTTTCGCTCGTATCCCCAGCCATAGCCCCAGCGATACCAGCTGTAAAAATACGGGTTACCACCGGCTCTAACTCCTTCATACATCATTGTAGCCAGAATTTCGTCGCCTGTTTTCCCGGCGACGCAATCTCTAAGGAGGCTATCAGCCTGCTCGCGTTCTGTGGCGGTTCCGCCGCGCCAATAGAGCAGATCGTGTTCGAAACAGCACGAGCACCAGTCGTTCTCACTGATCAGGGAAGCGTCCGGGAAAAGTGAACATCCGTCGCTACTGAAAGGTCCCAGCTCTGATACTGTGTTACACGATATCGCAAGCGGGAGGAGAAACAACCACAGCCAGATCCGGCCAAATTGCTTTGGCATGCTTGCGCTTTGATCGTTGGCCTGGAGCTCGTCGTTCAAATCACCGGCCTGGCTACTGCGTGTCGATCACGTACTTCAGTATTTCCACAACCTGCCCGGGAGTTTCCGCCCATGCCATGGCGGCGGCATCCACTTCCTTCAGCGGATGAATGATATCGGCGTCATGCAGGGTGATATAGGGCTTTCCCAGCGCCGCACAGCAGCCCGCATCGAAAGCCGCGTTCCACTGTTTGTATTTGTCGCCGAATCGGACAATGGCGATATCGCATTGGCCGATCAGGGTCTTGGTACGAATGCTGTTCACTTTCGATGATTTGTGATCGCGCCAAAAATTGCTGTCCTCTTTCCCCAGCACATCGCCAGCGGCGTCACTTGCTTCATGATCAGTCACAGCAGATGTGAAGACGATCGGTAATCCAAGCGATTCTGCACCATGCATGATCTGCTGGCGCCAGTCCGTATGGATCTCGCCCGATAAATATACACTCCAGGTCATTGTTATCTCGCTCTTGTTTAGGGTAAATCAGGTTTGCAAGTCTCTTGATACTCAAATTATGCTGGTCAGACTTTCTTGACGAATTTGGATTTCAACTGCATCGCGCCGACGCCCGCGATCTTGCAGTCGATATCATGATCGCCATCCACCAGGCGGATATTCTTGACCTTCGTGCCGATCTTTACCACAGATGATGAGCCTTTCACCTTGAGGTCTTTTATCACTGCGACGGTATCGCCATCATTCAATACATTGCCGTTGGCATCCCTGATGATACGCTCACTATCGCCGGCTTCAGCGGCAGCGTCCCGTGACCATTCATGGGCGCATTCCGAGCAAATAAACATATTGCCATCTTCGTAAACGTATTCGGAGTTACATTTTGGGCAATGGGGCAGGCCGCTCATTCGATCTTCCGTCTTCCGTTGGTCATTCCAGCTCGGCTCAATTCTGCCTGGCACCATCCTGAATAACCGTAAAAGATTTCAGGGTGTAGGTGGCGTTATCGTCGGTCGACTCACTGAAGTCGACCACAATTTTCCTCGGATAGCCCAAATCAGAATCATAATCCACATCAATCTGGTAGGGGTATTCCTCGAAGAGCGAAGTAATGAAATCAAATAACAGCTCAATCGTTCCGGGTACCGCCGACATCCCGGAAATTTCGACCGGTTCACCACCTTCGACGAGACTGGTGCTCGAGAGTTTCCCGTCACGAACAACGACGCTTACCGGGCCGGGTAGCGGCGGGGCGTAATATGAAGAAATCTCGTACACGTAACTGTAACTGGTGACGCCGCTGCGACTCCACTTGATCGATGCCTCTTCAAGTTCTTCCGCATTACTACCGAACTCATACCACGACAACAGTGGCGCCATGCTCAACCAAACGAAAAGCATAACGAACACAGTCGCCATGATCGGGATCAGGTGTCTTTGTATGTGATTCTTGGCATCCAACGTATTTGGATGTTATCAGTTATGGCATAATTCGCCATCGAATGATGGATCAGTATCGAGGGCTCGTCCACGAACCAGGCTCAAGTCGGCTGATTCCGATGTTTATTATTTGTTACGGAGCGCAACGCATGTCCAAAGCAACTGCACGACACATTCTGGTGGATACTGAAGAACAATGCCAGTCACTCAAAGACGAAATCGTCGGTGGCGCTGATTTTGCCGACGTGGCAAAACAGCACTCCTCCTGCCCCTCGGGACAGAAGGGTGGTGACCTGGGAGAGTTTGGTCCCGGAATGATGGTCAAGGAATTCGATGAAGTCGTCTTCAGCGCAGATATCAATTCAGTTCAGGGTCCGGTCAAAACCCAGTTCGGCTATCATCTCCTCGAGGTGACCAGCCGCACGGACTGATCTAACGACCGGTTTGATCAATTGATTGAAAGTAATCCCCCGACAATTGTCGGGGGATTTTTTCGTGGGGTGGATGTCCGCCGCAATCGATGCAGCCCCAAAGAGCAACATCGTTGCGAGCCCGAAGGGCGCGGCAATCTCCCGATACTATAGTGCAGTTTCCGTTTCGCTTGTCGGTCTCGCCTGTTTATGGAGCTGGTTCAAACTCATTGCGGCTGCACGGCCGCACCCTGTCCGAGAGTCGTCACCAGGGTGAGGATCAATCTGATCAGGTCTGCGCAGTCAAGTTTGAGTTATTACTGTCAGGCAACGTCCTTTTCTTCGAGGTTTTCAATTGACAGGTCATGAAGTTTGACCGGCAGTTCGCGAATACGTTTGCCGGTCGCGTTGAATATTGCATTGACTAATGCGGGCGCGATGGCTGGCGTTCCAGGTTCGCCGGCGCCACCGATTTTTTCGCCACTGTTGATGATGTAGGTTTCGATTATCGGTGACTCATGCATACGCAGCATTTGATAATCGTGGAAATTGCTTTGTGCGACTTCGCCGCGATGTATGGAAATCTCACTGTAAAGCGCGGCGGTCAAACCATAAACGATGCCGCTTTCCATTTGTGCCTTAATGCCATCCGGATGCATGGCGAAGCCGGCGTCCACCACGCAAATTGCGCGATGCGGTCGTACCTTGCCATCGGTAACGTCAACCTCAACAACCTGGGCAACAATGGTACCGAATGACTTGTGTATCGCTATGCCGCGGCCCCTGTTTTCGGGCATTGGCGAACCCCAGTTCGCTTTTTCCGCAGCGAGGTCGAGGACTTTCTGGAACCGTGGCGCATGGGCAAGCAGGTCGTGGCGATACTGATAAGGGTCCGCATCGGCCGCGATTGCAACTTCATCGATAAATGACTCGGTGAAAAACGCGTGCAGGGAATGATCGACACTACGCCAGAAGCCCCATGGGACGTGAGTCTTTGATTCTGCATAGTGAATGAACTGGTTATCGATGCCATAGGGAATGTAGGGCGCTTCGATCGGGTCATGTTTTTCGACGTATTGATTGACCCATGCGACAGGCTTGCCGGAGCTGTCCAGTGCTGCCTTGAAACGGCTGATACTTGCCTGGCGATAATGGTCGTGTCGCATATCTTCTTCGCGCGACCATATAAGTTTGACCGGGTACGCTACGTCGACGGCGATGCGCGCTGCCTGTATGGCGTAGTCGGAAAATCCGCGTCGTCCAAATCCGCCACCCAGGTACTGGTTGTGCAAAATCACCTTTTCGGTATCCATTTCCAGCGCTTCGGCAGCTTCCGCTGCGAAGCCCAGCGGGTTCTGTGTGCCGGTCCAGAGCTCACAAACATCGTCATGCGCCCACGCGGTGCAGTTCATGGGCTCCATCGGGGCGTGTGACAAATACGGCACACGATATTCCGCTGCAACGATCGAACTTGCATCAGCCATCGCTGCATTCGCATCGCCAATCTGTTTGTCGATAATTTCGTCGCCATTGGCGAGTGCTGCATCCATGTCATCTGTAAACTGATCGAAAATATCGCTTTGCTCTACCGTTTCGTTGCTCACTGCCTCGAAATCGATAGCCAATTTATCCAGTGCCTGTTTTGCCTGCCAGTAACCATCGGCAACTACCGCGACAGCATCACCGAGATTCACCACCTTGCGAATACCCGGCATGTTCTGGATAGACGCCTCATTAATCGACTTAACTTTCGCGCCAAATACCGGTGCTGCTTTTACGGTCGCGTATTTCATGCCCGGCAGAACCACATCGATGCCAAAAAGAGCGCTGCCATCAACTTTGGCCGGCACATCGAAACGCTGCACATCCGTGCCCATAATGGTGAATTCATCCGGCGTCTTGAGCCGTGGCTTGGCCGGTTGAGATAAATCTGCTGCCTGTTGTGCGAAGTCGGCGTAGGGTGCGGATCGATTACTTGCCTGGTGGACAATGCGGCTTTTGGCAGCACTCAGCTCATCGACTGGTACGTCCCAGGTATCAGCCGCGGCTTGCAGCAATACTGACTTCACGGCGGCTCCTGCAACTCGCATGCCGATCTGGCCGGTCGTTGCCACCGACGTGCTGCCTCCTGTTACCTGCAAGCTCATTGACTTGCTTGCCGCCAGGAAGACGCCATCGATCGTGCCGATCAGGAATGCCGGAAAGTCCGGATCGCCCAATGTAAAGCCTCTGGCGAGCGCATAATTTGCATATTCTTCATGCGCCGGCGCCTCCATCATCTTCACCAGCTGCCAGTCCGCGTCCATCTCGTCCGCAAGCATCATGGCGAGTGTCGTGTGTACGCCCTGGCCCATTTCCGCGTGCGGAATGACCGCTGTAATCGTGTTGTCCGGAGAAATCTTGACCCATACGTTGAACACGGTTTCAGCTTCAGTTGCGATCAGTCCGGCGACCTTGTCCGCTCGATTGCCGGGACGAATCGCGACACCGATGACAACGGCACCGCCCGCAAGTACGCCGGTCGTAATGAATGCGCGTCTGCTCCACTTACCCATTGACAGTGCCCCCCCGCAGCCGCTCGCTTGATACCGGCGCGAATGCGCGAATACGTTCCGCAACGACAAATATTGCCACTCATTGCAGCATCGATGTCGGCGTCACTTGGTGATGGATTGTTATTGAGCAGCGCAACTGCAGCCATAATTTGCCCGGACTGGCAGTAACCGCATTGTGGTACCTGTTCGTCAATCCATGCCTGTTGCACGGCATGTAAACCAGGCTCGTCGCCGCTAATTCCCTCAATCGTCGTGATTTCCTGCCCGGTCACTGCCTGTACCGGCGTTACACAGGAACGGATTGGGATGCCATTCGCGTGCACCGTGCAAGCGCCACACTGAGAGATGCCACAACCGAATTTGGTGCCGATCAGGCCTACCTGTTCGCGAATCACCCACAATAATGGTGTGGATGGATCGACATCCAAATCATGTGACTCGCCGTTGACGTTCAATGTAATCATGCTGTGAGAATCCTTGGACTACTAACATAACACCCTACTCCAAGGTCATTGAGGCAGCAAATTGAAACTGTTTTTTGATCTCGTTGCTCAATTATTCGAATTTCGCGATAGACTGCCCGCTGTTGCACATGGGAAACATTTGCATTGGCCACAAAAATACTAAGAAACCTGCAGGGCCTGGTTACTTTATCCGCTTGTACGTTGAACACGATTTTCTGGTTCGTGCCGCTCATGGCGCTGGCAGTCCTGAAGTTGCTGATTCCTATAAAATCATTTCGTGCGCTAATTACGCGCTCGTTGATGACCATTGGTGAAAACTGGATAGGAGCCAATGCCTGGATTTTTTCACTCGGTAATGCAACTAAATGGGATATCCGCGGGCTGGAGGGCCTGAGTAACAAGAAGTGGTATTTCGTTATCCCCAATCACCAGACCTGGGTGGATATTGTTGTCCTGCAGACTGCGCTCAACAGGCGCATCCCGTTTTTGAAGTTTTTTATCAAACAGGAGCTGATTTGGTTTCCTTTTCTTGGTATCGCCTGGTGGGCAATGGATATGCCGTTTATGAAGCGATACTCGAAATCGTATCTTGCGAAACATCCGGATAAAAAAGGCAAAGATCTGGAGGCCACTCGAAAATCTTGCGAAAAATTTCTTGATACGCCGACATCGGTGATAAATTTCGTGGAAGGCACGCGCTTCACGCAGGAAAAAAAGAAAAAACGCGCCTCGCAATTTGAGTATTTGTTGCCGCCGCGCGCCGGCGGCGTTGCACTGGCGCTGACATCAATGGGCGGCATGCTTGATGCGATTGTTGATATTACGATCGTCTATCCAACCGGCCCCGCGAATTTCTGGGATATGATGTGTGGCGAATTTGACCAGGTCATCGTCGATATCGCGAAGCGCCCTGTGGACGGCTGGATCGTTGCCGGCGATTACCAAAATGACCGGGAATTCCGCAGCAAATTCCACAAATGGCTTACGCTGGTCTGGCAGGAAAAGGATGAGAAAATTCGAGCGCTCAGTCGGGGCGTCGATTGAATCCGCAGTGCTGCAGCGAAAAAACCACCGGGACGGGCGATATGCCGTAAACTATCGGCTTACTAATACCACCATGTTGGGCCCATGACATGTCAATCAATCACCATTACGACACGGTCGCATTCGATAAACGTGATAACGCGACGATGCTGTTCTTTGCGCGCACTACGCCGGGCGGTGATATCGATGATTATTTGCTGTTGATGCGCGCGGAAGGTGAAGATTTTGACGAGGCGCTCTACATTGAAGTCAACGAACGCCAGTTTGCCGGCCACGATCTGATCGATGATGCGCGCTTAAGCGGAAACATGTTGATTCTCAAATTGCGTGAACCAGCGGCCGAGCTCGACGGCGCATCGGAGATCGTCCTGACCTATGACGACTCGGCAGAAAACAAAGCCAATATGGAGTCGGGCGCGTTGCGTGTACTGGCTGATAAATTATCCGGCGGTCACGCCTGATCGGGCAGGGCGTTACGATGCTCGAACTCCGGTCCAATTGCGAAAACTGTGATTGCAATCTTCCACCGGAGTCGCCGGATGCGATGATCTGTACATTCGAGTGCACTTTTTGCCGGCAATGTGTGCATGAAGTCTTGCAGGGTGTTTGCCCGAATTGTGGCGGCAATTTCGAGACGCGACCCATCCGGCCACAATCACTGCTGGAAAAGAATCCGGTTTCCCAACAACGCGTGACCAGGGATTGATGCCAGCTGCGCTATACAGTGTCTACCTGGTGCGCTGCCGCGACGGCAGTTTGTATACAGGAATTGCCAAAGATGTGTCACGCCGCATCGCGGCGCATGAACAGGGCACGACCGGTGCGAAATACCTGCGCGGTAAAGGGCCACTCGAATTGGTTTTTCAACGACCTGTCGGCGATCGGAGCCTTGCACAGCGGGTCGAACATCGCATCAAGCGCATGCCCAGAACAGAAAAAGAAGATCTGCAGCAATTGCCGAAACGTATCGATACGCTGATCGAAGAATTCGTTGCAACTTAATGACGCGTGGGTAGCTTGACGGAAAGGCCACCAATCTCGCCGGAATTATTTTCGCACGTATTCATAAATTAAATCCGACACCTTTTCTTTTACTTCATAATGCGCCTGCACAGTAGAGTTGTATCGCCCATCTCCTATCACGATCTTCCTGGCTGTCGTCCCACACCAGTGGATCATTTTGCTGCTCGAAACCGATCGCAGTTTGACAGTCCATTAATGCGGTGAATATGGGTTGGTTTTCCCGCAACGACAAATCATTATCGGAAGGGCAGTGACCCCAGAAACTACCGTTAAAATAAATCTCACATTGCACCATGCGGTATTCGTTGCTTCCCGGAGGAGGTGGATTGTCCGCAGGTTTTGTGCATGAATGTCCGCCGCACGTGATACCAAACTCATCACCACTGCTACACCCACCTAGAACCATCAATCCAACAAGTAACATAATGTATCTCATATCCACACCTTCTGTAGCTACTTCAACTGCTACAAATGATGGCGCCCATAGAGCGCTTTGGC
>PVMS01103480.1_pt1 | contig 21623 bp, 15 predicted proteins | sample 1853461 | NCBI WGS metagenome assembly PVMS01 (sample SAMN08582032, study PRJNA380276) | Marine sediment metagenome, whole genome shotgun sequencing project. | isolation source: ocean sediment barecode stripped | collected 2017 | reverse complement strand
TGGAATTACCGGTACAGGTGGATCCGGTAAATCTTCAATCGTAGACGAATTGGTAAGAAGGTATTTGATCGATTTTCCTAAAAAAACAATCGCCATCGTTTCTGTTGACCCTTCAAAACGTAAAACAGGCGGTGCATTATTAGGCGATAGAATTAGAATGAATGCCATTAAAAATGAACGTGTTTATATGCGTTCCTTAGCTACTAGACAATCAAATTTGGCCTTATCAAAACATGTAAGAGATGCTATCGATGTGTTAAAAGTAGCCGGTTATGATTTGATTGTACTTGAAACATCTGGAATTGGACAAAGTGACACTGAAATATTAGATCATTCTGACATTTCTTTATATGTTATGACTCCAGAATATGGTGCTGCAACGCAATTGGAAAAAATTGATATGATCGATTTTGCCGATGTAATTTCGCTGAATAAATTTGACAAGCGCGGTGCATTGGATGCTTTACGCGATGTTAAAAAACAATACCAACGCAATCATAACTTATGGGAAGAAAGCATAGACAATATGCCCGTTTACGGCACCATTGCTTCTCAGTTTAATGATCCTGGAACCAATGAATTATACCATGTTTTAATTCAAAAACTAGATAAAAAAACAGCTGCTAAATTCAAAAGTAATTTTAATATTTCAGAAAATCTTAGTGAAAAACAATTTATAATTCCTCCAAACAGAACACGTTATTTATCTGAAATAACTGAAACAAACAGGAATTATAGTGAGTTAAGCAAAATCCAAAAAGAAGTTGCGCAAAAATTGTTTGGAATTTATAAAACTATTTGCTCTGTCGCGAATTACCGTCATAATGAAAAGAATCAATCACTACTCACTGAAATTGGTCTAAACGAAGAGCTTATTTTGAATGGTGTTGAAGAAGGGAATAATCGAGACTTAATTTTGCTTTTATTTAAAGAGTTTTCAAGAGTTAAAATGGATTTAAATCCATACAACTGGAATATCATTTTTAATTGGGAATTAAAAAAACAATTGTACAAAAATGACCTTTATTCCTTTAAGGTACGCGATAAAAATATCAATATAAAAACACATACTGAGTCGCTTTCACATGTGCTGATTCCAAAAATTTCACTTCCAAAATATGAAGCATGGGGAGATATTTTGATATGGACTTTAGAAGAAAATGTACCCGGAGAATTTCCGTATACAGCAGGAATTTATCCCTTTAAAAGAATCGGAGAAGATCCTACAAGGATGTTTGCCGGTGAGGGTGGTCCGGAACGTACAAACAGGCGGTTTCATTATGTAAGTTTAGGCATGCCGGCAAAACGACTTTCGACTGCGTTTGATTCAGTTACATTGTATGGAAATGATCCACATAAAAGACCCGATATTTATGGTAAAATTGGAAACGCCGGAGTGTCAATTTGTTGTTTGGATGATGCAAAAAAGTTGTATTCCGGGTTTGATTTGACAAATCCTATGACTTCTGTTTCAATGACCATCAATGGGCCTGCTCCAATGATGCTTGGTTTTTTTTTAAATGCGGCAATAGACCAGGAATGTGAAAAGTACATCTCAGATAATGAGATGGAATCCGAAGTTGAAAAAAAAATAAAACATATTTACAAAAACAAAGGTGTTGAACGCCCTGAATATCAAGGTAAATTACCGGAAGGAAATAATGGTTTAGGTTTGATGCTCCTTGGAGTTACAGGTGATGAAATTTTACCGGAATCTGTTTATCAAAAAATTAAAACCAAAACTATTTCAAAAGTTCGCGGAACTGTTCAGGCCGATATTTTAAAGGAAGACCAGGCACAAAATACCTGTATTTTTTCTACTGAATTTGCATTGCGACTCATGGGAGATGTCCAGGAATATATTATATTAAAAAATATTCGGAATTTTTATTCAGTATCTATCTCCGGATATCATATTGCAGAAGCCGGCGCTAATCCAATTTCACAATTAGCCTTTACACTGGCTAACGGATTTACATATGTTGAATATTATTTATCCAGAGGAATGGATATTGACAAATTCGGTCCGAATTTGTCATTCTTCTTTTCAAATGGTATTGATCCTGAGTATGCTGTAATTGGCAGAGTTGCCCGAAAAATATGGGCAAAAGCCTTAAAATACAAATACGGAGCAAACCCCAGAGCTCAAATGCTTAAATACCATATCCAAACTTCGGGAAGATCATTACATGCTCAGGAAATAGATTTTAACGATATAAGAACAACTTTGCAGGCTTTATATGCCATTTACGACAACTGTAACAGTTTACATACCAACGCATATGATGAAGCTATCACTACTCCTACTGAAGAAAGTGTACGGCGAGCTATGGCGATTCAACTAATTATAAACAAAGAACTAGGACTAGCTACCAATGAAAATCCAATCCAGGGTTCATTTATTATTGAAGAACTAACTAATCTGATAGAAGAAGCTGTGTACGTAGAATTTGACAGAATTACCGAGCGCGGAGGGGTACTTGGAGCAATGGAAACAATGTATCAACGAAGCAAGATTCAAGAAGAAAGTTTGTATTATGAAACTTTAAAACACAGCGGTGAGTTTCCAATTATTGGTGTCAATACCTTTTTAAACAGTAAAGGATCTCCTACCGTATTACCTCAAGAAGTAATTAGAGCAACTGAAGTTGAAAAACAATATCAAATAGTGGTTGTTGAAAATCTTAATAAAGGAAATATTGATAGGACAAATGAACAAGTAGATTTGTTAAAACAAAAAGCAATTAGCAACGAAAATATTTTTGAACAATTAATGGAAGCTTGTAAAGTATGCTCTATTGGTCAAATCACCGAAGCTTTATTTCAAGTAGGCGGACAATACAGGAGGAATATGTAGGATGTTGGTTGTTGGTTGTTGGTTGTTAGTTTTAAGTTTTGAGTAACAAATTAAAATTATCCTATCCCTTGATCAATTAATCATAACTCCCTGAATACTGAATTCCGGTTGTTGGTTGTTGAGTATTCAAATACTAACATTTGCTACAATTGTCGTACTGAGTGGAAGGAAGCATCTCTTAATTAAGTAAATTCAATTAATATTTGGACACATTTGGTGAAAATCGCCATTTATCAACTCATAAATTTGAAATCTATTACAACAATGAATTTAAATACTTTGTATGAATATTACGCAGAATTTTTAGCTCATTTCTAAGCATTCGAACAAAATCTTTCCCTTGAATTCTAGTATTTTCCAATTGCAAACAATTTTTATATACCAAGTCAATATAATACCTTAGAGATTTTACATATTTAATTTTTAAACTATAGTCTTCTTGATTTTCAGCCTCAACTATTTTAGGAACCAATCTAAACGCATTCATTACCAAATTATCAGCATAGTTATCTGATCTACAACCAGACCTATACATAGAAATCATGTCTTTATCATCTGTTATATAGGAAGCTATACGACGTGACAACTTAAAAATATCCAAAGATTTCTTATAGATAATTGATTGATTTAAATTTTGACTGCAAGAATTCGACATACTCTTAATCTATAATAACAAAATTACTTCGTAAAAGGCAATTATATATTTAAATATTAATGTAAAAGTGTTAATCTAATTAAGTTTTTAATATATTTATACTATAAAACTTTAAAAATGAAAATAGACTCTATTAATTGGAAAATCCTTAATTGTTTACAAGAGAATGCCCGGAAACCAAACACCGAAATCGCAAGACAAGTTAACATTTCTTCACCCGCCGTGGCGGAACGCATTCGTAAAATGGAAGATGTAGGAATTATTCAGGGTTATCACGCAAAAGTTTCTCATTTCGAAACAGGACATCAGTTAAAAGCAATTATAACTTTGCGTGCTTTTATGGGAAGATTAAAACCTTTTTTACAAAAAGTAACAGATTTTAAGGAAGTGCTTAATTGTTACAGAATAACAGGTAATGAGAATATCGTTATGGAAGTTGTTCTAAACGATCAAAAACATTTGGAACAATTTATAGACCAATTAATTACGTATGGAGAAACAAGGACACATATTGTTTTGTCAAATATTATCGAAAACAATCCTATTAGAAATAAAATTCATTTATAAAAAACAATAATGATTAACTATCACTGAATTATTTCTTTATAGAGAATGAATATCGTTAAATTATAAATCCATTTTAAAATGGATTTTTCTTTGTCAAAATTTAATTTGATTCCTTAGGAACTGAAATTTTATTTCCGAAAAACAATGCATTTAAAAATAATCGGTTCGTTCCATACCAGGAACCCCTAAAATTAGGATTATCAGCAAACATAATCACACGTCCTCTACCCACAGGACTCACAATTAATGAAGCAGATGGTTTTATATAATCATTCAAATTTTTATTTGAAATAAAACCATCTATATGCGGATTTCTGCTGTATTTTGCAACTGTTGAATAAGAACTCTTACTCGGTGCTAAAAAAACCAGATTGTTTTTATACACAGGAATTTCATCTGTATGATAACCAAATCCAAGTGGGTGTGTTAGGTCTAAATCCACTTTTAAAATGACCCCTCCAACACGTTCTTTCCCCCTGTTTTCAGGGGAACTAACATATGGCAAACGTTTGACTGTTTTTTCTGCACTTTTGTCCTTTTCTTTTTTGGTTAATTTTTCTTTTACCAATTTTTTGTCAATGACCCATTTTGAAGCTCCTGCAATAGTAATAAGAGTATTTCCATTAGAAACCCATTGTATTATTCTTTTACGTTGTAACGAATCCAATTGGTTATAACTTCCAGTAACCATGACCAACGTGTTGTATTTCGCCAATGATGCCCTTCTAAAACTTCTCATTTGAATTTTTGTTACCGGCATTGGAATTCGAATATCCAACAAATGCCATACTTCCCCAGCTTCATAAGAACTAACTCCTTCACCAATTAACAATGCAACTTTCGGCTTTGTCAAGGACCTGAAATTATTACTACCTAAATCAATGCCCTCTATACTAAATCCAGAATCAACATCATATACTGGAACGTTGAATTTTTCTTGTGCCTTTTTTACAATTTCATATACTTCCTTACTCGATTTTTTCTGCTTGCTAACAGGAATCATAACAGCACCATAATTAAAATCTTTTTTCCCTTTTGAAGTTGCCACTGAAAAAGGCTTGAATGCAGAAGCAACTACAATTCCTTTAGACTGTATGTAATAAAGAGCAGCCGAAGCGTAATAATCATCCCAGTCCATTATATAAGCATAATCAGAAGGCAATACTTTATAATTTTCCACGATGTTTTTCGTACTTGTAATTTCCTTTCCTAATTTAACTGATTTCAATCCTTTATAAGGCATATTGAAAAAATTGGCAACACTCCAGGCAGAAGCATCATAAAAAACACTGTCTCGATACTTAGTGTAAGTCTCGAACATGGTTTGTACCATTCTTTTTTGTGGTTGCTTCAATGGTACAATGTATTTCGTATCATTTTTATAGACCTTTATTTTGTGAATGAGCAATTCATCAATAAATGCTTTGTTTCTGTTTTTATCATAATTATCACCAAATTCATAAGCGGCAAACTCCGTTTTAGGTATTTTATTTACGGCAGATTTAAAAAAGTCCTGTTGATATTTTCTGAGTACTGATTTGTTTTCAACTGCGGCTTTTATTGTTGCCATACTGGATACATATTGATTCCGAATAGTAAAGGCAAAGGAAATTTTTCCATAAGGTGTATCTTGTAAATGTCCCCTGGAACTTGCCTGTTCAAATAAAAGAGCAAGACCTCCTTGCAGGTCAGGATAGGACGATCCATAGCCTGGATAGGTACCGTCAAAAGATTCCTTTGTATAATAAAAAGAGCCTATATTATCAAGTGCATTGGCATAGTAAGGAGCGAAAAGATCATTGAGATCTTCATAATTTTCTTTAGGCATTAAAGGGTCATGAGAACCTATTGGTTTCATAGGTTCGAAGAAGTAATTGCTATTGGTTCCCATTTCATGAAAATCAGTAACTACATTTGGATACCATTGGTGATACCATTTCAATTTTCCTTTACTTTCTGGATTTACAGCTAGCAACCAATCTCTGTTCAAGTCAAACCAATAATGATTTGTTCTTCCACGAGGCCAGGTCTCATTGTGTTCTGCATCGAGGCCATCAGAAACTAAATTATTAGATTTGAACTGGTTTGCCCATTGTGTATGTCGATCTCGCCCATCAGGATTGATTGTTGGATCGACAAAAACCACTGCATTTTTCAAATATTTTATAATTGCTTCATTGTTCGAAGCTACTAACGTATATGCAGTTAGCATTGCTGCTTCTGAACTGGAAGGTTCATTTCCATGAACACTATATCCCAATTGAACAAATATGGGTACCTGATCATAATTTGTTGGAGAATCGTTAGGATTTGAAAATCTCAAATGTTGCTCCTTAAGTTGATCAAGGTTTTTCAAATTCGAAGGAATCGATACCGTTAACATGATCAATTTTCTATGTTCGTGGGTTTCTCCATAAACTGCAATGCTAGCTCTATCTGAAATCTCGGCAAGTTTGCTAAAATAAGCAACTATTTGATCGTGTCTGGTATGCTGCTCACCTATTCCATATCCCAAAAATGATTCTGGTGAAGGGATCTCACTATTAAAAGGTTCATAATTCTTTAAGAAATAGTCTTGGGAAAAGGCCGATGTAGTCACTGTTACACTTATTAACAAAGTGTAAATAGTTCGTTGGATTTGTATCATTTGGTTTATATTGAAGTACGTTTTTCAAAAATACTACTTTTATTTTTCCCCGAATGTAATACATTTTACAAAGACTCCTATTTACCTAAAATATAGTTTGAAATTTTCTATACATCCAATCAAATTAATTATTTAATAAGCATCATCATGTACGTTTGCAACAGCTCTCCCGGAAGGTTCATTTAAATTTTTAAAGCTTTCATCCCATTCCAATGCTATTTTTGTACTACAGGCCACAGAAGCTTCTTGCGGTACACATAGTGCGGCTGTGTCTGATGGAAAATGTTCTGCATAAATTGAACGGTAATAAAACTCTTCTTTTGAAGTTGGTGTTTGAATCGGAAACTTGTATTTAGCATTTGCCAATTTCTCATCTGAAATTTCTTTATTTACAAGCTCTTTTATAGTATCGATCCAACTATACCCAACCCCATCTGAAAACTGTTCTTTTTGTCTCCAGGCTACGCTCTTAGGTAAATAACTTTCAAATGCCTTACGTATTACCCATTTTTCCATGCGCTCACCGTTTATCATTTTGTCTTGAGGATTGATACGCATAGCAACATCCATGAATTCCTTATCCAAAAACGGTACTCGTCCTTCAATTCCCCATGCTGCCAACGACTTGTTCGCTCTTAAACAATCATACATATGTAATTTACTCAGTTTCCGAACCGTTTCTTCGTGAAACTCCTCGGCATTTGGTGCTTTATGAAAATACAAATATCCTCCAAATAATTCATCTGCTCCTTCTCCGGAAAGTACCATTTTAACCCCCATGGATTTGATAACTCTTGCCATTAAATACATGGGTGTTGAGGCGCGAATTGTTGTAATATCATATGTTTCAAGATTGTAAATAACATCTCGAATTGCATCAAGACCTTCCTGTATGGTAAATTTAATTTCATGATGCACTGTACCTATATGATCAGCAGCCAATTGGGCCGCTGCTAAATCAGGGGAACCTTCCAAACCAACAGAAAAGGAGTGCAATTGTGGCCACCAAGCAGCTTGTGTATCGTCTGTTTCGATTCTTTTTTCCGAATATTTTTTTGCAATTGCAGAAGTTATTGATGAATCCAATCCCCCTGAAAGTAATACTCCATAAGGCACATCGGTCATTAATTGCCTGTGAACTGCAGCTTCCAATGCATCATGCAATTCATCAATACTTGTTTGATTTTCTTTTACGGCTTCATATTCCGTCCATTCTCTTTTGTACCACTGCGTTAATTCACCATCTTTACTCGACAAATAGTGTCCCGGAGGGAACAACTCAATCTTGGTGCAAACCCCTTCCAAAGCTTTTAATTCTGAAGCAACATAAAACGTTCCGTTTTGATCCCATCCAATATACAATGGAATGATTCCCATATGATCACGGGCCACAAAATATTCATCTTTCTCAACATCGTACAAAGCAAAACCAAAAATGCCATTCATCTCATCAATAAAATGGACACCTTTCTCCTTGTACAAGGCTAAAATAATTTCACAATCTGATTCAGTTTGAAAATTATAATCCTCAAATTGTTTCCGCAAGTCCCTATGATTGTATATTTCACCATTGGCTGCCAACACCAATTTTTTATCTTCACTATATAAAGGTTGTTTCCCTGAAGCCGGATCAACAATTGCTAAACGCTCATGTGCTAAAATAGCTTTCTCATCAGCATAAATACCACTCCAATCCGGACCTCTGTGACGAATCTTTTTAGACATTTCCAACAATTGAGGTCTTAACACCTCAGCCTTTTCTTTCAAATCAAATGCACAAACAATACCACACATATTTTCTTATTATTTTAATTACAATGCAAAAGTGGCACTATTGTTTATATTTGAAAACATATATATCATTATTAGTTACAATTAAAAACTTATATTTTATTTTTTAACACTAATTGAAAGTATACACCTCAATTAATCAACAAAATTCTTATTATTTGAAATTTTAGCTAATTATTTGCGTCTTTTTGGAAAGTTCAAAGTCTTACGTATATAACTTTAAAATTTAAAATATGAAAAATACTACTTGCACATGTACTTGTGAAGGATGTACAAATGGCCAATGTAAGAATTGCACATGCGAATCATGCGAATGTACTAATTGTAATTGTTAATGAATAAAACTCTATATTTAAATCTAAAATGTAGAGTTTTTAATTTCAACTATGGAAACAACAACTATTTGGAACGAATTTTCAGATTCTTTAAGTCGATTTGTTTACAGTCGTGTTAAAAATCATGAAATAACACAAGACTTGCTTCAAGAAGTTTTCATTAAGATTCATTTGAACATCGATAAAATAAAAAAACAAGATAGTTTAAAATCGTGGATTTTTACGATTACGAACAATGTTATCATTGACTATTTTAAAAAGCAATCCATCAATCAAACGCACCTTTTAGATAAATTAGAAAGTGAAGAGTCTAAGAATTCCGAGCACCCTGCTGAAGATTGTATTTTACCTCTAATTCACAATTTACCACCAATATATAAAGAAGCCATGCTATTGCGTGAAATTAATGGACTAAAACAAGCTAATGTTGCTGAAATTTTGCAGATCTCTTTGTCTGGTGCAAAATCGAGAATTCAAAGAGGAAGAAATTTGCTTAAACAAGGATTTATGGACTGTTGTCATTACAAACTAAATAAATTAGGTTATTTAGTTGGTGAACATAAAGAAAAAGAAAACTGTAAAGTATGCAACCCGAAATAGTAACATTACAAATTACAGCTAATTGATAAGGTCATTTCTCTTGATAATATATTGTTTTCAGTTTCTGAAATTATAAATAGATTGTGATTTCTTAAAATCGATATTCCATTTTTAAAAGAACATATCTTGGTAAAAGCCTGTATTCAGTTGTTGATGTGCTAATATCACTAATAGAAAATGTTTTAAAAGTGTTCGTATCAAATAAATTTTTCCCTAACAGTGATAGCGTTAGTTTATTTTTTTTTAGTTTATATCTCGCTTCTAAGTCAGCAAAATAATAAATGTTGTTTTCATCACTAACATTGCCAAAAAAATAACGTTCTGTTTGAATTTGAACATCAAATTTTTTGTTTAAATAAAAGGATAAATCCAAAAAACTACTATTATTTGTGAATGAATTATAAATTGTTGATTTTATTTCATTTACGATCCATTTTGTACCGAAATGATAATTAAACACACCTTGAAAACCTGAACGCAATTCAAAACCAATATTATAGTTTGTAGATTTTATTTCACGTAAATCTGAATTATTAATTTGGTTTTTATAGTTTGATTTTGAATAAATAAAATCTATTTTTAAATTTGATGAAATTATTTTAAAATATCTATTTATATCTATAAAAAAGATAAGGCTTTCTTTACCTCGAACTACTATTCTTTCTGACTGTGAATAATTTTGTTTTACTATTGAATTCCTTGAATAAAAATCGAAATTCTTATTATAAATGATAGATGTGTTTGCAAAGAATTTATCACTCCAATTACCAAATTGATACTTAAATCTAATATTTGAGGAAGTCAATTGATTGAAAGAATTTATTCCCTTGCTAAAATTTCTAAAATTAGTAAGAACATAACCATTATAAATATCAATAATTTTTGTATTTGAGGTATTGATAGAATAGGATAAATATATATTATTAATTTTGTTTATTTCCCAATCTAAATTTATTCTTGGGTTTACATAAAATGATTGCTGCTTACTATTTTTATTTTGATGTAATTTATTGAATAGCTGATGAAAATCTAATTTACCTGTAATGCCAAAATCTTTTATTTTTAATCGATATTTTGTGCTGAAAAATAAATCGTTTACCGTGTAAGTTAATCTGTTTTGATAATCATAAGGTGTATTTTTTATACTATTATTTTCTTTTAAAAAAAAAGATGTTAATAATTTATCTTTTCTGTATTGATTCCCAAACCTAAATTCTATTAGATTACCATTTTCTTTTCTATTTAATAAGTGTGCTTCAAAACCGGCAAACTGCATTTTGTTTTCACTTAATTGCTGCACACCATCTACATTTGAAAAGTATCGAAATAAGTCTTGGTAATAAAACTTATTGATGGTAAAATTCTGAGGAATCCTTTCGTTGACATATCTCGCCGTTAACAGTACTACTTTATTTTTTTTAAATTTATTAGTAAACGTAACTTTTTGATCAAAAAACGCATTTTTTGTATTTAGTTTTTCAATTGTTTGTACTGAATTAAAAATCAATTCATTAGTGCTTTTTTCATTCTGATTGTTGTATTTACTGGTAAATTCAAGTGTTTTAGTTTTTGAAATATCATAAACTAAATCTAATCTACCAAAGCCAACAAACTTCTTATTTCTTAAATTAAAATCTTCTGTATTTGTAAAATCGGTATTATTTGAAGTAAAAGTTTGAAAAGAATTTCTAAAGAAGTCATTCTCATCCCAATTAAAAAAACCAAGCGTTTTTAGTTTTACTTTTTTTGAGAGGGTGAAAATAGCGTTTAATGATGCCAATTTTGTATTGTTAAAATTAGTTCTTGATGCCTTGAAATTTGGTACAAAAGCGTTTAAATTAAGTAATTGATTTGCGCTTTGATTATCACCAATACTTGCTTGTTCACCATAACGAAAAGACCTAACTAAATGACTAATATCTCCCGTTGCATCATAACCAATATTGTTACTATTGGCTAAAAAAACGAATTTACTTTTTTTGCCAAAATTCATTAGATAACTTTTTAAACTATAACGATTATTAAATGTTATATCATAGCCCAGAGAAAAGTTTCCAAACCAGTTCCTTTTTGCATTTTCTTTAAGTACTAAATTTAAAGCGACTTTATCGCTTTCTTCAACATTTTTCAATAATTTATTGTTAGAATATTTTTGTAAAAGTTCAATTTTATCAATTTGATCTGGGGGCATATTCTTAGAAAGGATTTTGTACCCTTTGTCGAAAAAATCATCACCGTCAATCATTAATTTTTCGATTTCTTGGCTACCTATTTTTATTGTTCCATCGCTATTTACATTAATACCTGGAATTTTTTTTAATAGATCTTCAACTACCGCTTCGTTGCCTTGTAAAAATCTATTTACTTTAAATGTGATAGTATCTTTTTTTATTGAAATTGGTTTGTCAGTTATTATAATAATTTCATCCAAAAAGTATTGCTGTTCTTTCAATTCAACATTTTTAATAATTTCTTTTTTGTTTGTTATAGTTATTGCAAATGCTTTATTTTTATAACCTAAGGAAGAAAACTCTAACTTAAAATTTCCTTTTTTGTTAGTATTTAATGTGTATTTGCCATTTTCTTCTGAATATGTATATGAAACAATAATGTTCAAACTATCTTTAATTATTACATTAGCAAATGGTATAGGTTGGTTAGTTTCATTAACAATTATCCCTTTAATTATGCTTTGAGCATTAGCGTTATATGAAAACAATAATAGTATAAATAGGTTTTTAATAGTTTTCATCAAATGTTTCTACATCTTTAGAGCAATCTTCACAATTCTTATCCCATTTATAGGCTTTTAACCCTTTTGGTTTTTTACTTGCCATTTTCACGAAAACTTCATTTATTAATTTTCCTTTTCTTATCAAGGACTCAAGAATATTCATTACTCTTTTGAATCGTTTTTACTTTAAAAGAGGTTAGATTATAAGTTTTATAAGTGAAAATTTAAAGTTATTTATTTTTTTCATCGAATATCTCAATGTCTTCACTACAATCATCACAATTTTCATCCATTTTCAAAGGACCATATCCTTTAGGTAATTTACTTGATAATTTTGCAAAATACTCTTTGTTCAATTCCTTTATTTTTTTTAAATAACCTTTTATGGTTAGTGGAGAATTAAAATTATTTTTATTAACATCAATTTTACAAATTAAAGTTTCATAAATTTCTATATCAGTTGCTCTAATGTGAAATACAATATCTTCATCATATATTTCAAGTATAAGACCTGGCAATCGCTGAAATTTCCATGGTCCAAAAGGCACTGGAATATCTTTGGCAAACCATGCTATATAGTTTCTGCCTCTAAATTTTATGGTTGCTTTTTGACATATGAAATGGCCTATAATCTTAGTTTCTTCATCTAAAACCCAATTCCATTCAAAAGGATTTTCTATTACAAGCAATTCTTCGTCATCCCAAATTTTCCTAAAATAAAATTTGTTTAAATCGTTATAATAAAATTCAGGAGCCGTATTGTTTCTTGCCGCATCTACATCTGTTTGCCGACTATTATCATAGTTGTTTTGTGTCTTGATTTCTTTTCTTTTAAGTATATTTTCCTCCTTATAAAGAGAGATACTACCATTAAATTTAAGCGAGAATTGTCTCTCATAATCTCTTGAAAAATGAGTAGTTTGTGAATATTGAATTTCTCCACATATCTTATTTTCTTGAGATAAAACCTGATAATTAATTGAAATTAGTAACAGGAAAATTATTTTTATTCTGTCCATATTAGTTTTTAATGATTAAAATTGCCTGTACCTGATAAATAATACAGGCAATTAGGATTTCCTATTAAAGTTCCACTGTTTCAAGACATTCTCCATACTGCCATTCAGTACAACTTGTTCTACGACCATTTACATACGTACAATATCTCCATCGACATGGATAATCATCTTCTTGGAGGTTTTCGCCCTGAATGGTGTAATTATTCGAGATTAAATCATTTTTGACTTCATTAGACGAAGTAAAACTCATTAAGCCAATGGCCAAAACAAAAATCAATATTAAATTTTTCATAATTTAAATTAGTTTACAATAAATACTTTATTTTTTTTCAAGTATTTACAAGAATTATTATCTATGAATTCTTTTAGGTCACTCATAGCTATATGACCATTTTTGCAAAATATTTTATTTCAAATGATGTTTTCTTTTTCCTTTTAGAATAATTTAGATTTTTCAATAAATAGCAATTTTCATTTCTAAGGCTTATTTACCTTATTTTGAGGTAATAAAACTATATATATATTTTTTAATACACAAGTTTAAAGTATAATTATTTATTTTATAAGGTATTTTTACCACGATAACTTGTCTAAAATGACATTGTACATAATTTCATTTCCAGGAACTGTTGATTTTCGGACTGTGTTATTTTCCGTTTTAATTCAGAAAATTCAACACTGAAAACTTTACAATTCAACTTTACAGGTTATCAGAACGGAAATAATTAAGAGTTAGATCTCGAAAAAATATTTTGTAGATTTACGGCTGTTCTAATCAATCTACCATGAATTATTCGTTTACAAAACCCATCTTTTATTTAATATTTTTTGCACTTATTATCAGTTGTCAGAAGCCCCGACAACAAGTAAATTACGTTGAAAATCATTACACCAAATTAGAAACTACCATAACTATGCGCGACGGTACAGCGCTTTTTACAACGATCTATGCTCCAAAAGACCAAAGCACCACCTACCCTATTTTACTAATGCGAACTCCTTATAGTTGCCGGCCTTATGGTCCTGATAAGTTCAAAAGGAATATTGGCCCCAATCCTCATTTAATGAAAGAAGGTAATATCATTGTTTATCAGGATGTTCGAGGACGCTGGATGAGCGAGGGAACTTATGATAACATGCGAGCTTATATTCCCAATAAAAAATCTGCAAATGACATAGACGAAAGTTCTGATACATACGATACAATTGATTGGCTTGTAAAAAATGTTGAAAACAACAATGGTAATGTAGGTACCTGGGGTATTTCTTACCCTGGTTTTTATAGCACATATTCTACTATTGACGCTCACCCGGCCCTAAAAGCTGCTTCTCCTCAAGCTTGTATAGGAGACTTCTTTTTTGATGATTTTCATCATAATGGTGCGTACTTGTTAAGTTATTTTAGGGTAACTTCTTTATTTGGAACACCGAAAGACAAACCAACAGATTCTTCCTGGTACAAAATACCGGATATAAAAACAAAAGATCAATATCAATTCTTTTTAGATAAGGGTCCATTAAGCAATTTAAACAGCAAAAAAAAAAAAAAAAAACTAGATGACCCTACTCTACAAAATAGTGATAAAGTTTATGATTTCTTTTGGGAAGAATTAAAAGAACATCCAAACTATGACAGCGTTTGGCAAAGTAAGGGGATAATCCAACATTTAAAAAAAATTAAATCATCTGTGGCGACCATGGTTGTTGGCGGTCAATTTGATGCTGAAGATCTGTACGGTCCACTTGAAACTTATAAAACAATTGAAGCTTACAATAAGGAGAATTACAATACATTGGTTTTTGGCCCCTGGAGTCATGGCCAGTGGGCAAGTCCAAGAGTATCAAATACTGTTGGAAATTATTATTTCGGCGATTCCATTTCACTGTTTTATCAGGAAAAAATTGAAACTAAATTTTTCAACCATTTCTTAAAAGGAAAAGGAGATAAAAATTCCGGTTTGCCAGAAGCTTATGTGTACGACTCTGGAAAAAAAGAATGGAATACTTATGATATCTGGCCTCCGAAGAATACAGAAAAAATTACACTGTTCTTATCTGACAATCAAAAATTAACTTCATCCGAAGGAACTGCAAGTGGAATTAAATTTATCAGTGACATTAAAAAACCTGTACCCTATTCTGAAGATATCAAATCGGTTTTTACACCTAGAAAATATATGACCGATGACCAACGCTTTGCCGCCAGAAGAGGTGATGTTTTGGTTTTTGAAACAGAAGTTATGGAAAAAGACTTTACCCTGACAGGTGCTATTTTAGCAAATCTGCATGTAGCAACCACAGGTACAGATGCCGATTGGATTGTTAAAATAATTGATGTTCATCCCCCAAACACAGAAGAAAATAATAAAATGCAGCCACATTTAAAAATGAGTAATTATCACTTAATGGTAAGAAGTGAAGTAATGAGAGGCAAATTCAGAAATAGTTTTATACATCCTGAGCCGTTCATTCCCAATAAGAAAACAAATGTCACAATTAAATTACAAGACGTTCATCATACATTTAAAAAAGGGCATAAACTTCAAATTCAAGTTCAAAGCACATGGTTTCCTTTAATTGATCTGAATCCACAAACTTTTGTCGACAATATTTTCAAAGCCAGAAAGAAGATTTCAAAACACAAACACATACTGTATTCACATCTTCAAACATTGTGTTTTCAGTTTTAAAATAATACTTAAAAAAGAGGTTGAAAAATTCAATATTATTTTATCCTATTCATACTTTTTTAATTGACCGAATTTACTCTATAGTCTAATTATTGTCCTTTCAATAACAGTTGAAATCTGCATGAATATTTTTCATTATTAATATGAACTAGTTTTTCTTTTCTTAACTGTAAAATCAAAAAGTTTATAACTTTTTAAAAAATTATCAAACCTTTTTTTTCAATATTCGATTAAATATATTAATATAATCATCTGATTCACTGTTTTTTAACTCTTTTTCACTCTATATCGGACTAAATTATCCTTATTTGGAATTATTAAAAATTAGAAAATATGATATAAATCAGACTTTTTAGTCTTTTTCTGTATAATATTTGTTACAACATCTATGAAACATATTTAAAACAACAACTAACATCACTCAATCATGAAGCTTAAAAAATCAATTTTTTCGGTAGTAATGCTAATAATTACCGTAGGTATTTATGGACAAACTCTTTTTGATATCAATGCAGAAATTCGACCTCGATTCGAGTCTCGCAATGGATACAAAGTTTTACCAATTGACGGACAAGATGCAGCAAATTTTGTTTCTCAAAGGGCTAGATTATCATTTAAGTTTGCACAGGAAAAACTTAAATTAAAAGTAGCACTCAATAACACTAAAGTTTGGGGAGATATTAAAACTTTAGGTGGAGACGATGTAAATATTTCTTTCCATGAAGCATGGGCAGAGGCGCTTTTATCAGACAAATTTTCAATCAGATTAGGACGACAAGAAATAGTTTATGACGACCATAGAATTTTTGGTAGTGTAAACTGGACCCAACATGGTCGTAGCCATGACGCCATGGTAATGAAATGGTTGATAGACACTAAAAATCGCCTGGATATTGGTTTTGCGTTAAACGCAAATGGTGAAAGTTTAGCTAGAACCGCATACACAATGCAATACAAAGCCTTGCAATATGCCTGGTATCATGGTAATTTCAACAAATTTGGTTTGAGTTTATTATTATTAAACAACGGTATGGAATATGATCATAACGGAAGCCTAGAGATAGACTATACACAAACCATAGGGACACGTTTGACCTATAAAGAAGGTAAATTTAATTCTGATGCTTCTTTTTATTTTCAGGGAGGACAAAAATTAGAGACCGACGTTTCCGCAAGCAATTTCGCAATCAATCTAAAATACAAAGTGAGTCCGGAATTTTTAATTGGTGTAGGGTACGAATATCTTTCGGGCAACGACATAGGTGACACTAATGAAATCAATGCATTTAGTCCACTCTACGGAACCAACCATAAATTTAATGGTTGGATGGATTATTTCTATGTAGGAAACTGGGGAAATAATGTTGGCTTGCAAGATATCAATATTGTATTGGCTTATACCAAAGATAAATTCAGCGCTAAATTGATACCTCATTTTTTCTCAGCCGCGGCCGATACAGGAGCTATGGATGATAAATTAGGCACAGAAATAGACTTTACCTTGGGATACAAAATAGCAAAGAATATCAGTTTTAACTTAGGCTATTCCCATATGTCAGGAGAAGATACTTTAATTGCGCTTCAAGGCGGTAACAGAGAAGATAGTGGTAGTTGGGCCTGGGCACAATTCGTATTCAATCCAACATTATTTTCATTTAAAAAATAATCATTTTATACAAACGCATTATTTAATTTATTAATAACTATTCTGATTTTTTCTTCTGAAGAGTATTTTCTTCTTGTTTTCCGTTTTAGTTCACTTATAAGTGAACTAGCATTCTTCTTTTTAGGCATTTGTTTTGCTTTTAAAGGTTATTAAATATATTAAATCTATCTCTAAGATTTAACCCTTTAAAAGTTCACTTTTTGCTGACGTCATTCATAAAAATGAAAAAAATAATCTATTTGATAGTTCTTGCTATAGGTCTTGTTTTAGTTTCTTGTAATAAAGACAACAAAGAGGCCTTCAAAGTACACGAAGCTTCTTCTGGTAATGAATTGTTATCAGATGATGTAAATATCGGGGATAAAGCTCTAAACCCATATATTGCTGAAGAAGATAGTAAATTAATTGAACGTTCATTTGAGAATTCACCTCCTTTAATTCAGCATAATGTAAAAGGGATGTATGTTATTTCCAGAAAGAAAAACGAATGTATTCTATGTCATTTGCCCAATAGTAATAAAGATTTGGAAGCAAAGTTAGTCCCACAATCACATTTTACGGATTGCAGACGTCAGATCGTGCAGGAAGAAAATGGATTGTATGTAGTACAAGCTCAAGAAAATGAAGTAGTGGCAGTATCTACAGGAACTGAGCTAAACAAAGCAATGTATTATTGCAATTTATGTCATGCTCCTCAAGCAGAAATTACCGTCGAGATCAAAAATTTATTTACGCCTGATTTTAGACGCTCCAGTAGTAAAAAAAGTTCTAACCTGAGTGAAACTATGAAAGAAGGAGTTCATTAATAAATTAATATCATGAATTTATCGAGTGTAATCATTCAAACAAAACCTGAATTCATTCAGGAATTAGTAGCAGTTGTATCCAAATCATCATTATGTGAATATCATATCCATGATGAAAAAGGAAGAATTATAGTAACCATTGAGGATGAAGGAATTGAAAATGAAATTCAAAAATTAAGACAAATCCAACAGTTAGATCATGTGATTTCTGCAGATATGGTATTCTCATATTCAGAAGATGAATTGGATCGTGAGAAAGACAAACTACTCAATAATGATAAGCTACCTGAATGGCTGAATAACCCAAAGGCTAAACTTAGTGATATAAACTACAATGGAGATTTAAAAGGAAAATATTAGATTACCCAATTTTTATTTTTTTTTGTTATAATTGCGAATCAAACAGGGAATACATTTTAAAAATTGTATTTTCGACATTGAACTACGCAAAAATTCAAATCAAATGAAAAAATTGGACCTTTTCATAATCCTGATCACCTTACTTATTACGTCTTGTAAAGAAAAACCGTATGAAATAGTTAAAAATGAAATTGACAATCAATCATTTAGTTTCAAAGTAGAAACTGTTGTTGACAAATTAGAAATTCCATGGGGAATGGTCTTTTTGCCGGATAATTCTATGTTGATAACCGAAAGAAAAGGAGAATTGATTCATTTTAAAAATGAAACAAAAACTTTGATTGAAAATGTACCGGAAGTATATTTTAGTGGACAAGGTGGTCTTTTAGATATTGAATTAGATCCAGACTATTCTCAAAATGGGTGGATTTATTTTTCATATTCTTCTAATTTGGAAAATGATGGAAAAGGTGGAAATACAACAATATCAAGAGCACAATTATCCAATAATAAATTAATTAACCACGAAATACTTTACAAAGCAACTCCCAATACAAAACGAGGAGCACACTTCGGATCTCGTTTAGAGTTTGACCGTAATGGCTACTTGTTTTTTTCAATTGGAGACAGGTTTAATCGTGATGTAAACCCGCAAGATATCACCAAAGATGGTGGTAAAATTTATAGGATAAACGCAGATGGAAGCATTCCGGAGGACAATCCTTTTTACAATTCTGAAGGAGCTAAAAAAGCAATTTATTCCTTTGGGCACAGAAACCCTCAAGGAATGGCTATTCATCCTGAAACCGGAGAAATTTGGACACATGAACACGGTCCACAAGGAGGTGATGAAATCAATATTATTAAATCCGGGAAAAACTATGGTTGGCCAAAAGCTACCTACGGAATCAATTATAATGATACTATAATTACCAAAGACACCATTCTTCCCGGTGTTGAAGATCCACTACACTATTGGGTACCATCGATTGCACCAAGTGGAATGGCTTTTGTTACAAGTGATAAATATCCTCCTGAATGGAAAGGAAATATTTTGGTGGGTTCATTAAAATTTCAGTATTTAAACCGATGCGTTGTTGAAAACAATAAAGTGGTAAAAGAAGAAAAACTATTAGAAAAAATCGGTAGAGTCCGTAGCGTGTGTGAAGGACCTGATGGCTATATATATGTAGCTGTTGAGCATAAAGGTATTGTTCGCATTATGCCTGATTAATTTATACATATTAACTTGACTAAATTTATAGGTGTTGCCAGTTTTATGAAAATGAATTACTTAACCAGTTTAGCAACATTCAAATTCTTGTTTTTCTTTTTTATCTCAATAAATTTATCAGCCCAAAACATTTCAGGTAAAGTTATTGATATTGATAATTCAATTGCGCTTTCTAATGTGCAAATTGTTAATCTCATTAATAGCAACTCAATTTTAACCAATACCAATGGGGGTTTCTCTCTCTTTGGGCCAGGCACATACGTCTTTTCAAAAAATGGATACTTTTCTAAAACATTAACTATTTCCGAAAAAAATTTTGTTATTGTAGAATTACAAATCAAACCAGAAAACCTGAATGAAATACAAATTACGTCGAGTAATTTACAAAGCTCGCTACAAACCTTAGCCTCAGCAATCTCAGTAATTTCAGCAACCGAAATTCAAAACAATAATAATGTAAATTTCGCTCCTGTTCTTAACTCAGTCTCAGGTGTTTTTATGCATAACGGAACTCTCACAACAAACAAAATCACTATTCGCGGAATTGGTTCCAGAAATTTGTATGGAACAAGTAAAATAAGAGCTTATTATCAGGAAATTCCACTCACTAATGGCTCCGGAGAATCGACAATTGAAGATATTGAATTACATACCATAGGACGTATTGAAATTCTTAAAGGCCCGTCCTCCAGCATTTATGGGGCGGGATTGGGAGGAACAATTCAATTGATTCCAAAAAAAGGGGAATTTGATAAAATATTTGCAAACAGTGGTTACACGTTTGGGTCATTTGGTTTGCAAAAGTTCCTGCTACATGGGAATTTTGGCAACAAAACAAACTCAGCAAATATTGTTTTTTCAAATATACACACGGATGGATATCGTGAAAATAATAAAACAGACAGACAAACATTAACCATTGCTACAAATCACTTTTTGAGTAATACAGACAATCTCACATTTATTGGAAACTATATTGATTTAAAAGCATTTATACCAAGTTCAATTGATGAAAATACGTATTTAAACAATCCTAAATCAGCTGCATTTACATGGGGAAAGAGCAATGGCTTTGAAGATTATAAAAAAGGCTTATTGGGACTTTCCTGGAGACATGAATACAATTCAAAAACCCAACAACATACCAGTATATTTACTTCTTTTTTAAACTCTTATGAGGCACGACCATTCAATATTTTGAAAGAAGAAACAAACTCTGTTGGCATAAGAACCAAAATTTTATCTGAAACTGAATTCTTCCACAAATTACTAAAATGGACTGTTGGTGGAGAAATTTTCAGTGATAGAAATTCATATCAAACATTTGAAAACTTGTATCAAAATTTTCCTCCGGGAACAGGAAGTGTACAAGGCAATTTACTCAGTGATTTTAATGAAAACCGCAATTATTTTAACCTTTTTTTTGATTCGCAATTAGTGCTTAGTGAGAAAACAATTTTCAGTTTTGGATTGAATTTTAATAGAACCTACTACAAATTAAATGATAAATTTAATGCTGATAATATCAACTTCACGGGTAATTATGATTTTGATGCCATACTTTCTCCCAAATTTGGATTGACACAACAAATTACCAGTAGCTCAATGATTTACGGCACTATTAGTCATGGGTTTTCCCCTCCCACATTAAAAGAGACCTTG
>PVMS01125029.1_pt1 | contig 21625 bp, 23 predicted proteins | sample 1853461 | NCBI WGS metagenome assembly PVMS01 (sample SAMN08582032, study PRJNA380276) | Marine sediment metagenome, whole genome shotgun sequencing project. | isolation source: ocean sediment barecode stripped | collected 2017 | reverse complement strand
TCATTTCCTTAGGAAAATTTCATTTTATCCCTAATTAACCTGCCCCATGAATAAGAGTGAAAAAATTCTGGTAGCTGCAGTTTTTTGCATATTCGGCCTGGGCACTATTCAGACAGCATCAGCGGGCGTCCCGGGAAAAGTCAAAGTATGCTATGACTTTGCATGTAAAAGCAGTGCGATAGTTCAATTCAGTGCACAGGACTGGAGTAAGGTTGAAGGGTTGTTTTATTTGAGTGCAGATGCGCCAGAAGAAAGACAACGAATACGAGAAGCGGTGGCCACGATGGAATCCATTGTTGGAACCTATACGCCAACCTATCGCGATGTGGGGATGAACTGGCCCGCTGATAGTGACGGGTCTTCATTGCAGCCAGGGCAGATGGATTGTATTGACGAGTCTATAAACACGACTACTTACCTCAGGCTGCTTGAAAAGGAAGGATTACTGAAGTTCCACATTGTGAGGGATCGGGCGTACCGTCGCTCCTGGTTGACCCAACACTGGGCGGCTCAGGTAGTTGAAACCAGAAACGGCAATCACTATGTTATCGATTCCTGGTTTGAGGACAATGGAGAACTTCCCATCCTGGTAAAAGGAAAAGTCTGGCACGATTTGAGTTTATTTTAAAGCAGCCTTTTAGTCGGTCATTGCCGGATAAGTAAATTTGAAACTATCCAGTAAACGGATGGTCAGTGACTTATTATTTTAAGTTTCCTATACAACACAGTTTAAAGAGCCGAACCAATGAAAAAGAAATTTGTCGCGACATTGAGTTGGGCCATGGCATTATGGATGTGTTGGGTGTTCCTTCTTTCGCTTCCATACAAATTCACGAATCATCCCGACACCCAGTACATATTCGGCACCATCGGTTCGTGGATGTCAGTGGGACTCGGTGACAGTATCGGCACACTATTTTCCAGTTATGGCGCCTATATGGTTGGGAGTTTTGAGTTACTGACTTCCATGGTACTGTTACTGCCGGCTATGGTTTGGTTGCTTTCAAAACTGGGAGCCAGCGGCAATCACGGGGTGCGCGCGAATTTTCATCGTATTGGTGGTGCGATGGCTACCCTGGTGATGGCGGGGGCCGTTTTTTTTCATCTGTTCTCTCCTCTTGGAATCGAAGTGCTTCATGAAGACAAGTCTGATGGCGGATCACTTTTTTATGCAGCACTGTCCATATTGGTATGTGGAATAATTATGGTTATTATCAATTCCATGGTCAGGGACTAGTACCAGCGAACAAGCGTTATAAAAAAATCGTTTAAGTTGGACACATCGGTATTCGTGTTGGTGGTTAAAAACCTATGAAAATCACCGTCCTCATGGTGATCACCTATATACTCGATTGCGTCAGAATCCGCACCAAGCCCTGTAAGTATTTCCAGCTTAATTCACCATATTTTAATCCTGGCGAGGGGATTTTTTCAAAGATTGAAACGGACAATCTGATACCGGTTTGCTGGCGGTTAGACCAGCGCTACGACGACGGAATATATTTCCCGGAACACTACCCTGTTTTTGTAAAGCCGGAGTGGGGACAAAATGCAGCCGGGATTTTCAGAGCGGATGATGCGGCATCACTTACGACAATCAGGCAGGCGACAAGTCATTCCCGAATGCAATACCTGGTTCAGCAGGGGGCGACGGAACAGCGTGAATTCGAGATTTTCTCCATTCAGCATCATGCAGATAAAATGCAGTTTGCGGAGTTAACGGTAACAGAAGTCTCGAACGCACGAGAAATTAATCCAATTAACAGTATATACAACACGGATACGACAGTCCGCGAGATAACAGATCAGTTTTCAGAACAACAGAAACAAACTTTATGGAAACTTATGGGTCAAATTGGTCGATTCGGAATTTCCAGGGTAAGCATTCGAGCAAATTCTGTAGATGAAATGCTGGAGGGGAAGTTCCACATAATTGAAGTCAACCTGTTTGCACCGATGCCGATTAATATGCTCGATCCAAAATATCGGATGAGTGAGTTATGGGTATTGATTCGGCGCTACATGTTGTCCCTTGCAAAAATAACAAAGTATCGTGACAAGAGCCTCAAAGAAAAACCCGTGTTTACCAAAATAATGTTATACAACCGCCAAAGTGCACTGCTGAATTTTATAAGAGATAAGATATGAGGAAACTGAAAACACTGATCTATGCCTGGATCAGTGAGCGTTATATGCGCGGCTGCAGCAACTACAATTCTCTGGAGATCAGGAAAGGCTGCAGGTCAAAAGCGCAGGCCAGGGCAATTTTTGAAAAATACAACGTTCCCCATGCCAGGGGGCTGATTTTCTTCTGGCCATGGTATGCGCACAGGTTTGCTAACCAGCACGGTTTCCCATTGGTGATAAAACCCAATGTAAGCGGCTATTCCCGGGGCAGTTATTTTCCAATAAACAGCTACCGGGAGCTTTACAAAGCAATGTTCTGGGCCAGGGCATGGTGGCCTACCACGGTTATCGAGCAATATCTCAAAGGCGCAAATTACCGGGCATTAACCACGGATCACGGGCTGATATCGGTAATCCGCCGTTACCCGCCATTTGTTACCGGTAATGGCAAGCACTCAATCGCAAGATTAATCGACGATGAAAACAAAATCAGGGAAGACATGAAACTGCATCCGACAATATTTCCGATTCAAAAAGATGACAAGGTAATAAAGCACCTGAAAAAACAAAATCTGACCTTGCAATCGGTGCCAGAATCTGGCGAAGAGGTTACGCTTTTTCATCGCGTCGCTCTTGCCCCCGGTGGTGTGGTTGAAACCATTGACCAGGAAACGATCCCTGAAGAAAATAAAGCACTGTTCAAGGATGTTGTGAAAATGTTTGGTGCTAATGTTCTGGGGATTGATGTCATTTTTGAAGAAGGCATTGAAACCAGTCACATGCAACAAAAAATGTATTTTTATTGAAGTCAATTCGCGGCCTTATATGAAAATGCACTATTACCCAAGGTATGGTGAAGTTGAAGATTTCAGTGCTGCTCTGGTAGAGTTGGATCAGCTCGACATTTTTGATAAAGATATTTATTAAATGCCGCCTAACAGCAGAACCTTCTACCAGTACCTGGGCCTTCACTCACTACTGATAGGAATTTTCCCGTTTTATATTCCCGTCTACCTGTGGAAGCAGGGTTTTGGGGTCGGTGATGTGTCATTATTTATTTCCCTGGCAGGGCTGGGATTTTGTTTTGGTCTTTGGTCATGGGATCGACTGCGACTAAAGATAAGCCTGTCAGCACTGATCGGAATATCCCTGATTCTGGAAATTGTGCTCTTGTATAATGTCTATAAACTTGAAATGGACAGGCCGGTTTTATTGGTACTGGGCGTCACTTATGGTATCTACAACAGCTTTTTCTGGACTATTCAACGGGCGCTGTTTTTTGATCTGATTGATGTCGAATCCTCCGGGAGAAAATATGGAAATTTTCAAATTTTTGTGGGGACGTTATTACAGGTCGGGATACTGATTGGGGGATTCCTGCTAGATAGAACAAACTTTATTTACCTGCTTTGGGTTTCGGGGTTCATCGCACTAATTGGATTTTTCGTGGTTACCCGAACCCGGCCACTCTACCCGGTAACGCTTTCCCAGCATAAAAGCCTGAAACTGAAATATGTTTTTAGATTCAGCGACAGTGAAAGTTCAAAATTAATATTCATCGTAGACGGATTTTTCCTATTCGCAGAAAGCTTCTTCTGGTTAATCACCCTTTTTATTTTAGCCCACGAGAGCTTTAGTCAGTTGGGCGTAATGGTTTTGTCCTTGGCTGTAGTCTTCGGGGTATTGTTTTACTTATTGAAGAATACCATCGACAGGCTGGGCAGAAAACGGGTCTATACCCTGGCAGTAGGAATGTATGCTTTATCCTGGGCGCTACGGGCAGTCACCCATGACCAGCTCCCGCTGCATTTTGTATATCTGTTTCTGGTGTTGATCACATTTTGCACTTCGTTCTTTCGACTCGCCATGAATAAACGTTTTTATGATCTGGCAAAGCTCACGCGATCCCATGATTACCTGGTTCTGAAAAGCTACTATTCACAAATCGGTATCGCTGTGGTTTTTGGGGCAATTGGGCTCACTACCTATCAAATGCAGAATAGTGAAATACTGCTTACACCAATTTATTGGGCTGCCGCCGTGATGTCATTCACTTATTTTCTGTATGGTGCGCGCCGGTATCACACATGATACAGATGATGTGCCGAGCTCTGTCGGTGCTATCGGTCCTATAGCTTGCCATGCACAGCATTGGCAGCAATTTCGGCATAGTCAGCAGCGCTATGTGCAATGGGATTGGTACCTGCTGAAGGATCTGCAACAGCCATAATCCCGATTTCATCCAGTCGGTCATCACCAATGCCTATTTCCTGCAGGGTGTTTGGGATGCTTATGCGCGTTCTCAACTCAAGAATCCACTCCAGGAAAGGGTCAAATCCCATTCCAAGATCGAGGTAGCGGCCAAGTCGGGTTATAGGCTGCTCTATGGCTTTTCGATTGGCAGCCAGCACATAGGGCATTAAAATGGCATTCAACGTTCCGTGGTGGGCATCGTAGACCGCGCCCAGGGGGTGTGCCAGGGCGTGCATTGCACCCAACCCTTTCTGGAACGCGGTGGCACCCATGGAAGAGGCAACCAGCATTTGGGTTCTTGCTTCAACATCGCTACCGTCAGCGACCGCTGTGGGCAGATATTCTTTCACCAGGCGGATACCTTCAATCGCAATTCCCTCGGCCATGGGATGGAAAAGCGGCGAGCATAAAGCTTCCAGGCTATGTGATAATGCATCCATACCTGTCGCGGCGGTTAAATGTGCAGGCAGGCCAATGCTCAACTCAGGATCAAGAATCACGCAATCCGGGCTCATCGCCGGGTGAAATATGATTACTTTTCGGTGCTCCTGCTCATTGACAATGACAGAGGCACGGCCTACTTCAGAGCCGGTGCCTGCCGTCGTAGGCACGGCAATAATGGGCGGAATTCTGGTCGGGTCAGCACGGCGCCAGTTATCCCCGATATCCTCCAAATCCCACATCGAGCATTCCTGATCTGCAGCAACCGCAATGGCCTTGCCGGCATCAAGGCTACTGCCCCCCCCGAATGCTATCACGCCATCGTGACCCCCTGCTTTATAGGCAACAATACCATTGTCGACATTTGATCCGGTTGGATTGGGTTTAATATCGCTAAAAACCCGTATGCCCAAACCGGCATCTTTACACAGTTCAACCAGGTTATGCACCATGGGCAATGCTGCAACTCCCGGGTCGGTTACCAGTAGCGGGGACGAAATGTTGTATTGCGCACAAGCCTCAGCCATTTCAGCAATGCGCCCAACACCGACACGTATGGCGGTGGGATAATTCCAGTTCATATTCATATAACTCTTCCTCTTTCAGATCTGGTCAGTTGTGGTTCAGGGTCAGGGACATCGGGCAGTGATCCGAGCCCATTTGTGCATTAAGATATTCAATATTCCGGACCAGGTCCAACTGTAATTTATCCATCAAAAAGTAGTCTATCCGCCACCCCACATTACGTTCCCGGCCTTTGCTGATCATGTGCCACCAGGAGTAAACATCAGTGACGCCGGGATTGCGCTCTCTCCACACATCCGTCCAGCCATCTGCAACCAGGCGATCCATCCACGCTCTTTCTTTGGGGTGAAAGCCAATTTTACCGTCGTTCTCTTTTGGTCGTGCGATATCAATTTCCGTGTGTGCAACATTCATATCGCCCCCAACCAAAACGATGCTGCCCAGTTTTCGCAATTCGTTCATATAGTCGTGTACCCGATCATAAAATTCGAGTTTTTCTAGCCACGCCTGCTCGCTTTTCCCGCCATTGGGAAAGTAGATGGATAGCATATCCCATTGTTTTTCTTTTGACGAAAAACTCAGATGGGAAACACGGCCTTCGTCTGCGTTGGGCGCCCTGGGGACTGCCGTCTTGAAAGTTGAGTGGCTGAATATTCTGGACACCGACTTTTTAACCCAAATTGATGTCCCCGCGTAGCCTTTCTTGACCGCACTGTGGTAGTGCTGATCGTAGTCGTCATTTTCGGTCAGGAATTTACTGAACTGCCCGGCATTGCCCTTGATTTCCTGAATCATGAATACATCAGGCGCATGATTGGAAACCAGGTTCTGAATTTCGCCCTTTCGCTCTACGGCACGGATTCCATTAACATTCCAGGTAATAATTTTCATGGGCGCATTTTACACAAGACTGCAGGATTTCGGATACAGTAGTTCGAGCTGAATTTGAAATATACTGCGCCAGATTAGTGGAAAAATCTGGAAATATATCTAATTGACACATAGAGTACGGGTTTAATAATTATTCATGCGATGAACATAACTATCAATAGCAAGCTACCGGATGTTGGCACGACGATTTTTACCATCATGTCAAAGTTGTCCCAGGACCACAACGCTATAAACCTGTCCCAGGGATTTCCAGATTTTGAACCGGATGAAAAGTTGCTTGAACGGCTATACCATCATTTGCAGTCGGGAAAAAACCAATACCCGCCAATGATCGGGGTTCCAACATTGCGCCAGGCCATATCCCGAAAGCTGGCCAAAAACAGTGCCATAAAAATTGACAGCGAAACTGAAATTACCATTACCAGCGGTGCCACCGAGGCGTTGTTCTGTGCCATTCAGTCCATCGTACACCCGGGTGATGAAGTGATTGTATTTGATCCCGCCTACGACTGCTATGAACCCGCAGTGACACTGGCTGGGGGAAAAACCGTACACATACCGATGTTGCTACCAAATTACGATATAGACTGGGATGCCCTGGAGCGGAAAACCAATGACAAAACCCGATTAATTATTATCAATTCTCCCCATAACCCCTCGAGCAGTATTTTACGCAAAACAGACCTGGATAATCTTGCCGATGTGATTCGCTCTTTGAATTGCATTGTATTGAGCGATGAGGTGTACGAGCATATTATCTTTGATAATGAAGCCCATGCCAGCGTACTGACCCATGGGGAGTTAAGGCAGAAATCCCTGGCGGTTTTCTCGTTTGGCAAAACATACCATGTCACCGGATGGAAAATCGGGTACTGCATTGCGCCGCCGGACCTCACTGCCGAATTTAGAAAAGTTCATCAATTTAATGTCTTCACCACGTCAACGCCCATGCAATGGGCGCTGGCAGACTTTGTGGATGATAGTCCAGAGAGCTACCAGAACCTCGGGAATTTTTATCAAAAGAAGCGAGATTTGTTTGCTTCATTGCTGAAGGGGTCCCGGTTTCGGTTACTGCCGTCCCGGGGCACCTATTTCCAACTCGCGGACTATAGTGATATTTCCGGGCAAAATGACCTGGACTTTGCAAACTGGATCACCGTTGAAAAGGGTGTCGCGGTGATACCGCTTTCACCGTTTTATCGGGATCCACCGGATACCCGGATCGTGAGATTTTGTTTTCCCAAGCAGAATCACACATTGGAACGGGCAGCGGAGATACTGTGCGCGATTTAAAAATTGCCCTGATACAGGATGAAATAAGCTGGCAGGACCCGCCGGCAAATCGGCAACGGTACCAGAGACATTTTGATGCAATTTGCGACTCGACCAGTGATGTAAACCTGATAGTTCTACCGGAAATGTTCAGTACCGGATTTTATATACAGCCCCGAGAGACATTCGAGACCATGCAGGGCGAGACCGTTGCCTGGATGCGTGATAATGCAAAAATGTGCAATGCGGTGATTACCGGAAGCCTGATTATGGAACTGGAGGGCCGGTTTGTGAACCGAATGATTTGGGCGCCGCCGGATGGGGAGGTGACCTGCTACGATAAACGACACCTGTTCCGATTCGGTGGAGAGCACCATTACTACCATGCCGGCAACAAACAGGTGATTGTCGAGCTGGCAGGATGGCGTGTAGCATTGTTTATCTGTTATGACCTGCGCTTTCCTGTGTGGAGTAGAAACAGAGGCGACTATGACGTAGGCATCTATGTCGCAAACTGGCCCAATGCCAGGCAGCATGCCTGGGAGTCACTGCTGGTTGCGCGCGCCATCGAAAACCAGGCGTATGTCATCGGCGTGAACCGAGTGGGCAGCAACCCCATTGGTGATGAATTCTCTGGTGGTAGTGTCATTCTGGATTTCCTGGGTCAGCCGATCGAGTCTTGCGATGACCGGCTGACCATAGCCCGCGCCGCTCTTTCCATCAAGGCTTTGCAGGATTTCCGGGAGTACTTTCCAGCAGCCCTGGATCGAGATACATTCGAGATTGATTGTTGAGGAAAACGGGTCAGGCGTTACCGTCGTCATCGTAGGTAAAGAAGCCCTTTTTCATGGTATCAATTATTTTCCAGGCACGTCGTTATAAGCGGCTATAGTCACGGGGAGTGATTAAGAAACATTATGTCTCCAAGATTATTAATAGCAACGGATAAACAGGGTAACTGGCGGGTCGCCAGGCGACTATTGCCGTACTTGTGGAAGTATCGGTACAGTGTTGGTGTTGCACTGCTGTTTCTGGTGCTGGCAAGGGTTGCTAATGTCTCTGTTCCCATCGTGCTCAAAAATATCGTGGATCATTTTGGGGAAGGGGACAACCTGGTCCTGGTCGTTCCCATGGCGTTACTGATTGCCTATGGAGCGTTACGATTCAGTGCAATCCTGTTCAACGAAATTCGTAACGTGGTGTTCGCAAGAGCCAGCGTGGAAATCATTCACCAAATATCCATGGCCGCATTTGAGCACCTGCATAACCTTTCGCTAAGTTTTCATCTGGATCGTAAAACAGGGGGCCTGTCCCGTGATATGGAGCGGGGCAATATGGCTGTTACCAGCTTCCTGAGAATCATCGTCTTTAACATTATTCCAGTTGCCATGGAAATTGTAATGGTGTTGTATATTCTCTGGCGACAACTCGATATTCGTTTCGTCCTGGTTACCATAAGCATGATTACCGTTTATTTTGTATTTACATTTATGGTAACGCGATGGCGCACACGATTTCGTGTGCAGATGAATGAGTCGGACTCTGCAGCGAACACCCGGATTCTGGATTCACTGCTGAATTACGAAACAGTGAAAGTCTTTGGTAACGAGCGCCTGGAAATGGAGCGCTATGATCACTCTCTCCAGGGCTGGATTCGCGCTTCTTTGAAGAGCAATTTTTCTCTTTCTTTCCTGAATGCGGGCCAGGGTTTTATCATAGCGATCGGGCTTACAGTACTGATGATTCTGGCAGCCAGTGGCGTGGCCGACAAGACCCTGTCGATGGGGGATTTTGTCATGATCAATGCGTTTTTGATCCAGCTTTATATCCCGCTGAGTTTCCTCGGATCGGTTTACCGGGATATAAATCATTCCCTGGTGGACATGGAAAAATTATTTGATCTGATGGATGAAAAGCCAAAAATAGCTGAACAGGAAAACGCAACAGCTCTGGAGTTAAAAGAGGGTCAAGTCAGGTTTGAAAATGTTAGTTTTGCATACAATAGCGACAATCCAATCCTCAAAAACATCAGTTTTAATGTTAGTGGCGGTGGAATGCTAGCGGTTGTCGGGCCATCCGGTTCCGGCAAGTCGACATTGTCCCGATTATTACTTCGATTTTATGATCCGGATTCCGGGGCCATTTATATAGACGATCAGGACATAAAATCGCTGACCCTGGACAGCCTTCGCGATGTGATGGGCGTGGTCCCGCAGGATACGGTGCTGTTCAATGAGACTGTGGGATACAATATCTCCTATGGTCGCCCCGGTTCAAGCGATTATGAAATTGTGGAAGCCGCGAAAGTCGCCCAAATTCATGATTTCATCAGCCGGCACCCACAACGATACAATATACTTGTGGGTGAGCGGGGACTGAAGTTATCCGGCGGTGAGAAGCAACGGGTGGCGATAGCCAGGGTTGCTTTGAAACGGGCAAGAATCCTGATTTTCGATGAAGCGACCTCGTCGTTAGACAGCCGTTCAGAAAAAGCAATTCAGCAGGCATTGGAAAACGTGTCCGCTAATAACACAACTCTGGTAATCGCGCATCGGTTATCCACCGTGATTAACGCGGATGAAATAATTGTTTTGGATAAAGGAGAAATAGTGGAACGCGGAACCCATCAATCGTTAGTCGCAGGAGGCGGATTGTACGCCCAGATGTGGCTATTGCAGCAGCAACATGACTAGATATCGTGAGCAGCCACCGGAATCTTCACCCTATATAACCAAACAGGGGTTTGAGGCGCTGTTGCAGGAGGAGAAAGAAATCTGGAAACACAGGGCGGGTGTTACCAAAGCCTTATCCGCTGCAGCAGCGGAAGGCGACCGTTCCGAGAATGCGGAATATATCTATCGAAAGAAGCAACTCAGGGAAATTGATCGCCGCATACGTTATCTACAGAAACGACTGCCCGGGCTGACTGTAGTCACCGAGGTGGGAGACCAGAACAAGGTGTTCTTTGGTGCCTGGGTAACTCTGGAGAGAGAAGATGGTAGCGCAGTAAAATACCGTGTCGTCGGCGGCGATGAGATAGACAGCGACAGCAGCAAAGGCTACATTAGTGTCGATTCGCCGATGGCAAAAGTGATTTTACGAAAGCAAATTGGTGATGAGGTAAAGCTAAAATTGGGTGGCGCGGTGACAATTTTCCATGTTTCTGATATTCGTTATTGAAAATGAAATGTATCGATTACAGCTTGATTAGTAATTCGGATCGTCTGGTACCGCACAACCTGTATCAAAATGGATATACAGAAGTCGAAACGCCGATAAGTATTATCGAGAAAGTCGGGAGAACATTACCATCCATGCGTTCAGGCGAAGCGAACTTTCCTGAAAATATCTTTCGATTTGGGGGTTATATGTCATGAGCATGCAAGCGGTGTGGTATGAAGATCAGGGACCGGCCAGCGATGTATTGCAGTTTGGTGAACGGGAGATCCCGGTGGCGGGGGACGGGGAAGTTCTGGTCCGGTTACAATCATCTGCCGTGAATCCTTCTGATGTTAAAAAGCGCTCCGGTGCCCAGCCGGCAGAGTTCCCCGGGGGCTTTATAATCCCTCACAGCGACGGCGCGGGCGTGATTGAAGTTGTAGGCAGCGGAGTTTCGGAAAACAGGGTTGGTGAACGTGTCTGGATTTACCAGGCCCAATTTGGCCGCGATTTGGGGACGGCAGCCCAGTATATTTCTGTGCCATCAATGATGGCAGCGGCGTTACCGGATAATACGGGATTTGACATTGGGGCGTGTTTGGGGATTCCGGTAATGACAGCGCACCGGGCAGTTTTTATCCAGGGCGATGTTGCGGGGCAAACCATACTGGTCACCGGTGCGTCCGGCAGGGTAGGCTTTTACGCGGTACAGTGGGCTAAATTGTTCGGTGCCAGGGTTATCGCAACTGCCGGCAGTGAAGCAAGATGCGAGGTGGCTGGGCAGACCGGTGCCGATGAAGTTCTGAATTATCATGCGAATGACTTGATCGGCTCCATCAATGACCTGACTGATGGAAAGGGGGTTGATCGAATTGTTGATGTAGAGTTTGGCGTTAACGCAGTAACCAGCGCGGCTGTTCTGAAAATTGGAGGGGTAATTTCTACCTACTCATCGTCTCTGGCACCGGAACCGGCCATACCATTTTATCCCATGATGTTTAAGAATATTTCGATCTACATGATTTTGGTTTACAGTATGCCGGAAGTTGCCAAGCAGCAGGCGATCCTGGATATCAATCGTGCCCTGGCGAATGATCAGTTACGTCACCGAATCGCGGAATCCTGGCCGCTCGAGAAAACCGTCGCAGCCCATGAATCCATTGAACAGGGCGGCAGGAACGGTTGTGTGGTAATTGAAATGCCATAGCTGGAAATTTTGATCCGGAGCCGTATTTCCCGGGAATTAATGATGATTGCAAACACGCCCAAACCGCCCTACTACGCAGTAATTTTTAGCAGCACACAAACCGATGAACTTAAGGGCTATGCAGAAATGGCAGCGAAGATGGAAACCCTGGCAGCCGAGCAGCCCGGGTATTTAGGATTCGAGTCCGCCCGGAACGGGCTTGGAATCTCAGTTTCGTATTGGAAAGATGAAGAGTCTATCCGTGCCTGGAAACTGAATGTTACGCACCAGTTGGCGCAGAACCTGGGCCAACAAAAATGGTATGCCACCTATAAAACCAGGATTTGCAGGGTTGAAAGGGATTATGTTTTTGTAAAGCAGACTGCACAGTAACAAATACGCTGTCTGAGCAAGAAGATCAGCAGAGAATGTCGGAGTAGTTGGCAGATTGCGTAGCGGCTAAAGGTTGGCTGTTGCGGTCGCGATAGGTGAAAACAACGAAGGATTTCATGGTTCCGGTATAGTTTCTCCCCACTGTGCCAGGAGCGCCCCTGCCTATTACAATATTTCAAAGAAAAGAAGTGATCGACCGGGGCGGTGGACATTGGGTCCGACTGAGTCGAAATATCCGGGTATAATCCGCGTTTTTCTGCCCTGGATTTATGTTCCAGACTACAATGCAATTCGATCAGCCAAAAATTGTTGTTTGTGCGCTATACAAGTTTACTGCGCTTGATCAATTTGTTTCCTTTCGCGAGGTGGTACTGGACAGGCTGGAGAAACACAAAATTCTGGGAACGATATTATTGGCGAAAGAAGGGATCAACGGAACGGTTGCGGGATTACGAGAGGATATTGACCGGTTTTTAGACTGGTTGGCGCGACAGCCCGGGTTATCGGATATCGAGATCAAGGAATCAATTAATAACCAGCCTCCATTTAAACGCGCCAAGGTTAAGCTAAAAAATGAAATAGTAACCATGGGCGTGGAAGATATTGATCCTCGAAAATATTCAGGCACCTATATTGAGCCGGAAGACTGGAATGGTTTGCTGGATGATCCGGATGTGCTGGTTGTGGATACTCGAAATGAGTATGAAATAAAAGTCGGGCGATTCGAAAACTCCATCAACCCCCACACCACTAATTTCCGTGAATTCCCGGCCTTTACAGAACAGCATCTGGATCCGCAAAAGCACAAAAAAATTGCCATGTACTGTACTGGTGGAATCCGATGCGAAAAGGCCACGGCTTTTCTGAAACAGCAGGGATTCAAACAGGTTTTTCACTTGAAAGGGGGTATTTTGAAATACCTGGAGCGGATCCATGAACAGGAATCAAAATGGCAGGGGGAATGTTTTGTTTTTGATGAGAGGGTAACGGTGGATCATCAATTAAACAAGGGCAAATATGAGCAGTGCCATGCCTGCCGATTGCCGATTACCGATGAAGACAAAGCCGACGAAAAGTACCGGCCTGGTGTGAGTTGTCCGGCCTGCTTTGAGCAAAGCTCGGAGCAGGACAAGGCACGATACGCTGAACGGGAAAAGCAGGTTAAGCTAGCTTCGGAACGAAACGACGTTCACATTGGCCAAAAATTGTCCAATTTCAGGTAGCCAGAGCCGTCGTACTGTATTTGATCCAGACGTTATTGGTCTGGCGCGACTGTTGAATATTCTTTATCCAGGCTAACGAGCCATTTATCCCGGTCGGTTTTTGGAAGCCGGGCCTGGTCCTGGACAGCGTTGTAAAAGGTTGAAAAGGTTTCAGACTGGTCAAATATTGTTAAAAAGGCCGGAACAAGACGGTGGTAGGTGGCAATAGCGGACAAATGGGCGTTGTTAAGGTCCAGGCTGAACCACCAATCGTAAAAAGGCGTTCCTTTACCCTGTTGCCGGAAATTTGCATAGCTTTGTTTCATATCCGCGAAAGTTTTTGATTTCAGGACAGGCAGTTCAGACGCTGAACTGTTCACGTACAATCCGGCAAGCTTGGCGCGATGTATCAACACCATTTCGGTAATCGCATTATTGTATTTCCGCTGCTGTTGATACTTTGCGAGGGTTTCATCGGCATATTTTAAGTTAATCCATCTTTCAACCCCTGCGTATTCCACTGCAGTGGCAAACGCCTCATTAAATTCAGAATCATCTTTTACATAAATTACCTGATGAGCGAGTTCGTGAAAAATCAGGCTTGCCAGAGCTATTTCATTAATGTTGATAAACGTATTCAAAATGGGGTCTGAAAACCAGCCCAATGTTGAATAGGCGGTGACCCCATACAGGTAGGTGTCATAATCCTGTTCCCCCAGTTCGCCATTCAACAGATTGGCACTTTCTTCTGAAAAGAAGCCCTTGTAATTAACACATCCAGCCACGGGGAAGCACCAGGTTTTTGGAGTGATGTCGTAAGCGGGAGTGGCAATGACATTCCAGACCACATAGCGACGGTCGAGATTTGAGTAGGTTCGAAATGTATTGTTGTCCGGCAAATCCAGATTATCAACTGCGAAGTCCCTGATTTCCTGGGCAAATTGCAGTTTACGTTTCAGCTCGGTGGATAGCTCCGGGTCTTGTAGCAGTTCGCTGATATTCTGTCGCCTACTCACAATCTGCCATTGGCCTTTTGCCGCCTGGGCGTAGTAGGTGAGCTGGCCACATGCAGAGAGCAGGCAGATTATGCAAAACACCAGTATTGTGCGTGGTAACATATTCTTTGGTTCGTTTCTAACAACTGATATTACAGAATAATGACAGACCCTGCTAAAAACCTGGATGCCTATTTAGTGGGTGGAGCAGTGCGGGACCAAATCATGGGTCTCGAGGTTAAAGATCGGGACTGGGTTGTTGTGGGATCTACGGCCGCGAACATGCTTGCGCTTGGATTCAAACAGGTCGGCAAAGATTTTCCGGTATTCCTGCATCCGGTAACAGGAGAGGAATATGCGCTGGCACGTTCAGAACGAAAAATATCCAAGGGCTATCATGGATTTAAATTCAACAGCAATGCGAGCGTCACCCTTGAGCAAGACCTGGTGCGTCGGGACCTGACAATGAACGCAATTGCAATGGATAGCCAAGGTAATATCGTGGACCCTTTCTGTGGTCAGAAAGATATAGAGGCAAAAATTATTCGCCACGTATCCGATGCATTCAAAGAGGACCCGGTAAGAGTGTTGCGTGTTGCCCGGTTTGCCGCTCGATTTGCCGGCCAGGGATTCAATATCGCGGCGGATACCCGGAAGATGATGGAAGAAATGGTAAATAACGGCGAAGTGAATACCCTGGTTGTGGAACGTGTATGGCAGGAAATTCAGGCCAGTTTTTTGGAGCAGCATTGCTCTCGATTTTTCCGGGAACTAAGAAATTGTGGTGCCCTGGAGAGAATACTACCAGAGGTGGACGCTTTATTTGGTATACCACAGACCGAAAAATACCACCCAGAGATTGATACCGGGGTACATATTTTGATGTCTCTGGATGCCATTACCCAACTCACCAAAAATCCAATGACAATTTTTGCGGTGATGGTTCACGACCTCGGAAAAGCAAGGACACCAAAAGTCGACCTGCCAGCGCATCGCGGCCATGAAAAACGGGGATTGAAACCGATTAAACAGCTCTGTGACCGTCTGAACGTATCCGCTCGATACCGTTCTTTTGCACTAGGTGTCTGCGAGTTTCATTTACATTGCCATCGCATGAGCAGGTTAAAAGCGACTACAGTGATGAAGGTACTGGAAAAATTCGATGGTTTTAGAAATCCCGACTTAATCGAGGCGTTCGCCCTGTGTTGCCTGGCGGACAAGCGCGGACGAACCGGTCACGAACGGGATAACGGTGAGCAAATGGAATTGTTACTGGAATATCACCGAGCCGCGATGGCCGTGGATGGAGGCAGGATTGCCAGTGAAATCAAGGATGGAGAAGACGGTGAAGTCAATACCGGCGCAACAATCAAAAAAGAAATCCGCCGCCGCCGCATCGCGGCAATTTCGGCTATAAAAAAGCAGAAATTCGGTACCATACTGTAACGTTCATTATTTCGAGCTGGTTAATTTACGGCTTCTAAAGTCGAACACATTGCTGATATCCGGCGGATCATCATTCGCGACTTCATCAAGCCGACGAATAAAATGCTTTACGGTGTTGCTGCGTTGCCGATGGCTCTCTATCCTCGCTCGCAATACTTTAAGTTCGTCATTCAGGTCAGAGTCCTGGGAGTGAACGCGCTCAAAGCTTAACAATCTTTTCCTCAGCTGGGTCTCTTTTTCTTTGAGCTCCAACTCAACTGGCGCCAAAACTGTTCGACACCAGAGTTCCACATCATCCCGGGTTTGAATATACAACTTTCTGATTTTTACCATTACAGATGCGTGGTATCGGTCTTTTAACGCATTTTGTTCGGTCATAACCATAGTAATGCCCCTGGCATATTTGGTATGACTCTCGCTATAGGCGCTAAGGGACTCCAGATAGACTTCGGGGTGAATTTTCCTGGGTTTAAGGCCTTCGGTATCCAGTATTGCTTCAATTCGCTTGTAAAGCTGAATTACTTTTATTTCGAGGTTGCTAATGTGGGCCAATGCCTGGTTAAATTTTTCGACAGCTTCCTCCTGAAACTGGTTCATTTCCCTTTGCAATCCCGGTGTTGTTAGCTGATTGCTCATTTCAAGCCGATATTTTGCTATCAATTTATCCAGGGCATATATATCGAGTGTGTTGACGAATTTGTCGTAGTCCAGTTTTAGTTGGACTCGAAACAAACTGAGTTCTGCTGTTGCCTGCTCTAGTCTTTTTCGCTCGGATTTTACTTTGCGAATTTTGGCATCAGAAAATTTGCTTTGATTTTGTTTGAGTTTCTGAATTTCTGTTATTTGTTTTTTTGCGGCTTCGCCGCGTTGCTGCATGACTCTATCGACCGTAGTTAGTATAGACGTAATATCAGCGCGTGCCTGCGCAATTATGGTTTGCCTGTTGGTGAAATTGATCGTTTCAGCAAGGGCCAACTCGTATTTGTGAATTCCGGATGCTACGGCCAGTGCATGGTTATTATTTTTTCGGGCCACCAGAGATTTTTGTGCTGATACGGGAAACACCCGGTTAGTAGATATGTCCAGAATACGGGCTACTTCGGAGACCTGAATTTTTATACGCAAATCGATTTCAGTCTGGGAACTCAATTCGTCCCATAGTGTATCGATCTTGTTAACCACAACCAGAACATTGTCGGTAGGGCCACGCTTTACGTGTTCGTTCCATGCTGCAAGTTCTGAGCGGGTAATTCCCGTATCAGCGGAAACAACAAATACGATAGCATTTGCTGATTCTAACGAGCGAAGTGTCAATTCCGGCTCAATGCCCAGTGCGTTCAGTCCTGGCGTATCGATGATCGACAATCCCTGTTTTAGCAATGGGTGGGGGAAGTTGATTATTGCGTGACGGAATTTTGGAATTGCAACCTTGCCGTCAATCACATCAATGCGCGACAATTCATCCTGCTCGAGGGATTTGATAAACCCGAGCCTCTGTGCAATCTCCGGGGATACCATCTCCACTTCGGAAATTTGTTTCAGAGCGCTGATAATGCTTTTTTTATCACTGGCTGAAAAAAGGGTGCGCTCCCAGTACGCGGGAATGTCCTTGAGTATCGATATGGGCTGCCGTTGCGTTTCAGCAGGTCCGAGGGTCGGGAGTAGCCGGATCGACGGCAATTGTTCCGCTTCGTACTGTAGTACTGTAGTGCACCGGGTGGTTCGACCGGGTGTGGAAGGGAGATATCGACGCCCTGTTTTGCCAAAAATGGTTGAATTTATAAGCTCGGTCTTTCCTCGCGAAAACTCAGCTAGAAATAGTACGTAGCGCTGCTTTTCATTGAGTAAACTCTCGATCTTCTCGAATCGCCGGCTAAACTGCTTGTTTTGAAAGCCATTACTTTCCAGCCATACACGGATACTGCCAACGAGTTGTTGCCACTCCCTGGTCGATTCATCACTATTTAGCTGCTCTTCGAAGAAACTCAAAATACACCCACCATTCAATATAATTATTGGCTCCACCCCTGTATCCGAGCCATAATTGCCAGCCTGATTTGATTTTTACGGCGACAGTGCATTTTTCACCAAGTTTAATGCGCTGTCAACAGGCTAAGAAATCAACAAACATAAGGGGTTTTGCGGTTATAGTTCGGTTTTTATCGCCAACCAACACCTGAATTCCAATAATTATGAAAGATTTCGAATCCCTGAGTGGGGATGAATTGGGACACCTGCTTGAAGACTTTGGCATCAATTTACTGGTTTCGAATGTCAGTAAGACTGTTCTGTTTCTCAAACAGGTGCTGGATTTCGCCGTTTTGCGATCATCCGATGATTATGCTGTACTCAGACATCGGGGTCGACTATATCAACTGCACGGGGATCAGACCTATTCGAGTCACCCGCTTTTATCCGTTATCCCCGAGTCGGGATTGCGGGGCGGGGGAGTGGAATTAAGATTGTTCGAGCTCGATCCCGATCGGGCGGAAAAGAGAGCTATCGCAGGGGGATACATGGTCTTGCAGGCAACAACAGACAAGCCCCATGGATTGCGCGAATGTTTTCTACTTGATCCGGATGGATACTGCTGGGTGCCATCCACTAGAATCTAGTGCCGATATATCACCGATAGGCATGCAACATTCTACAGCCCGGGTCAACACGATCAAGGGAATTCTGTTTGATAAAGACGGTACACTGCTTGATTTTAATCGCACTTGGCTCAAACCTTATCAACAGGTTACACAATACCTGGCCGAATACATGGGGCAACCAGAACTGGGTGATGCATTAATGCGAAAGGGTGGATTTATACCCGAAACCCGGGGTTGGGTCAGTGACTCTCTGTTGGCATCGGGAAGCAATGAGCAGATTCTGGAATTATGGTCCCGGCAAATCGGGCGCCCCATAATCGGTGAGCATCTGGAATTTTTTAAACAGACATTTGCCCATGCTGCAAATAACTATGTCCCGGCATTGGACGATTTACATGGGTTCCTGAATGGATTGAAGCGGCGTGGTATTCGCCTGGGTCTTGCCACCATGGATGACGAAAAAAATGCACGCGGAATGTTACAAAAACTAAATCTGAACGGGCTTTTTGATTTTGTTTGTGGTGCTGATAGCGGACATGGCGTCAAACCAGAACCAGGTATGATTCATGCATTCTGCAATACCTGTGATCTTATTTCCAGACAGGTGATAATGGTTGGCGACAGCCCGAAGGATTTAACCATGGGAAGGAATGCGGACGTAGCTTATTCTGTCGGCGTACTGACCGGGGCGCACGATCGCGCGGGGTTAGAGCGGTACAGCGATTATATTTTTGAAAACATATCCGGTCTGGAACAAATTTTAGGGGCTTAGACTATAAAACCGCCAGCGGCTTTTACATTCGTGAATTCCTGTTTGACAGGTATACACCATCACCTCCGAAGCACCTGACAGGTTATCCCTGACCCGGTGAACTCTGACCTGTCAAAACTGTCCTAATAGTCCGGCAACAGTGGACACACCAGAAGCCAAAGAATGATACAGACACGAGCAACCAGAAAATGTCAGAAACCGATGAAGTATTAAAACCCGGAGCATCGTATGCCAGGCCCTCGCAGGATGAACTCAAGACCCGATTGACCGAAATACAGTTTCAGGTTACCCAGATGGATGCGACAGAGAGACCGTTTAACAATGATTACAATAATGAAAAGCGGGATGGAATTTATGTTGATATAGTGAGTGGTGAGCCCTTATTTTCTTCAAAAGATAAATTTGACTCTGGAACCGGGTGGCCGAGCTTCACCAGGCCTCTTGAGCCCGGCAATGTATCAGAGAAAACAGATTACAAATTACTTCTCCCGAGAACGGAAGCGAGAAGTTACCACGGAGACTCTCATTTGGGGCACATTTTTAAAGACGGCCCCACACCCACGGAGTTACGATATTGTATGAACTCTGCGGCAATGCGATTTATTCCAAAGGAAGAACTGGCGCAGGCGGGGTATGGGCAATATTCAGGATTGTTCGAATAATGCGATTTGTTGCACGAGCCGGAAATTGCCTGCAAGGCGTTATTCTGGGGTTGGCTGTTACAACGGTTAGTTTCGCAGCCGGTGATCATACAACGAAAAAATTGTCGGTTACCAGCAGTGAAACGGTTACACCAGTTATCGAATTGTATACTTCTGAGGGGTGCAGTAGCTGCCCAAGAGCTGATCGTTTTCTGAGTCAGCTGGGTAAAACCATCAATTCGGATTTTCATGCCGTGCCACTTGCATTTCATGTCGACTACTGGAACTGGTTGGGATGGACTGATCCATTTTCCAGGGCCGAATACACTGCCCGTCAGCGCGAAGTAGGAGCCCAGAACCAGCAATCCTCGATATATACCCCGGAAATTGTGGTGGCTGGTAAAGAGTCACGCGGCGGAAATGTAATTATTGAGCGAATAAAATATAGCAATACCCAGCCGGCAACAGTGGTGATCAATTTAAACATGCATACCGGGGACCCCGGTAAATTGGCGGTGGATTTCGTAGTTGATAACAATGCGGCAACAGACAATGTACGGGCCCACATAGCCATCTATGAAAACCATATTGTTCGGGAGATTGGCGGGGGCGAGAACAGTGGGAAGACGCTGACTCACGATTTTGTAGTGCGACATTGGAGCGATGCTATCGAACTATCCCGGGGCAAAACAATTAAGATGCTATCTCTGGAAATCGACGAAAACTGGGAGACCGAGAATCTCGGTCTGGCGGTGATCGTGATTAATTCATCCACTGGCGAAACACTTCAGGCAGTGAATACCTCATTGACTTCGCTCTTTTAGATTTAGGAAGCCGCTGATTATTGAATTCTGGATTGCCACCCCCATTTAAGAAGCATGTGAATTACTACTTTGAAATAGAGGAAATTGTATGAATGCTTTAATTAGATCGCCTCATCGAGGCTGGGAACTGTTCGGTAATTATGATGACATCGCACATGGATTACTTAATTCAAGTCGGCATGGGTCTTCAGCCGGAAAAACCATTGTACCTGCGATTGATATTGTGGAATCCAGCGCAAGCTACGAAGTTCGTGCTGACCTTCCGGGGGTAAAAAAAGAAAATTTGTCCGTTAGCGTGAAAGAAAATTTGTTGACCATTGAAGCCGTTTCTGCTGACAATGATTCGAAAAATGATGATCAGACGACAATTAAACTGGAGCGTAGAACAGGAAAATTCTTGCGCACACTGAAACTGGGGAATACGGTAGATGGATCCAGAATATCGGCGGAATACTCTGATGGCGTACTAACGCTAATGCTGCCCAAAGCGGAGGCAGCAGTGAGCCGTAAAATTGAAGTTGCGGTGCACTAATTTCTAACGCCAGATGAAAAGGGCCGCTTTCGCGGCCTTTTTTTTGGGTTGAGCCATTTGCTAATCTCGCCGCAAGCTATCGCGCAATGCAATCGGCGTGGGATATTTGGCAACGATCCAGTATGCGGAGACTATAAAAGTAATTATTGTCGCCAGCTGAACCATATGAAATGTTTCCGGTGTGATCAGGCTATTTTGCCGGGCGACAAATACAACCAGAAGAGAGAATTCGCTGAGTTGCCCCAGGCGTACCCCGGTCTCCCAGGCAAGTTTGTTCGATTCTGATTGCTTTACCAGTAAAAACCCACCGGATTATGTGCGCCATCAGTGTTTATACCTGATTGAAACCAAGTCCAGGTATCCAGCAAC
>PVMS01069709.1_pt1 | contig 21626 bp, 13 predicted proteins | sample 1853461 | NCBI WGS metagenome assembly PVMS01 (sample SAMN08582032, study PRJNA380276) | Marine sediment metagenome, whole genome shotgun sequencing project. | isolation source: ocean sediment barecode stripped | collected 2017 | reverse complement strand
TACATCATGTCGATCTAATCCCAGCAGCCGGCAGAGCTGTTCGCGATCATCATATATACCTTGGCCCTGGCTCAAGACCACCATACCCTTATCTTCAGGATAGGCGATGGCACACTCTGGCTCCATGTATCCATGTTCTATAAATTGGGTTTCATAGATGCCCTGGCTTATAAAAGCTGCACTTTCCCTTGCCTCCTGGAGATTGCCCCGGGATGTAACTGTTCTCGATAAGACATTTCCACCATCATGAATATGGGGGCTATCAGCTTTCATAGCCTCATGCATGTCGGTCAAAGGTTCCAGCACCTCATACTCAACAGTTATCAGATTAGCTGCCTCTCTAGCTGTCGCTTCACTCTCAGCGACAACACCAGCGATTACATCCCCCACATAGCGTGTAATCTCGCCAGGCGCTATCATCAACGGCCAATCTGACTTTATTAAGCCTATTACCCGATCGCCGGGAACATCATCAGCAGTAAATACTCTTATCACACCAGGAAGAGCACTGGCCTGGCTGGTATTGATGTTTTCAATTCGCGCACGAGGGTGATCGCTGAATCGCAAAGCGCCATATTTCATCCCTTCCAGACGAATGTCATCAACATATTGGTGCTGGCCTAGAACTAATTTTTGAGCTTCGTATTTTGGATGTCGGCTGCCAATACGCCCATCGCCTGAAGAAAGTGGCACTTCTTCTTCGGCATTAATGGCCTCTGCGGCATATATGATCGATTCAACTATTTTCTTATACCCCGTGCAGCGGCATAGATGAGGTGTCAGGGCTTTTTCAATATCCTGTTTGGTTGGCTCGGAGTTTTTACCTATAAGCACATGGGACTGCATTACAATGCCCGGTATGCAGAACCCACACTGGACCCCTCCCTTGGAAACAAATGCATTGGCAAATACATTCTGCCGGTATTCCCCCAGGCCTTCTATGGTTAATACTTCCCCGTGTTCTACTTTCTTCATCGGAATGACGCAGGATAATACGGCCCGATCATTTAATTGGACAGCACAGCAGCCACAGGCGGCCTGTGGAGCGCAGCCATCCTTGGCCGATATGATTCCCTCGAATTCACGAAGGTAAGTTAAGAGAGGGAGTTCTGGATCTCCGCTGTATTCCCGGTCCTTTCCGTTTAGGCGAAATTTCAAAATTCCACCTCCTTTTTGCTAGGTTGGCTCTTTAGAGTCATCCTATAAGATGATAATGATTCGAACTTTGGTGGTTGATCTGTCAGGTTGCTTTGGTTGGAATCGTAAAATGATGACAAAGTTGTAGGCTGTACTCCCGGACCGGTAAATAACCTAACGGCCGGATAGAGCAAAATTAGGGCAAGGGTTAGATCCCTGTAATTCTGATGCCCGCGTCTTTAATCTTGTAAATGATATTAACGGCAATTAGGAGGGAGACAAGGCCTTCGGCTACCGTGGCATTCTGCAAGGCGCCGCAGTTTACCCCGCGAAAGCCTGCATCAGAACAGAGGTCAAGCACGATTTTCTTATCTTCTCTATTGTTGCCGCAAACCAGGACATCACAATCCATCTCATATTCTAGATCTTTCAGATTATGAGCGCCGATATTCTGAAAGGCAGCAACAACTCTTACATCTTGCCCAACCGTTTCTTGCGCTTCTTCAGCGGCCGATTTACCGCTCGGTAGGCGCCAGGCCCTTGATTTGGGAGTTGATGTGGGGGCCACGACGGTAACCAGCAGCTTGCCGCTTAAGGCCAAGCCTACATGTTTCAAAGTGCCTTCCTGAGCCGAATATGGGACAGTAAGCACTGCTATATCGGCCGCCTTTACTGCGCTCAGATTGTCAGAACCACTGATATTGCCCTCGGGTAACAGCTCCTTAAGTTCACTGGCGACCCTCATCCCCTTTTCAGCTTGCCTTGAGCCAATAATGACCCTATGGCCAGCTGCTGCCCAACGCAGGCCCAAGCCTGATCCTTCAGGTCCAGTCCCTCCAAGAATCGCCAATACCATCCTATACCTCGTCTCGTTCTTTAAGAGCTTGATCAAAAAGGCTAAGAATCAGGTTCGTTCCTCGCGATCATATGGCAAGCCCAGTGACGCAGGCGCCCCCAGCCGCTTGCTCAAACCTTCTCGCCAGGTAACAAGGACTAATACGACTACAGTCAATATATAAGGCAGCATATTAAGTAAATTTGAGGGAATGGCCGTTCCTGATGCCTGTAATCGGAATTGAACAGCGTTTATGCCGCCAAAAAGCAGGGCGCCAATAAAAGCCCTCAATGGATCCCAGGTGGCAAAAATGACGAGCGCGATCACGATCCAACCACGACCGCCGGTCAAGTTCTCGGTCCAGCCTGGCGTGTACGCCAAAGATAGATGCGCCCCACCAATTCCCATCAGCATGCCGCCAATGACAGTGTATAAATAACGCTGTTCGTAGACATTGACACCCATGGCATCGGCCGTTTGCGGATTATCCCCAGTAGCTCGCAGATGCAAACCTGACCTGGTTCTATAGAGGTAAAGCGAGCTGACTACGACCAGTACGAACATTAGATAAACAAGAATATCCTGATTAAACAGAGCCTCACCGACAATGGGAATTTGGCTCAATATAGGAATTGGCACCTCTTGGAACCTGGGTCCAATTTGGCCAACCAAGGGGGCGCCTTCTGGGCCTAGCTTTTCACCAAGAAAACTCGCCAGGCCGGTGCCCATGATCGTTATCGCTAATCCCGTAACCACCTGTTCTGCCCGGAGAGATATAGTTAAAAAGGCATGAATAGTGGCCAGGATACCGCCTACCAAAGCAGCAGCGAGTACGCCGGTCCAGGCGCTGTCGGTATGGAAGGCGGCCGCAAAACCGGTCACAGCGCCCATGATCATTATCCCTTCCACACCAAGATTCAGGACGCCAGAACGTTCAGTAAATATTTCACCTATAGTCCCAAAGACCAAGGACGCGCCGGCAACTACCGCTATTGCCAGGACAGATTCAATCAGACCAATATCCATATCATCCTCGTCTACCGTCCATTAAGCCTCCCGAACTTCTGGCGCTTTTGATGATGCGGTTCGTATGAAACGCAATCTATATTTCGTAAAAATATCGCCCCCTAATACAAATAATAATATGGCACCTTGAAGTATAAGTCCTACTGAAGCGGGCAACCCCATTGAGATCTGAATCTGATCTCCGCCAACCAATAATGCGGATAACGCAAGGGCTACAAAAACAACTCCCCATGGATTGAGCCTGGCCAACCAGGCCACAATGATGCCGGTAAAACCATATCCAACCGCCAGACCGTGCTGCAGCCTGTGGGAGATGGCAGCAACTTCCACAAAACCGGCTAATCCGGCCAAACCTCCAGAGAGGATCATCACAAGAATGATATTTCGAATGATACTAACCCCGGCATACTTGGCTGCCGTCTCATTTTCGCCAATAAGCCGGATTTCATATCCCCAGCGCGTTTTACCTAGAATAATCCACACTAAAAACGCAGCCCCAACGGCCAGCAAGAGTCCCCAATGAAGGCGGCCGGTCAATCGGGGCAGCCAGGTAAACTCTGGAATCAGTGCCGATCCTGGGAAACCAAAGCCTTCGGGATCCTTCCAAGCAGTTGTAAAAAGGTATTGATATAAGAGAATAGCAATGTAATTAAACATGAGGGTAGTAATAATTTCGTTAACCTTCAGATATGCCTTCAATAAAGCGGGAATCAGAGCCCAGGCTGCTCCTCCTATTATTGCAGCCACCATCATTATCGGCAGATAGATCCACGGGCTCTCTGGTAAAAAAGTTAATCTAGACGGTAAAAATAGGACTACTGCCGCTGTAGCAATACCTCCCATAACCAACTGGCCCTCAGCTCCGATATTCCAAAAGAGCATGCGAAAGGCAACAGCTACAGAAAGGCCGGTTAAGATTAAGGGAACAGCTTTTACCAGGAGTTCAGTAAGGTTATAAAATTCTCCATCTGCCCATTGTCTGGGTGTCCCAAATGCGCCTTCGAGCATTGCTTTATATGTGTCCCAGGGATTGGCCCCAGCCACCGCAAGTAAGGCAGCGCCAAATAGAAATGCCAAGGCTAATGATATTAGCGGCACAACAATGGAAGCGGTACGGGATGGCTGCAATCGTTTTTCAAATTTTATGGAAAAGGGCAGCATTACTCCCTCCGTTCTCCTGCCATCATTAGGCCTAGCTCCTCAATATCAACGTCCGCTGGTTTTACAATTCCCATAAATTCTCCACCGTGTAAAACTGCGATTCGATCACTTAGAGCCAGTAATTCTTCAAGATCTTCCGAGATCAACAATATGGCAGTGCCGTCTTTCCTCTGTTCGAGTAAGGCCTCGCGTACTGCTTCGACGGCGCCAACATCAAGGCCGCGGGTCGGGTAAACGGCCACGAGCAGTGGGGCGATGTCACCGGTTAGGCGCTTACCAGAGACAATCTCTCGCCCAAGAATAGCCTTTTGTTGGTTGCCCCCTGAAAGATTGCGGGCTGGTGTATCAACGCTGGGTGTCTGTACATTAAAGTCATCAATCACTTGTTCGGCAAAGTTAACTGCAGCGTTATTAGCCAGAAACGGACCTTGGGCAATGGGTTCCCTGCGAAAGGCCTTCATTATGATGTTGTCACTGATGGGAAGATTGCCTGCCAGTCCCATCCCAAGACGGTCACCCGGTATGTGAGCTACCCCGTTTCTTATGAACTTAAGAGGATCCTTATTGGTCATGTCCTCCCCAAGAAGCATTAACACCCCGACCGTTGCCGGTCGAAGACCAGTAATTACTTCGGCTAATTCTCGCTGACCATTCCCTGCGACGCCCGCCACGCCAAAAATCTCGCATTGGCGTAGCTCAAAGCTTATACTCCTTAAAGCTGGTAATCCACGATCGTTTTCGGCAGATATTGAATCGAGACTCAGCACCACGTCGCCGAAATCTTGTTCTAACCGTTCTATTTCAAAAATCACCTCTCGGCCAACCATCAACCGGGCCAGGGCCGCCTTATCCGTATCGGCTATGTCGACTGTGGCTACATTGCGTCCGTCGCGGAGAACGGTAACCCGGTCGGAGAAAGCCATGACCTCGTCTAGCTTGTGGGAAATAAAGACAATCGCTTTGCCCTCAACACTCATATGGCGGATGGTGCTGCCCAGCTCAGAAGCTTCTTGGGGCGTCAAGACGGCCGTTGGCTCGTCAAGAATCAGAATTTGTGCGCCCCGGTATAGGAGTTTTAAGATCTCTACACGCTGCTGTTCGCCGACCGACAACTGCCAGATATATGCATCCGGGTCTACTGGCATCTGGTATTGCTCAGCCAATTTTGTAATCTGGTTGCTAACATCATCCATTTTCAGCCAAAATGGTATTCCCTTCATCCCGAGAATCACGTTCTCAGCAACAGTTTGTGATTGAACCAGCTTAAAGTGTTGGTAGACCATGCCAATACCGAGCTCAATGGCATCCCGGGGGGATCCAAGATGCTGTCTTTTCAGATCCTCACCATTTGATGGAATAAAGATTGCTCCCTCATCCGGTTGGTAAAGTCCACAGAGGGCGCTCATTAAAGTGCTTTTTCCGGCCCCATTCTCGCCGAGCAAGGCGTGGATCTCCCCAACTCGAACAGAGAAATCGACATTTTCGTTTGCCAATACACCAGGAAACCGCTTTGTGATGCCACGCATCTCGACCGCTATCGGATGATCAGAACCGCCCATAATTTCCCCAAATCAGTCCACTTGAATCTATTCAATTTTTATGGGGACAGGCCGGCGCTTCCTCCGGCCGGCCTGTCCCTCTTTGTACTATTCTTTGCGGCGCTATTCTCCGAAACAAGCGGCTGTGCTGGCGCCTTCATCACTTTGGACGCCCTCTACGAAACAAGACATACTTAACATCTGTCCATCTTCTAGGCATTCACCATCAGCTACCAGGATCTCGCCGTCAGCCCCAGTAATCGGACCACAGAAGACATCCCAGCTGCCAGAAGCGATGAGACCCCTCTTTTCTTCTATCAGGGTAATCGTCTCCTCCGAAACGCGATCAGAATAGGAGGCCAAACCAACGACCCCGTCATCCAATCCTCCCCAGTAGGATTCATCGCCAGCATAAGTCCCGGCAATCAGGTCTTTAGCAATCTGGCTGTATTTAACGCCCCAATTCCAAACTGGCCCCGTTAGAACAGTGTCGCCTACGAACTCTGACATTTCAGTGTTGTAGCTAATGGAAACCCCGCCAGAATCAGCAGCAGCCTTCTGGGGCTCTGTCGTATCTTGATGCTGTGCGATAACGTCAGCGCCAATTGCTAGTAGAGCTTCAGCAGCTTCCTTTTCTTGGGGTGGATCAAACCAGGTGTTGGTCCAAACGACTCGAACTTCGGCATCAGGATTGGCTTCTTTTACACCTAGCGTAAACGCGTTAATCCCACGAATTACCTCTGGAATAGGAAAGGCTGCTACATATCCAATAACATTAGATTCCGTTGCAGCGCCTGCTGCTATGCCTGAGAGATATCTAGGCTGGTACATCCGGCCAAAAACTGTAGACACATTATCCGCATTTCTGTATCCGGATATATGGACAAATTGCGCATCAGGAAATTCCAGGGCAACCGTTATCGTTGGGTCCATGTAGCCAAAGGATGTGGTGAAAATAAGATCATATCCCTTTTGGGCAAAATCCCGGATAACGCGTTCAGACTCAGCGCCTTCTGGGACATTTTCGATAAAGGCAGTTTCAATACCATCACCGAATTCCTCTTCCAACATCAGGCGAGCTAGTTCATGGGAAAATGTCCATCCCAGATCGCCAATAGGCGCCACGTAGACGAAAGCAACCCTGAGAGGATCAGCGGTGGCTTCATCCTCAACGGCAGTTTCTTCTTCAGTTCCGCCACAAGCGACGAGCGCCAGCGCCAGGAATAAAAATATTACGGTCAAAAAGTAAAATCTCCTCATCTAATCCTTCTCCTGAGAAAACAATAAATTAATGTAATGGCTCTATATTATCAGCTGTTTGGGGCACACACCTCCTTTGTTTATCAAGCGAAAATAGAAAATAATGAGCATTTGAAGAAAGTCGAGCAATTTCCCGTAAGGCATAGATCAAACATGCTATTTGGGAGATAATTGCGAAACAAATTTGATGTCTAAATGCCGCCAATTCACTTACCGGAACTTCCGCTCTCTTTTTTGAGGCGATAGAATTATTGATTGAAGTTGATAAGAAGGCAACTTAATTGCGCCAAATTTCACACGAACCAGACTAGAGCGTTAATAGTATAACATCAATTCAAATTCGATTCGAAGTAATCATTCGTTTGCCGCGATCTCTACTAGAAGATGTTGATCCCTGGAGCAATCTTTTTAGTCAGGCCAGAAACAGATTCCTTGCGGCCATCTGCTTTGACAAATGTCATTACTTTTAATAATCTTTTCCTGGTGTGCTGACCATACCATCTTTCTTAAATTTGCCCTGATATATCCTACAGGAGATTAGATGCACGAAGTCCAGAAGAGAGGTCAAAGACCCAGCCGCTATGAAACACCCGCTTCATTAGGCAGGGCTTTCGATCTGCTTGAGCTACACGGCCAGAGGGCTAAGCTTATTGCCGGAGGCACCGATCTTTTATTAGAGATGGACCGGGGTGGAAGGCCGGGGGTCGATACACTGATCGACTTGACACGAATCCCAAAAATGGCCGAGATCTGGCTTGATGAGGAAGAACAAATTCATATCGGACCCCTCGTTACCCATAATCAGATCGTGGCATCGAGCTTAATATTGGATAAAGCCTTTCCCCTTGCTCAGGCCTGTTGGGAAGTAGGGTCCCCTCAGTTAAGAAACAGGGCGACCGTTGCCGGAAATGTGATAACTGCCAGCCCGGCAAACGACACGATTTCTCCCCTTTGGGCTTTGGATGCGGCAGTTACACTCCAATCACGAAACGGCAAACGAATTGTTCCCTTCCGAGATTTCTATACAGGGGTTCGTCAAACTGTACTGCGACCAGATGAAATTCTGACAGATATCCACTTTCCAGCCATGAATCAAAACCAGAGGGGATTATTTGTTAAGCTCGGGCTTCGCAGAGCTCAGGCGATATCCGTCGTTCACGTTACGATTATCTTGGAACTAATCGACGAAATAGTGAGTCAGGCAGTAATTACTCAAGGTAGCGTTGCGCCGACGATCATACGCTCACCACAGGCTGAGAATTACCTCTCAGGAAAAACCCTTACCAACTCTGAAATTTATGAAGCGGCAATAATCGCCGCAGGGGAAGCGAAGCCGATTGACGATATTCGCGGGTCGGCCTCCTATAGATCCGACCAGGTAAGAGTGATGGTTCGCCGGGGTTTAAAGAGCTTGCGAGATGATCAAGAACGAGACCTCTGGCCGCTACAACCATCAATGTTATGGACCAACACAGACGGCCGATCGCCCGTGGGTTCAACATTCGAAGCCAGTCACCTCAGCAGCACAAAGATAAACTGCACTGTAAACGGAAAACCACTAAGCGTGGCTAATGGTGTCCACAAGACGCTCCTGGATTGGCTTCGTGATGAAGGAGGGCTTACAGGCGCCAAGGAGGGCTGCGCCGAAGGAGAATGCGGCGCTTGTACGGTAATTATGGATGGCATGGCAGTTATGGCCTGCCTGGTTCCCGCTTGCCGGGCTCATGGCACTGACATCACTACAATTGAGGGCTTGTCGGCTGCTAATGGGACTGTACTGCATCCTCTGCAGGCAGCCTTTATCAAAACCGGCGCCGTACAGTGCGGCTACTGCATCCCTGGCTTTCTCATGGCCGGTGCAGCTTTGCTGGATGAAATACCAAATCCAACACTTGATCAGATTATGCAGGCCTTCAGTGGAAACCTCTGTCGCTGCACTGGTTACTATAAAATCATCGATGCTGTTAAGCAGGCGTCTTTGGAGGGATAAGAAATGGCAGTTGGCAAATCCGCGTACAAGATAGATGGGCACGGTAAAGTAACTGGCGCTACTCTTTTCCCGGCTGACTTGACGCCAGCAAATTTACTTTATGGCAAGGTCATGTTCAGCGGCAAACCCCATGCACGTATGTTGAGAATGGAGACTGGTGATGCTGAAGCGGTTCCCGGGGTGGTTGCCATTTTCACTGCAAAAGACGTTCCAGTTAATTCCTACGGTCTGACAGTTAAGGACCAGCCTGTATTGGTTGGGATTGGAAGCGATCAACCCAATGCGGATGTAAGTCTATGGGAAGGCGATCAAATCGCAGTTATTGTGGCCGAGAGCGCCGAAATAGCAGAATTCGCACTCGAAAAAATCAAGGTCGAATGGCTGGATTTGCCCATTATCACTGATCCAGTAAAAGCTATGTCTGATGAGATGATCTTGCATCCTGAACTCGGGACGAACATCAGAGATCATTACAAGATAAGAAAGGGAGATATTGATCGAGGGTGGCAGCTTGCGGATATCGTCATCGAGGGCGCTTACACCTTTCCACACCAGGAACATATTTTCTTACAACCAGAAGCAGGTCTGGCTTATATAGATGATTCAAGTCGGGTAACAGTTGAAATTGCTGGTCAATGGACCCATGAGGATCAGGAACAGATCGCCCATGCTTTAGATTTACCTCTGGATATGGTTCGTGTTCGATATCCTGCTATTGGCGGTGCTTTTGGCGGTAAGGAGGATATGTCGCTCCAGATAGTCCTGGCACTAGCAGTCAAACGGTTAGCTGAGAAGGGCATCCATCGTCCGGTTAAGATCGTCTGGTCCAGAGAGGAAAGCGTAATCGGCCATCATAAACGACACCAGGGGGTGGCTAAATGCCGGTGGGGCGCAACCCAAGAAGGTAAGATCACCGCAGTTGAGACTGAACTCATATTTGATGCTGGTGCATATAACTACACTAGCAATAAGGTTCTCGGTAATGCCCATTTGATGGTGTCAGGCCCCTACTCGATACCACACGCCAAAATCGACAGCTATGCAGTTTATACCAACAACGTGCCTGCCGGTGCATTCCGGGGTTTCGGTGGTCCTCAAGGAGCTTTTGTCGCCGAAAACCAGATAAACAAACTTGCTGCAGCCTTGAGGCTGGATCCCGTAGAGCTAAGGTTGAAGAACGTGTTACGGGATGGGGATGACAGCGTTACCCAAACGCCTCTCCCGGACGGCGTCACTCTTCCCCTGGTCATCGAACGGTGCGCAAGGGATTCTGCCTGGGTAGCAGGCGGTTGGGGCAGCGGATCGATGCTCCAACAAGGGGAAGATGAGAGATATCAAAGTTTCCGCACTATCCCTGCAGATGTTGGGGCCATCCGCCGCGGCCGTGGTTTTGCCTGCGCATTTAAGAATGTTGGTTTTTCTTTTGGTTTTCCAGAACGCTGTGAAGCGCGCATCCGGCTGTTTGGTAAAGCTCACATTGAAAGGGCTCAGCTCTTTCACGCAGGCGCTGATGTGGGCCAGGGGGCGCACACGGTCTTTCGCCAGATGGCGGCCGAAGCATTGGGCATTGACCCGGAGAAGATTGAGGTTGTTGCTTCAGATACGGCCACAGCGGGCGATTCGGGCTCCTCTTCGGCCTCGCGCATGACCTTTATGGCCGGCAATGCCATCCGCGGCGCGGCCGCGAGTGCATTAGCCTCGTGGCGTGATGAGGAACGGCCCGCCGAAGGGCATTACCGTTACGTCCCGCCTGCCACCACGCCTTATGATCCGGAAACCGGGGTAAGCAATCCGAATATCTCATACGGTTATGTTGCTGAAGTTGTGGATATTGCCGTTGATATCGAAACGGGTCACATTTTCGTGGAAAAAGTAGTCTGCGCTGACGATGTGGGCAGGGCCATTAATCCTAACTTAATTGAGGGGCAGATTGAAGGGGCTATCGTCCAGGCTCATGGATATGCCGTTACGGAAAATTTGCATACTAAAGATGGACATATACTCAACCCACGGCTAAGCACCTACCTGATACCGGGAATTCTTGATATCCCGGCCGAAGTAAAATCAATCATTATGGAAGACGATGGCGATCCCTTAGGCCCGTGGGGGGCGAAAGGCATGGGTGAAATGCCTTTTATCCCCTATGCTCCCGCTGTCACGGCTGCTCTCTTCGATGCGACAGGCGTATGGTTCGACACCCTCCCATTGACGCCTTCCCGTGTTTCGTCAACTCTGAGGGCCAAGGGCCTAAAGATTCAAGAGTGATCCTGCTAGCTCATTAGATCGGCTCTTCCTGCTGCAGCCTTTATCTTATTCCAGTTATCGGCTTGAAGAACCCAACCTTCTATCTACTACAAGGTAGATGCAGTCTTTCAGATTGAGGGGCAGTGCAGACACGAAATAGCGGGCATCAAGAGAAAACAATCTCCAGGAAACGGCCGATCATCTGGTCAGTCTCAGGGCTTTCAACGAATCGCTGGAGCGTCTTTTGAATCTCCCCTTCATCCATCATGCCAGCATACCCCTCCATGTACCGGTGAAAGCGGTCCAGGTTTTCCTGCCCTGTAAGCTCTGGATGGAACTGGGTCGCCCAAATTGGCTTTCCAGGGATACGAACTGCCTGATGAAGCGCATTATCGCTTGATGCCAGGTTTAATATATCGTTAGGCAGCACATGGGCCCTATCCTTATGCCCTAACTGTGCTTTAAAAATGGTTGGTAGATAACTGAACAGTTCGTCTTGTTGACCGGCCTCGCTTAGTTTGACCTCATAGGTTCCAACTTCCATATTGTCTGCATCGTAAACCACCTGCCCTCCAAGGGCTTCTACCAGAAGGTGAAAACCGAAACAAGATGCAAAAGTAGGATGCCCGGCCTCGACAACCTCTCTGAATAATTCCAGAACCGGCTCATTTGTTGGCAGGTTTCCCTTTGAGACATAATAATCTCCACTGCCGCCTATCATCAAGGCGTCATATCGGCGAACCTGAGCTAATGTTGGGGCAGCGGTCAACAAATCGAACGGAACGATGTCCGAATCATCTAATTTCGCCCTGAGCGCAAAAGAGTGGAGCTCATCCAACCTGGCAGTATCATCTAATTGTCGGGCTTGAAGAAGAAGTATTTTCATGAGTATAAACGTCCTCCTGCTGCTGGTTGCTTATCTTCCGGATCCAGGCACAGCCATTCAGGATCAATATGTCAGTTTATTACAAACCTAGAGGAGCCGCACTCCTTAAGCACAAAAGGCGCGCCCACACATATCAGTGATATGAATATTATTCTCTTACAAGGGTGAGCGCCTGGAAATTCATAGCCAGGATGCGTGATTGTATCCGCTGGCATCCCTTACCTCAAGCGAAATACACAAAACGCGCTAATTCACCCCTCTTGTCTTCTTAAGGCAGTTTAATTTAAGAGCGCTGTAATTAACGATGTAACCTTCCTCTAATTCATCGTCCGACAGATACGGCGGCAAAATGGTCCCAACCGATCAAATCAGCTCGATAATGATCGAGTTTAGCGATAAAGTGACAGAAGTCAGTTGAAACTACATGGCGGATACATTATTCTATAAAGGGAACTTCACGGCTTTAGAAGAAAATACTTTCAGATCTTGGCGATTATGCAATGAGTAAATTTGCCCCACAACAGCATGAGACGTTGCTCGACCTGGCACGATCGACGATTACCAGCTATGTCATCAGTGGCCAATGGCAAGAATTCACTCCGGCTGATCCTGAATTACTCCAAAATGCCGGCGCGTTTGTAACATTGCGGATAGATGGGGGTTTACGCGGCTGTACTGGGTATCTCAGAGCAGATAAGCCTGTTTCCCGCGTTATCCAGGAAATGGCGGTCTCGGCCGCGACATCCGATCCGCGATTCCCCCCGTTAAGTAAAGAAGAATTGGCACACTTAACAATCGGTATTTCAATTTTATCAACATTGAAACCGGTTGAGAGTATCGAAGATATCCAGATTGGCGTTCACGGCCTCCTTATAACCCATGGTGGTCGTAGAGGTGTTCTGCTTCCCCAGGTTCCAGCGGAAAGAGGCTGGGACAGAGAGACCTTTCTGACCAATCTCTGTTATAAGGCAGGATTGCCTGGCGACGCCTGGAAACAGGGGGCACAGCTCTTTTCCTTTACAGCCGAGGTATTCGGGGTCGATTAAATTAAAAAGGTCCAATAAGCGCCTTACACTATCTTTCTAAGCCAGCTTTGTAGAGACTATGAGACGTAGAGAATTTTGCCAGAATATGTTGGTTTTGGGGGGAGCGATAGTAGCTGCTCCCTTGATAAAGGCTTGTTCTCCTGCCCTGAGTGTACCGGCGACTGCCGTTCCCAGGCCTACCTCTGCCAGCCAACTTCTCGCTCTTTCAACCCCAATTCCAACCCATAGATCAACGCCTCATCAGCTGCCTGCTGAAACGCCTGCTCCAACAGTGGAAGCTCTTAGCGCCCTAGAAGAGTCAACTCAAGCTTTGCCGCTGCTGAGCAAACAATCGGAAGATTCACTGATAGCCTTGGTAAAGACCAGAAACAGGAATGAAGGAATTCGGATGGCTTTAGCCTTGTTGGGGGTAAATCCAGTTCATGGTAATCGTGTATTGCTAAAACCCAATTTCAACAGCGCCGATCCTTCACCGGGATCAACTCATCTCGATACAATTCGTTCTTTGGTTAATAACCTTTACGATATGGGCGGCACCCATATAACTATTGGCGATCGGAGCGGCATGGGCAATACGAGACAGGTTATGAGCCAGTTGGGGGTAGATGATCTGGCGAAAGAGATTGGATTCGACACAGTTGTTTTTGATGATCTAGCCGCGTCAGATTGGGTTCTTTGGAAAGACAGCGATTTTCATTGGTCGGCTGGATTTCCCGTTCCTCGTCTATTAGTTGAAAGTGACTGTGTTGTCCAGACATGTAATCTTAAGACCCACCAATATGGGGGCCATTTCACCCTCTCGTTGAAGAATTCTGTTGGCTTTGCTGCGAAAACCATTCCAAATAATTCGCATGATTACATGCGCGAACTACATAACTCGTCTTACCAGCGCCAGATGATCGCCGAGATAAACATGGCTTACAAACCGTCGCTTATCGTCATGGATGGCGTTGATGCCTTTGTCACCGGAGGACCCGCCAAGGGAAAGAAGGTTGAATCAGACGTCATACTGGCCGGTACGGACCCGGTGGCGGTCGATGCTGTGGGTGTGGCTATATTGAGGTTATTTGGAACGACAGAGGAGGTCAGCCAGGGCGCTGTTTTTGATCAAACCCAGATTGCCAGGGCGGTTGAGCTGGGTCTTGGTGTTCAAGACCCAACAAGAATCCAATTCATCACACCAGATCCGGATAGTCAGGCTTATGCTGCCTTAATTCAAAGCGAACTAAGCAAGAAATCTTAGCCGGTAAACCCCAATACTTTGAAGGTCGTAATTCGTCAAAACAAGATAATTATCGGCCGCCATTGTAAGCGCCTTCATGTTCATGGTCATCGATCTCGCTCCCTGGCTGCCAGGCGTAGGCGTGCTTTCCAAATTCAAGATGACCAGGCATGAACAGCGCCGATTCTTCCTTTTGAGGTCTAAGCGATCGAGGGCCACAGATCTAACTAACCCAGCGAATTCATTGTTCGATCCATTTCCTGGATTAATTGAACGCTCTTGAATAGAGATGCTGGTGGCTTTTTGCCCTGGTCTCTGATGATTAAAGTTGCTACTATAACGTTGCACATATCTTCCGTAAGAAGCCGTTTTACATATCCAGATTTTTTACCCGTCTACCCTCGATTATTCGATTTCAGGCAGGGAGGAATTATGTCACTCGCGTATGATTTATTCGCTGATTCAAAGAAGAAAATAACTTTCGCCTCTGGTGAAGTTGTATTCCAAGAAGGGAATAAGGGGGATTTCATGTATGTCGTTCTCGAGGGCGAAGTCTCGATTATCGCAGGCAACCAGGTTATCAACGAACTATCGAAGGGTGACTTATTTGGCGAGATGGCCCTGATCGATAATAGTCCGAGAAGCGCCACAGCCACCGTGAAATCAGAGGCAACTCTAGCCCAGGTTGACCAGGCTGATTTCCTTTTTCTGGTTCAGCATTCACCATACTTCTCAATTCACGTCATGAGAATATTAGCTGAACGTATGAGAAGATTGTTATCAGTCAATGATGGATAGCTGAGCCGGCCGGGAATCTTCAGCCAGAATCGACATCCTACCCTAACTGTATCGGGATGCCAGCGCCTCTGAAAAGTGAACAAAGAAACCAATCGATTGGGGATTGCGCATGGCGCCAGGATTGACGGCTTCTTCAACCGGCTCTCCAAGCAATATGCGGCGAATAGGCACCTCCATCTTTTTACCACTCAAAGTATAGGGTACTTCATCAATGATGAAGATCTCATTGGGCACATGTCTAGGCGAGATATCCCTTCTGATTACTTCTTTGACCTGCTGCCTAAGGTGATCGTCAAGATCCGCGCCTGAGGTCAGGACCACAAAAAGCGGCATATACGATTCACGACCCAACAGTTCAAGGTCGACGATCAGACTGTCCTGGATTTGTGGTAGAGATTCGACGGCCCGGTAAATCTCGCTCGTCCCCATGCGAATTCCTTGCCGGTTTATGGTTGAATCAGACCTGCCGTAAATTACACAGCTTCCCCGATCGGTAAATTTTATCCAGTCGCCATGCCGCCAGATATTCGGGTACATGCCGAAATAGCTCGACCTATATCGCTCATTTTGAAGATCGTTCCAGAAATAGATTGGCATGGATGGCATGGGTTTCGTGATCACCAATTCACCAAGGCGGCCGATGATTGATCTTCCGTCTCGATCGAATGCCTTAACACTGGCGCCCAATGCCGCTGCCTGGATCTCGCCAGCATAGACCGGCAGCAGTTGACAGCCACAAACAAATGCAGTGCATAAATCAGTTCCACCGCTAACTGATTGCACAGAGAGATTCTTATTAACCTTTTTATAGATCCACCTGAATCCATTTTCTGAGAGGGGCGAGCCAGTCGATCCAACGGCCTTGATCCTGCTTAGATCATATCTCTCTGAGGGATTTATCCCCGCTTTCATACAGGCGTTGATAAACGCGGCTGAACATCCAAGGTAGGTAATGCCGATTTGCTCTGCCAATTTCCAAAGAACGTTTAAGTCAGGAAATGCTGGGCTGCCGTTATAAATGACGATGGTTGCTCCGGTTAAAAGACCGCCTACCAGGAAATTCCACATCATCCAACCAGTGCTCGTATACCAAAAAAATCTGTCTCCCGCCTTGAGATCGAGATGAAGTGAGGCCATTTTCAAATGCTCAAGCAGGATGCCCCCATGACCCTGAACAATCGGCTTGGGTAAACCTGTTGTCCCCGAGGAATACAAGACCCATAATGGGTGATCAAAAGGCACCTGTTCAAAGGTCAGTTCCGGGTGGGGCTCCTCGCTATTTAATAGTTCATCCCAAACCAGCGTGCCAGGGGACGCTGCCGATTCTTCATCCTCTGTAAGGAAGGGAAATAAGATTGTAGCCTTGAGCGAGGGCAAACCTTGTTGAAGCTCAGCAACAACTTGACGCCGATCATATATCCGTCCGCTATATTGGTAGCCATCGACCGCTAAAAGCACTTTGGGTTCTATCTGCTGGAAACGATCCAATACGCTTCTACTGCCAAAATCGGGAGAACAGCTGGACCAGACAGCGCCCAGGCTGGCGGCTGCGAAAAGCCCGACGATCGTCTCCGGGATATGGGGCATATAAGCTACTACCCTATCTCCAGCTTCCACGCCCAAACCCTTCAGCGCCTTGGCCAGCTGCGCACTTTGAGTCCTGATTTCCTCCCAACTGATTTCTTCAGCTGCCCCTCCTTCTCCAAAATATAAGATAGCGGGCCCCTCTTTCCACTCCCTGGCAAAGAAATTTTCCGCGTAGTTTAATCTTGCTCCGGGGAACCACTCTGCTCCCGGCATTCTCTCCTCTCCGAGAACTCTTTCAGGCGGTTCTGACGACTTTACATCAAAAAAGTCCCAGATTGATCTCCAAAACTGTTCGATTTCTCCCACCGACCAATTCCATAAATGACCATAGCTGTCAAAATCTAATCCCCGCTCATCTTTGAGCCAGCGCATATAATTGGTTATGTTTGCACCGGCTGTATCAGCTTCCGTTGGCTCCCACAGAAGTCGATCTTCCATAGATTTGCCAATGACCTCGGTCGAATTCATTTAGTTGAATATCTGGTGATGCTTTGCAGCATAGTAGCTGCTGATCAATTTTCAGGAATCGGATGAACTGTCTTCGTCAAATATTCTTCTAAGTTCCTCCTCCCATACATCATCCAGCGGTTCGAAAATGACCTCCTTGAACTCTTCCGCCAGCCGGTCCATATATTTTCGCACTTCAAGTTGAGGGCTCAAATTATCTACTTCATCCACTTTTGCATCGATCAGCTCGACCATGCTGCGGCTCTTCTTCTGCAGATCTGTCAGATCAAAGTCCGTTCCGAGCATATGATTTACTCGCCTCATCGCTCCAGACCAGGCCATGTAGTCGTTTTCAATCCGAATTGTGGTTCCGATTTGAGCAACATTGGAAAAATCATAAGTAGGCACAAAACCATAAAGACCAATAAACTCAATTCCCCTTTCGCCAGCTCTTCGACATATATATGATCCAATACTCGCCCCGCCGTGGTAGCTCGAAAGGTTTACAGCCAGGTTCTCCAATTCGCTCTTTAGATGAGGCAGACTATAAATTGCTGATATTAAACGTTCCTTGCCATAGGGCAGTTCCCCATAGACGCCTCCGAAGGAGACAATACGCCTCACGCCCAATGATTCGGCCGCATCCAGGAACGCGGAAATATACCTTTCGGCATCGAGGTGGGGTTCATCGCCAAGGAATATAATAACCCCCTTATCATCATCACCTGCGAAATAGATCTCGTTCCTTTTTGTCTGAAGCGATTCGGGGTAGCCCTCTTCAAATTTTACTATTGGCCTAACTAAATCATGCGTGCCCGGAAACTGGAATAGATAAAATCCCGCCGGCTTGATTTCGCCGATCAAGCGCGCGTCGATTAGCTTGATCAGATATTGGGGTAAACCAGATGACATTGCGCCTGCATCTGCCCACTGCCGCCAGCCGGTAATCATATAGAGCTCTCTTGAACTTGGTTGTTCCCAAAATTCCACTGCATCATTCATAGTTAGCGCCTCATTCTTCGAAATAAATACAACTCCACTATGTTTGCAGAAATCCTGCCACCAAAGAAGTTGTCATCCCTGCCCCCCGCCGACGCGGGGATAATCTATTGCAGGCATCGATCTTCCCTGCAGAGTAGATTCCCGCCCCAGTTCATCCCCATAAAGATTGGGGCGAAGCCTGCACTCACGAAGGTAAGGGAAAGACAAGCCGAAAGTGTAAACATAGCGAACTCATTATAAAGTGCAACCTATATTCCCACTCTAAAATTCTATGTACAATATTAAGGTCTTCCATCAACAAATTCAATCGATTCTCAGAGGCTTCAAATTAGTGCCGGGCCAAAAAAGACGAGAAGTGAAGAAATATCATGCGGAATATGGACTTTTCGTATGTTTCCCGCTGTTGGCTGAACCATCCCTGTTGCTTAAATGTAGCCTGCGGCCGCCTCCTGTCCGATAATTTACTGGCAAGCCAATCTCTAGTTTTCCTTAAAACCATATGTCATCTTTTGACGTAATGTCCAGTAGGGCCAACAGGCTTACTGTTGAACGGCGTCCCATTCAATTTTTTTAAGCACTTCATAAACATTACAAAACAACGCTTTCCGTTACAATCTGGAGTCGAAGCTGAATTACAGAAAGCGTTTTCAGATTGACAGGTTCATTCTATGATGGAGTCAACCTTAATAGCCAATAGATACGATGTCATCAAATTGATTGCAGATGGCATGATGGGTCCTGTCTACCTTGGGCAGGATACAGATTCCGGTCGAACGGTGGTAATTAAGGCGCTCAAGCCAGAATTAGTGGATGAACACCCTTCACTGCTGGAACGATTTCGCCGCGAAGGGGAAGCGCTGCGCCAGCTCAATCACCCTAACATCGTCCAGCTCCTGGACGTTGTTGAAGGGGATGATTCACATTTCCTGATAATGGAATATGTCGAGGGTGGATCTCTGAGCGAACGATTAGTCCACCAACCCCAGATACCGGTAAATGAGGTGTTGGAAATTTGTCTGGATCTGGCAGATGCCCTCACCCGTACCCATCGATTAGGTATTATTCACCGGGATCTGAAACCACAAAATGTGCTTCTATCCTTGGATGGTACACCCCGTCTAAGCGACTTTGGCGTTGCCCATTACTCCCATCGTACAACCCAATCGCGTCCCGGTGATTTCGCCGGCACCCTTGCTTATCTTCCACCCGAGGCTTACCTGGGCGTCGAGCCTGACGAAAGGGCTGATATTTGGTCCTTTGGGGTCATCATATTCCAGATGCTGACCGGGCGACTCCCCTTTGAAGAAGATACAATCGCCGCCTTGATTGGGGCAATCTTGTCCCAGCCAGTGCCTAAAATTGAAGCTCTCCGTCACGGTCTACCAGCAGATCTTTATCGTCTTGTTTATCTCATGTTGGCCAAAGATCTAGAGGATAGGATTACTTCAGTTCGGCTTGTGGGGGCAGCGTTAGAGGCGATCCATAAAGGTCAGGATGCTTATCTGATCGTCAATCGTAACGTTTTAACCAGGCAGGCGGTGGTCACGAATTTACCCCAGCTACCAACGTCATTTATCGGTCGGGGTCGCCAGGTAAAGGAGATACGCCAACTGCTAAACAATCCGGATTGCCGCCTGCTAACGCTGACTGGTCCAGGCGGGGTCGGTAAAACCAGGTTAGCCCTTCGAATTGGATCGGATTCGGTCGCCAGTTACCAGGATGGCGTATTTTTTGTCGATCTTTCTCCAATAACTTCTCCTGACCTGGTTCTAAGTAGAATAGGCCACTCTATCGGCGTCAAGGGTGGCCCATCCCGGTCACCATTTGATAACCTGACCGATGCCCTGCGAGGTAAAACCTCCCTATTGGTGCTTGACAACTTTGAACAAATTATTGAGGCTGCCCCCCTGATAAGCGAACTTCTTTCAGCTTGTCCATCCTTAAATATCTTGGTTACGAGCCGACAGCCACTCCATATCTATGGTGAATTTGAATATCCCGTACCGCCTCTGCCCCTGCCGTCATTAGGCCAGGCCGATCCGGTCGGTGTATTAGCGAATAACGAATCCGTTGCATTGTTTGTCCAGAGGGCTCGAGCGGCCGATCCGGCCTTCAATTTGACCAGAGAAAATGCGCCATACGTGGTCGAGATATGCATCCGTCTTGATGGCCTTCCACTAGCGATCGAATTAGCGGCCGCTAGAATCAAAATTTTCTCGCCTGAGAATATGCTGCAGCGGTTGATCGGCTCCATGGATATACTAGCTGGAGGACCCCGCGACCTCTCCAAACGTCACCAGACACTGCGGGCAGCTATCGACTGGAGCTATGATTTGCTGTCCAAGGATGAGGCTAGATTACTGGCGCAGCTATCACTGTTTATGGGAGGTGGATCATTAGAGGCCATTGAAGAGGTCGGCATAATTGGTTCAGACACCGACATTTTATCATGCCTTGAATCCCTTCTCGGTAAGAGCTTGCTCAGGCGAATCCCCAGTGAAGACAGGCAGCCCAGGTTTGAAATGCTGGAGACGATTCACCAGTACGCCGCGGAAAAACTAGATGCTCGCGAAGTTCTTAAACTGATACAAGGTCGCCATGCTCGATATTATGTCAAATTAGCTGAGCGTGGAGAAGAAGAACTTCGCGGCAAGGATCAGGATGTATGGTCAAAGATCCTCCGGCAAGATTACGACAATCTTCGATCAGCCTTATCCTGGGCATTAGATGGCGCAGATCCTGATATCGGTCTCCGCGTTGCCAGTGCCCTGGCTGAATTCTGGTACTACGACGGTCCTATATCAGAGGGTGAACGATGGCTGTCTAAGGCTCTTGAATTGATCGACCAGGGCCAGCCTTCTGTAAGAGCTAAGACCCTCAATGCCGCCAGCATATTGGCCTTCGCTGCTGGTGAACATGATCAGGGTTGGCGATGGAGCAAGCAGGCGCTAGCCATAGCTCTGGAAATTGATGACCCGGTAAATACAGCATGGTCCTACTTTTGGCTCAGCGCCCAATTAACAAGCGACCCAAGCCGTGTCGAAGAGGGTTTTGCCGATAATGAGAGGGCATTAGTGCTCTTCCGTGAACTTGGTATTGACACCGGTTTGGCCTGGGGATTGAATCAGATGGGTGAATTATCGCGCATTTTAGGTGATTTCGATCGTGCTGGAGATGCATATTTGGAATCCATCGAACTGTGCCGAAAGACAGGGAATAGGCGCAGAGAGGGAATCTCACTTACGAATATGAGTTATGTCGCCCAACACCAGGGTAATTACGAGGAAGCAGTTGCCTATGCCCTCGTTGGTTTAAAAATCCTTCACGAATTAAATCTGGAATATCATTCAGCGATTGTATTTTCGATGCTTGCTGGACCACTTGCCTCATTAGGACGACCCGAAGAAGCTGCCTTATTGCTGGGCGCCTCTAGTTCGATTTTCGATC
>PVMS01098770.1_pt1 | contig 21641 bp, 21 predicted proteins | sample 1853461 | NCBI WGS metagenome assembly PVMS01 (sample SAMN08582032, study PRJNA380276) | Marine sediment metagenome, whole genome shotgun sequencing project. | isolation source: ocean sediment barecode stripped | collected 2017 | reverse complement strand
ATTCCTGCCGGTGGTGGAACCATACATATCGATCACATGGTGGTTTCCCAATTCGGTATCTTCGTCATCGAGACAGTCGATCGTAGAGGAATCATTTCCGGCGCGGAGCATCAGGACAGATGGAAGCAATATCGGTTGGGACGATTCACTCGTTTTGACAACCCCCTGGAACAGAACTATTTGGCAATAAAGGCACTGGAGCAGTTGTTGGATTTACCTGCTTCCCACTTTCATTCCATGGTGGTTCTTACCGGTCTGCGCGGATTCAAAAAGGCAATAGCTGAAAACGTAGTTCCCATTGAAAAACTCATACCGCTAATCAGGAAACGCAACAAGAAGCTGTTGCGGCCAGAAACCGCCAATCGGGTTCTGAAACAGATCAAGGAGGCTCAGCTCAATTCCCCTGGAAATCGACTATTCGATTCGTGGCAGCTGTTACGGTTGACGCTGCTTGCAACATTGCTCGCTGGTGGCTGGTTTGCCTTCAAAGGTGAATTGGGTGAAATCAACGAGCACATAAAAGTGCAACTTGAAAAGAAGTCTGCACCACAAAAGTTTCATGCAGATGGCCGCCGAAAATCCGAACAGGAGTTGTGGGAGGATGCATTGAGGTGCGCCTATTCCGAAGATACTGACCGGTGTGCCTGCTACGATCCCGAGGGCTCAAAAATCGATCTTGGGCCTGAAAAATGCCAGTCGCTGTCCGAAAAAGGTTCGATTCTGAAGCAGTGAGCCGGAAGAATCTGCTCAGCACGGCGCAAACTATTTTCTGTCATTAAGTGGTTCGGACAAACCAGCGTTTACCCGACATTGATTTCCAGCGTTGTTGGCAGGGGTCAGGCATCTTTTGTGCGCATGTGTTTTCGGAAATCAGCGTATCAGGGAGGGATTGGGTAGCTGTTTGCAGGACAATCGGGCTGTCGGGAACAGCCGATTAGCGCACAGGGAAGTCTCGAGCGTGTCCTGCAAACAGTTACCCAATCCCTCCCCTTGGCACGCCCCCAGTCACGAAAGTGCATTATTACTGAAAGGACAAGGCATGAGGGTATAGCTTACTGGTGTGTGCATCGTTGCTTATTCTCACAGCCAGATAACAAGTTGACTGTGTTGCAGCCTAAGATTGGCCCCCCTTGTACCTGGAACTCGCAATCAGGCTGGCCACGATGATAGCCAGATAGAACATTCCTGAGATGGCTTCCAGAATGACCACAACCTGGGCGATTGGGGTTGCAGGGCTGATATCCCCATACCCTAGTGTGGTCAGCGTTACAAAACTAAAGTACGCCATGATGAACAAATGGTCATTCCAATGGCCGGGTTCCACTCCAATCATGGATTCTGGCCATAATCCCAGCAAAAGAGTGTAGAAAATGGCCCAGATCAGGCCGAGCAGCAAATACAATGCAATGGACCCGGTAATTTTGTTGGCATCCACAGTACCGGTCAACAGTACCTGGCTTCCTACCAGCCAGGCGGCGGAGATGAAAAATAACAGCAAAATGCTTAGGTAGATATATCCATAATTGGGGTCGTTTGTGGTACTACGCGCAACCACCGACATCAGAGTGATGGCGATGATGGTGATCCAGCCAATCAGCCATGAGCGGTTTTTTCTCAGGCTTTTCAAGGCTACAAGCATCAGGACAACACTCGAATACTGAAGCATATTCAGTGTGATGTTATCCGGATATTGCTGAGTGAAAGCCCAGGTTAACAGGAGTCCTGCCAGGGAGATGGTCAGCCAGATAAAATGTGTCCGCTTTAATTTTCCGCTCATGGGTCGTCACAGTTCTACTACGATCATCCCTGATGTTTGGGTACCCGATACCAGGAAATCGTTTCTTTGTGGCAGATATTTAGCAGCAAATGCGTTGTAAAAACAATAGCCACAGACCATAGGGTTGGCGTTGAGTGCTTGTCCAAATCGTTGTTCCGAGTGCACTAATACATTAGAAATTGTAAGTAAGTACTGAAAGTTCACGTACCATTGATGATCAAACAAGGGAATCATGGGAAACAGGTCAATGCCAAACCAAACGCGCAGTCTTTTGAAAAAAATCCGGAAGTGGCCTGCCGGCCTGTGGTTTTTTTCACAGCTTGTAACCTGTTTCTGAAGGAATGAACATGCATCTTACCCAGGAAATAATTTCAAAGAAACGTGATGGCATGTCACTCAGCAAAATGGAAATCAGGGCATTTGTTGATGGAGTGTCCGCACATACTGTGAGCGATGCCCAGATTGCTGCCTTTACCATGGCGGTCTGGTTCCAGGGCTTGAATCTTTCCGAGCAGATGGCGCTGACGCTGGCGATGCGCGATAGCGGTGAGGTTCTGCGTTGGACTGAACTTGATGGGCCTGTGCTGGATAAACATTCAAGTGGTGGTGTGGGGGACCTGGTGAGCCTGATTCTGGGGCCAGTAGTGGCAGCTTGCGGAGCCTATGTTCCAATGATCTCGGGGCGCGGCCTTGGTCACACAGGGGGAACACTGGACAAACTCGAGAGTATCCCCGGTTTCAATACATCGCCCGGAGTCGAACAGTTTCAATCACTGGTTCAGACCAACGGTGTCGCGATTATTGGTCAGACCGGTGCTCTGGCGCCAGCAGACCGGCGTTTTTACGCGGTACGCGATATCACGGCTACTGTGGCATCTATTCCACTGATCGTGGCGTCCATTCTTTCCAAGAAACTGGCAGAAGGCCTGGATGGACTGGTGATGGATGTCAAGCTGGGGTCAGGTGCCTTTATGCGCGAAGCGACGGAAGCACGGCATCTGGCTCAGGAAATTTCGCGGGTTTCGTGTGAGGCAGGCCTGCCTTGCACCGCATTGATTACAGATATGAACCTGCCGCTGGCATGGTCAGCCGGGAATGCGCTTGAAGTTCGCGAAGCGATAGAATTCCTGACTGGCTCAAGGCGCCACAATCGTCTGGATATCGTCGTCAGGGCGCTGGCCAGCGAAATGCTTGTTTTGGGTACGCTAGCTCAGGATCTTGAGCAGGCGCAGGGAATGATAAGCAAAGTGCTGGATTCTGGTGCAGCGGCAGAACGTTTTTCACGCATGGTGGCGGGTCAGGGTGGCCCGGCTGACCTGCTGGAACACTATGATGACTACTTGCCCTGCGCCGCTTTATGCAGGCCGGTTTTTCCGGACACAACGGGTGTTGTTACGCAGATTGATACACGTGCTGTGGGTCTGGCAGTAGTTCAACTGGGTGGTGGTCGCCGGCGTGCTGAAGATGAAATCGATCCTGGCGTAGGCCTGAGCGATCTGTGCACGGCAGGCCAGAATCTGACCATGGATACCCCATTGGCCACGATACATGCCGCCAATGAGGCTGACTTGCAGCGCGCCGAAGCCAGACTCAAGTCGGCGGTCAGGATTGAAAAGCATGGAATTGAAATGACACCAGCTATTTATGAGCGAATTGAGGGCGTGAAAACTCATGAAGACAAAATCTGAATCAGTGACCATGTTGAAATCCCGAGCGATCGAGGCTGCCGGGAATTCGTACTCTCCCTACAGCAAATTCAGGGTAGGGGCCGCAGTCATGGACAGCACAGGCAGGATTTACTCGGGATGTAATGTTGAGAATGCATCTTATGGATTGACTCAATGCGCGGAGCGCAATGCGGTAAATGCGGCCATAGCCGATGGTGCAGAGGCTGGCAGCCTGCAGGCACTGGTGATCTACATTGCAGGTGACCATGCATACCCACCCTGTGGAGCCTGCCGCCAGGTGATGCATGAGTTAATGGCGGAAGAAAGTGAAGTTATTTCATGTTGTGACAGCGATGAAAGCAAAGTCTGGACACGGGATGAGTATCTGCCAAATCCCTTCGACTTTCCGGATGGTCCATAAAGGCTTTTATAATTTCACCCGGGCTATTCCAATCAAGGACTCAGGTGCAGCACCCTGGCGCCCTTTATGTGGCCCTTTTTCAGCGCCAGCAACGCCTCATTGGCACCTTCCAGCGGGTATGTGGTCACATGCGGCCGCAGGGGAATTTTCTGTGCCAGTTGCAAACACTGCGTAACATCGCTGCGGGTAACATTTGCCACGGTACTGATTGATTTTTCACACCACAAATGACGTTCATAGTCCAGGCCAGCCAACAGGTTCTGGTCGCTGTCTTCTTTCCGTATGGCGTTGATGACCAGGCGGCCGCCCGGAGCCAGGCTTTCCATTGCGCACAACACCGGAAGCCATGCTGGTGTGGTATCAATGATTGCATCGATTGCCCTGGGCGGTGTGTCAGTCGTGTCGCCCGTCCAGGTGGCTCCCAACTCTGCGGCAAAACTACGTTCTTTTTCACTTCGAGCGAAAACACTGATGGGTGAGTCTGGATACAAAAACCGGGCCATTTGCAATACCAGATGACCACTTGCGCCAAAACCGGTCAGGCCCAGAGACTGGCCATTGGCAAGCGCACACAAACGCAGGGACCTGTACCCCACGGCGCCGGCGCAAAGGAGTGGTGTTGCCTCACAGTCACCAATTTCTTCCGGGATGGGATGCACGAATTGTTCTCGCCCCAACATGAATTCAGCGTAGCCTCCTGCCGCATCTCTGCCGCATGCGACAAATTGTGGGCAGAGATTTTCCCGTCCGCTCAAGCACCATTCGCAAGCTCCACACGCTGCGTATATCCAGGCCACGCCAACTCTTTTGCCCAACAGGCCCAGGCGGCAGCCAGGACCTTCTTTTACCACCGTTCCCACAACCTGGTGCCCCGGAGTCATGGGCAGCTCAGATGGCCCGGTGCGGCCTTCGATCTCATCAATCTCGGTGTGGCAAACACCACAGGCATGAACCTGTATAAGCAATTCTGAGGATGCGGGCGCTGGCGTGCTGATGGTCTCCAAGTGAAGCGGTGGTGTCAGGTCGTTCAAGGACCCCAATTGGTGAATGCGCATTGCACGCATGTTGTCGGGAATGTCTGTCATTCGCTCTTACCTGAACCAGGCATCACTTTGAATTCAGAAAGCTGTTGATTGATTTTGCCAAGTTGTACTTCCGCCACACGCGCTATCTCGTTTAGCACATCAAGATTTTCCAGTTGAATGGCCTGTTCCTTGGAATCAGCATCGAGACCTCTGGCGAGATCAGCCCGTATGGCTGCAAGCCGCGCAAGCAATTCGTCCCGTTGCGCAGCCAATTCATCCCGGCTTGTGTTCATTTGACCTTTTCCCGATTCATTACATCGGTGTGGTGCAACGTTTACGTTACACCACGCCGGGATAAAACCATTGATTCAAATCACCCTTGACCCGTGTCATCCATTTTTGCGCATTCTTGGTTAGAATAATAAGTGGGTAATCAATTGAACCCAAGGTGGAGAAAGATATGTCAGGGTACAGCAAAATTGTCGTAGCCATTGATTTGAGCACTGAGTCAGCCATTATCATGAGACGTGCACTGGATGTCGCGGCGCCACACAGCGAAATTCACATGTTGTATGTCCAGGAGCCGATGGATTCTGTATATATGGGCGTGGTTCCTTACGGGCCTGTGTTCGTTGGAATGGACGAAGTCGAGGAGAATTTGAGAGCGGAATTGAAACAAAAACTTGATAGCATCGGTGAAGAACACAAGGTTCCACCCGAGGCTCGCCATTTTCTCAGCGGTACGCCGGCTCGCGAAATTCATCGATTTGCCGACGAGCATGGGATGGAGTTGATCGTATTGGGTACACACGGTCAAAAAGGTGTACAGTTATTACTTGGCGCAACGGCCAACTCAGTACTACATGGCGCAAATTGCGATGTATTGGCCGTCCGCGTTAATGGCGCAGATTAGGCTTGGATGGCAAGAATCTAAAGTGGTTCTCATCATAAAATTTGACCGGCAGATATTGATCATCCATTCGTAATTCTTGCTTTCAGTATGGGATGGTTATGCTGTATCTTGTTTTTGAATGACTTTGGAACGATTCATCTGGTCGGTCATTTTTTTTCTGGTTCTGGGCTGGTCGGCTTGGCAACCCCACGATTATCCAACCTGGTGGCTGGAAGTCCTTCCAGCACTGATTGCACTGATTGTTCTGTTTCTTACGCGGAGACGTTTTCCACTCACCAGGCTGGCCTACTGGTTGATTTTGATTCATTGCATCATTCTGATGGTCGGTGGTCATTACACCTACGCGGAAGTACCCGTGGGGGATTGGTTTCAGGCATGGACCGGTGGGTCGAGAAACAATTATGACAAGTTGGGCCATCTGGCCCAGGGATTTGTCCCCGCAATTGTGGTGCGGGAACTGCTGATACGAAATAGCGTGGTTGCCGTGCGCGGCTGGCTGTCCTTCATTGTCGTCAGTATTTGCCTTGCATTCAGCGCATTCTACGAGTTGATAGAGTGGTGGGTGGCCTTGTTGAGCGGTGAGGCGGCCGACTCGTTTTTGGGTACTCAGGGCTACATTTGGGATACGCAGTCGGACATGTTTCTGGCTTTACTGGGCGCCATACTGGCGCTGTTGGTATTCTCCAGGTTTCATGACCATCAGATTCGCAGTCTTGCTCAGGGATGACAGGAAGGCGAATTGCGGAACCGGATGACCTGTAAATCCCGGATCCTTGGCGAATTATGCGGGTTAGCACTCAGGGATCAGCTTCCTGTGTGATGCATGGTGGTCTTCGGGTGCCCGTGTTGGAAGTCTGCTCCAATAAATTTCGTGATCTGTTTCATAATCCCTTCTGCATCAAGGTTTGCCTGATGCAGGCACTCTTCTCGAGTTCCATGCTGGATGAAAGAATCAGCCAGACCAATATTGAGAACAGGCACAAGATTTTCAGTGGTCAGCAGTACTTCGTTGACACCACTGCCGGCGCCACCTGCTATGGCATTTTCCTCTACGGTGACCAGGTACGAATGGTTGTGGGCGGCTGAGAATATGGCATCCCGGTCCAAAGGTTTGACGAACCGCATGTCGATCAGCGTAGCTTCCAGTCGCCTGGCAACATCAAGACAGGGTTCCAGCATGCTGCCAAAAGCGAGAATTGCCAGGTTTTGCCCGCTGCGAATTTTCCTGGATTGCCCCAGTGGAATCTCGCTCATTTCCTGCCTGATTTCTGCTCCCGGGCCTTTCCCCCTTGGATAACGCACTGCGGCAGGGCCTGAGTGTTTGAATCCGGTGTATAGCATTTGACGGCATTCATTCTCATCTGCAGGAGCCATAATGACCAGATTGGGAATGCAACGCATGAAGCTGAGGTCAAAACTGCCGGCATGCGTGGGCCCATCCGGCCCGACGAGTCCAGCACGGTCAATGGCAAAGAGCACAGGCAAATCCTGTAAAGCGACGTCGTGAATCATTTGGTCATAGGCGCGTTGCAGAAAGGTACTGTAGATGGCGACCACCGGGTGAGCGCCCTCGCATGCCATGCCAGCCGCCAGGGTGACGGCGTGTTGCTCGGCGATACCCACGTCAAAATAGCGGTCAGGAAATTTTTTGTGGAAGTTCACCATGCCAGAGCCCTCGCGCATAGCGGGCGTGATGGCCAGTAAACGCTCATCCTGTTTAGCCATGTCGCATAACCAGGTCCCAAAAATTTCGGTATAACTGGGGGTACCTGGCACCGGCGCAGCTTTTGCTTCCACACCCTTGATCGGGTCGAATGGTCCCACAGCGTGGTACTTCACCGGATCATTCTCTGCCGGTGCATATCCCTTGCCTTTTGCCGTTATGATGTGCAGCAAATTGGGACCCCTCACATCCCGGGCCGTACGAATGGTCCGGATCAGGGTGGGCAGGTCATGGCCATCAATAGGGCCGAGATAGTTAAAGCCCAATTCCTCAAATAGCGTACTGGGCATCACCATGCCTTTGATATGTTCCTCCCAGCGGCTCATGAAGCGCCAGGTCCTGGAATCTTTCTGCATCAATTTTTTGCTGCGTTCGCGAATACTGGTCACCGTTGGACCGCTCATCAACCGGCCCAGCATTTTGGTCATGGCCCCGACATTTGGTGAGATGGACATCTGGTTTTCGTTGATTACAACCAGCAAGTCCTTGTCCAGGTCACCGCCGTGATTGAGCGCCTCGTAAGCCATCCCCGCGGTCATCGCTCCGTCACCGATGACAGCCACACACTTTCTGTCTTCTCCCTGCACTGCCGAGGCAATTGCCATGCCCAGAGCCGCGCTGATCGAGGTCGATGAATGTCCCGTTCCGAATGTGTCGTACTCACTTTCCGAACGCTTGGGAAAAGGCGCCAGGCCTTGCTTTTGCTTAATTGTGGTTATTTCACCGGCACGACCACAAAGAATTTTGTGGGGATAGGCCTGGTGTCCTACGTCCCAAACGATTCGGTCTCTTGGCGTGTCATACAAATAGTGCAGAGCCACGGTTAATTCAACGCAACCCAGACCAGCCCCGAAATGGCCGCCACTGGAAGCCACGGACTGTATCAGGTAACGACGGAGCTCATCAGCTACCTGTGGTAGTTGATCTTCATGCAGTTGTCTCAGGTCTTCAGGCCTGGAGACTGAATTGAGTATGGGGAAATCCTGTGTGTTCATCTTTGCTATTTTAGCCCTGATGGTTATCCTTGGCTATCGAATAGGATTGATAATTCTAATGGTCCCGGCTGATTACATAACTTGCCAGCCAGGACAGAGTGGAAATATCACCGGCAAAACCCTGCAACGCTGAAAGTGCCTGATCGCGTAGGGCGAGCGCTCGTTGCCTGGATTCTTCCAGGCCAAGAATGGATGGAAACGTGGGTTTGTTCAATGCAGCATCGGCCTGTGAACTCTTCCCGGTAACCGAACTATCGCCAGTTACATCCAGAATGTCATCATGAATCTGGAAGGCCAGCCCGACACATCTGCCGTAGGCTGAAAACTGGTCCTGAATGCGACGGTTTGCTGCAGCCAGGATGCAAGGCGTAACCACAGACGCCTGGATCAGCGCGCCGGTTTTAAGATGGTGCATGGTTTCCAGTTGCGCCAATTCGAGCAGGCTGCCCACCGCTTCCAGATCCAGCGCCTGCCCACCCGCCATACCAGTTGATCCACAGGCCTTGGCGATGGTTCCAATCAAACTCAAGCTGGATCGGCAATCATGTGGCAGTTCATTGGCCAGGATCTCGAAAGCCAGTGCCTGCAGGGCATCACCGGCCAAAATGGCTGTGGCTTCGTCAAATTCACGATGACAGGTCGGTCTGCCTCTTCTCAGTTCATCGTCATCCATGGCAGGTAAGTCATCATGAATCAACGAATAAGCATGTATGAGTTCAATTGCGCATGCCAACGGGTCAAGTTGGTCGAGTGACAAGCCCAGTGCCTTGCCGGATGCGTAAACCAGCACTGGGCGAAATCTCTTACCACCATCCAGCGCCGAATAGCGCATAGCTTCATGCAGCATACCGGCGTCTTCGTCAGAGCCGGGCAGACGTTGATCCAGGACGGATTCGAAGCGGTTTCGCCAACCGGCTACCTCTTGCAGATGTTCAGGCGTCGTCTTCAAAAGGAACTGCTGAAGATTCATCAACCGGGTCGATCAACTGCTCGACGACCTGCTGTGCCTGATCCAGTATGCCTTGACAATGCCGGGTCAATTCCACCCCGCGTTTGAACTGTTTAAGGGATTGATCCAGACTCAGCTCGCCGGATTCAAGTTGCTTGATCAGGGCTTCCAGTTCACCGAGGGACTGCTCAAAACCGGTGTTCTTTTTGCGCTTGTCGCTCATGCTTTTCGTTCTCGTTTGGCCGACGGACACTAACCCAGCAGCTTTCATGGGTCAACCGTAAAATCATGACAGGCTGATCGCAGTTTCGAAAGTAGCGGGTCGGTGGGATGCCAACGATAATTCAAATGGTGGGCGCGCAGCCAGTTTTTCAATTTACCGGCAATGAACCAGTCTCCAACTGCAACGGCTTCGTCATCCCAATACAGAACTGGAATGGCGGCCCTCATCCAGGGAGGCATCCCTGACTGACGATATAATTCCTTGAGTTTGTGCCGTGGTCCCTTTGCCCGTAAGCGTATTCGGGCGCCTGCTTTGCGTGAGCCGATCCGCCAACCCGGGGGTATGTCTATCCGTTCACCATGTAATTGTAAGTGGCCATGCCACGCCCCCAGTTCCAGTTTCATCCCACTGAGCCAATTTCGCGAAATGCAGTTTTCTGGAATGGACTGGTGCTGCAACCAGATGAACTGCTGGTACAGTTTGAGTTGCCACTGCTTCCATCGAACTTCCGCCCGGCTACCTTGACGGGCGTCGGACAATTGCTTCAGGAATTCGAGCATACGCGACTCGGGCAGGGCCTGAATTTCCCGTAAGCGCAGCCATTGACGCAGTACCAGGGCTTGTAACGGCAACTCCAGACGCAGCAATGCAGTCAGGGGCATTTTATGTTCGTCGCCAATGAGTTCAGCAAAGTTGATTTTGATGAAATCCGCCAGAGCCTCGGATGTTGACCGGGCATTCCGGGCTGTGCGAGTGAGTCTGTTGACCAGCCCCGGCCATCGGGGTTCAAGCAAAGGGAACAAATAATTTCTCAGGTAATTTCGATCGAAAGACTGGTCCAGGTTTGAAGGATCCTCAAGCCATAAAACTGAATTTTCGCGCAGGTAACCCTCCAGCTCAGATCTGCGCCAGTTGAGCAAGGGTCGCGCAACCCAGCCTGCACCCAGTTTGCGCAATTCGGGGATGCCTGCCAGTCCTTCAACTCCACTGCCTCTCATCAGGTTCAAGAACAGAGTCTCGGCCTGATCATCTGCATGGTGTGCTGTCAGATACACTTCATCGCGACCCAGCAATTCGACAACAGCCTGGTAACGGGCATTTCTCGCGTCCTCTTCTGTGCTGGCCCTGGCAGAACGTTGCAGGTTCAATATGTGACTTGAAAACGGAATACTCCGCGTTCTACAAAATTCGCGGCAATGGTCCATCCAGGAATCTGCCTCACAGTTCAATCCATGGTGGAAATGAATGGCCTGAACAGATGTGGCCAGATGTTTTCGGCATTGGTGCAATGCCAGTAGTAATGCAGTGGAATCCGCTCCGCCACTGAAGCCCACCCAGTACCTGGTGGTGGTCGGCAGCTTCTGAAGAATCACCAGCAACTTTTTGTCGCCAAAACGACTGGCTGTATTTGTCATGAACTTGTCCGTGGAATCAGGACTGGAATTCACCAAATGCCAACAGGCGGTGGTAGCGTGTCTCCAGAAGTTGATCAGTGGTTAAGTTTTGCAGTTCCGCGAGTTGCTTTTCAATGCATTGTGCGATGTGATCGGAAACCTCGTCCGGTGCTTTGTGCGCGCCGCCGAGTGGTTCCGGGATAACCTCGTCAACCAGGCCCAGCTTTTTCAGTCGATTGGATGTAATCCCGAGCGCCAGCGCTGCTTCTTGCGCATTTGCGGCGTCTTTCCACAGAATGGATGCACAACCTTCTGGTGAAATCACGGAATAGGTGCTGTATTCAAGAATATTGACCCGGTCTCCCACACCGATCGCAAGGGCGCCACCTGAACCACCTTCACCAATAATGGTGCAGATTATGGGTACCGGCAGGCGCGCCATGACTTCCAGATTATGTGCAATTGCTTCGGACTGTCCGCGTTCTTCGGCACCTACGCCAGGGTATGCGCCTGGGGTGTCGATAAACGTGATCAAAGGCAAGCGGAACCGGGCCGCCATGTTCATCAGGCGAAGCGCCTTGCGATATCCCTCGGGTCGGGGCATGCCGAAATTCCGGAAAATTTTAGCCTTGGTGTCACGACCTTTCTGTTGCCCAATAAAAACAATTGGCTGGTCCTGAAAGCGTGCCAGTCCCCCGACAATTGCGTGATCGTCGGCAAAACTGCGGTCACCATGCAACTCATGGAATTCATCAAATATTTTGTCGACATAGTCCAGCGTATATGGGCGCAGGGGATGTCTGCTTAGCTGGGAAATTTGCCAGGGCGTCAAGTCTTTGAAAATGCTTTTGATTTTCTGGCGCATTTTCACCTGGAGGTGCTGAATTTCCTCATCGAGATCGATCGCGTTATCGGAACCAACATTGCGCAGTTCATCAATTTTCGCCTGCAATTCAGCTATCGGTTGCTCGAAATCAAGATAATTTGAGATCATGTCATCACTCGCAAAATTTGGATTGCATTATAGCCTGACTGAATGAGCGTTCCGAATTACTTGGGCTGATCGGCATAGTCGGTGGCAATTTTGTTTTCATTTGGAATGGAGCTTAGTTGCCAGTGTTTGATTGCCCAGGACCAGAGAGCATCCAATTTCATCGCAGACGGTGGTGACTGACCAAGGAATTCCAACGCCAGGTTGATTGCGTCTGCCGCGGGAAGGTCGCTAACAGGGTCTGATCCTTGCCGTTTGCTCAACTTGTGTCCCTGTTGATCTGTAACAACCGGGTGATGCGCGTATTTTGGGGTTGTAAAACCCAGGCACTGTTGGAGGTATATTTGCCTTGCGGTGGAATCAAGCAAGTCGGCGCCGCGCACGACCTCAGTGATACCCTGGTGAGCATCGTCAACTACCACTGCCAGCTGATAGGCAACCAGACCATCCGCTCGCTGAATTACAAAATCACCTACCGATTGTTCAAGATGCTCCTCAATATTCCCCCGGATCAGATCAGTAAACCTGATGCAGGTGCCTCTGACCCTTAATCGAATGGATCGCGGCAATTTTCCGGGTGGCAGCCCGTTGGCGCAGGTACCCGGATAAATTCCGGATGAAGGCAAGTCCCGCCGGGAGCAGCCACACCAATAAGCCTGGTCTTGCTGCAGTAATCTATCGATGGCAGCCTTGTAGGCTTCGATTCGTTGGCTCTGGTACAGAATGGACCCATCGGGTCTCATCCCCAAAAGAATGAGGGTGTGGAGAATGGAGTTTGCACTACCGGCTACCGCGCGCGGTGGATCAATATCTTCGATTCGAACCAGCCAGCGACCCTGCGATTTCCTGGCCTGCAGGAAACTCGCCAGCGCAGCGATCAGAGATCCAAAGTGGAGATCGCCAGTGGGTGAGGGGGCAAACCGTCCGGTGTTGTTTTGAACCTGATCCATCGCATCCAGAGTGTAGCGAGGAGAGCGTAGCCCGGCCAGGCTTTTTGCTTCATTTATTGTGCTATGACCTGCGAAGATTCCTTGAGGAATGCTCCTGAAATCAGCTTGACACCGCACTGCCACAACACGGCGAGGCTTGAGGTATTCTCAACTTCATCTGCGATAATGGATACACCTTTTGGCTCCGCCATTTCTACGATTTTACGAATCGCTTCCTGGCTTTTTGAATTTGCGGTCAGGTCATCGGTGAGTGCCGGGTGAATTTTAACGTATGACACGTCGAGGTGCTCGAGCAACTGACCACAGCGGCGTTCGGTGTCAAAATGACTGATCGACAACTGGCAACCCAGTGGGGAGAGTTCTTTCATCAGGCGTTGCGCTGGTTTGAGGTTGGTTTGCGCTGCACTGGCGGCGATTTGCAAAATTAGTTGCTTGCCTTCAACGCAGCTTGATTTCATCTGGTCCGCAAACCAGCCAGGAAAAGCGTAATCCAATATGGAATTATTACTCAAGCTGATGATCTGTTTTTGATCACCTTCGACAAAAGTTTTTAACAGGCCGGGAATCACGTGTCGGTCGATGATTCCGGCAAGATCATTTCGATCTGCAATATGATGATATTTTGCTGGCGCATGATCTCCTGTTTCTTCCCTCATGAAAGTGAGGTTTTCCATCAATTGTTCGCCATCACCATCCAGGTCAACGATTGACTGCTGCACAGTATAAAAATCCTGGTTGTTCAAAGCATACTTGATGCGATCTACCCAGTTCTGGTCATCATCACTGTTGGTCACTGCGGTCAGTTTCGGACGATACACGACTAATTTATTGCCGCTTTCAGCAGCTTCAGCTTGTGCTTTACGGGCACGGGCGATAATTTCACTAGAGTTTGTTGCCAGTCGGCCGACAACTGCCATGCCTATACTGCAGGATGAAGAAATCGCGCGATCCCCAATTTCCACAATATGACTTCCGTAGGCCTGGAGAATATTTTGTGCTGCTTGCTCCAGCTGTGCATTGCTTTCTCTGCCTACCAGTAATGCGAAGCCCTGATCTCCGATTCTTGCAGCGGAGTCCCCTGCCTGCAGGCAATGCTTGATGACCGCAGCCAGGTCCGCCAGAAAATCATCTGAGGAATCTACACCCAGTTCAGCCTGAAGGCTTTCAAAACCATCCGGCTCCAGATATAAAACGGCGGATACCAAATCAGCATTAGCACTTTCTGGAGAAATGAATTGTTCGAGTTGTCGGGCAAATGTTTTTCTGTTTCCCAATTGGGTGAGCGGATCCATCACTCGGAGCCGTTCCAGCTCTGCCGCAAGATCAGTTGCATTATCATGCTTCTGCACCATCATCTGGATGCAGTCTTCACCATCAAATCGCGCCGGTGAAAAAACCAGGTTGGCTTCAAATTCAGTACCATCCGGGCGCATTACGCTCACATCCAGGGGCTTGGTTGGAAATTTGCCTTTTGACAGGTCTCTGAACAGAGCCTTGATACTGGTATCGCCTGCCTGGAGTATATCGAGCAGTGATAACCCTTCGATTTCAGTGAGGTGCTTGACATGAAGTGCTTCCAGATAGGCACGGTTGGTGTAAACGTGTAGTCCTTCATGAACATACGCGATGGCATCTCGAGAGCTTTCAAGGAGCAGGTTGTAGCGATGTTCGAGCTCTTCCAGGTGCTCTTGTTGCAGGCTGTTAATACGCTCATTTTCAGCGCTTTTTACCAGACGGGTGACAGCATCTGTCAACAAGCTTTCTTCAGCGGAATTAATCACATAACAGGTTGTTTTTGCAAGTGCCTCAGCCAGTTTCCCAGGTTCATCGAGATCAGTAAACAGAGCCAGTGGAATACTGAACGCATTTGCCAGTTCGCTGATTTCTTCCAGCGCCGCATCTACCGGATCGGGATTTACATATAGAATCAGTACAGGGGAGTCATTGTCCAGCGCACGCTTAACATCGAAGCATGTTCTAGTGTGTATTACATGAATTTTGATTCCGGAATTACGAAGCAGTGAATTGATTTGCTCGGCAGACTCCGGGGATCGGTCAGTGACCAGTAAATTGACACTGTGCATGTGTAAATGGCCTCCTTGCCCCTTACAGTAAGTAAGTTTTTACCATATTTATCTATCGGAAATCAATAAATTATCGATAATACTGAATTTCAATTCCAAGATAATTCCATCAATTTTATTGATTTGAGCATGGTTGATTGCTGTGCACTTGACAGCCAGCGTCAACTTGGCAGTCTGTGCCGACCTGGTCATGTGCCAGATTAAATCGGGAGGAGGGGCCGGCAGATTGTCGAGCCTTGTTAATATACGAAGATATTTTCTGGTAATTGCAAGTACAATCGGCGCACTCACTCAAGGCGAATTGAATATTTATGGCTGACGTACCAATGCAGTTCGCGTTATCATTCACGTTTTGTATATCACTGGGTCCGCAAATTCGTTGCCAGCTGGACAGAGTGATGCACAGGTCAACCGGGAGGCCCTGATGGCAAGTTACAGTACCAATGAATTCAGGGGCGGTCTCAGGATCATCCTTGATGGTGATCCTTACACGATTTTGGAAAATGAGTTTGTCAAGCCGGGTAAGGGGCAGGCTTTCAACCGCGTGCGCGTACGTAATCTTAAAACCGGAAGGGTGATTGAGCGTACCTTCAAGTCCGGTGAATCTGTTGAAGCCGCTGATGTTTTTGAAATGGATGTGCAGTATCTCTACAACGATGGTGAATTCTGGCATTTCATGGAGCCTGAAACCTTTGAGCAGCATGCTTGCTCCAGTGAGATCGCAGGTGAGGCGGTCAAATGGATTAAAGAGGAAGCGATCTGTCAGATCACTTTATACAATGGTCAGCCTTTAAGTGTTTTGCCGCCCAATTTCATCGAGCTGAAAATCGTAGATACCGATCCGGGTCTGCGTGGTGATACGTCGGGTGGTGGTGGAAAACCGGCAACCCTCGAAACCGGTGCAGTGGTTCGTGTTCCGCTATTTGTCAATAACGAAGAAATCATAAGAGTGGATACGCGAACTGGACAATACGTATCCAGGGTCAAGGAATAAGTCAGGGAACTTCTGATCCATTCATGAACTCGCATCTTACATCTAAAATGTTCAGCTTCTGCATCGCTGACGCGCCTACTCCTGGTGAATCTGAACATTTCAGATTGTAATCTGCTTCGCCCAGAATAAATCAGAGGTTCCTTAGAAAAGCAATGGAAAATCCATCTGCAGGCACGCAAGGCAGCGATTCCGGGATTACCATTATTGATCCTGGATATATCGTGCCGGTCAGACCTTCCGGAGTGGTCCTGGAAGACTATTCTGTCGTAATTGATCAGAGTACCATCCTGGCCCTGCTGCCAAGACAAGAGGCTGAAATGGCCTACCCATCGGCTGCTGTGATCAAGCTGCCAGATCATGCCTTACTCCCGGGATTGATCAACATGCACACTCATTCGCCAATGACCCTTTTGCGGGGTTATGCGGATGATATGAGCTTGCACAACTGGCTTAGAGAGCATATCTGGCCGGCGGAGCAAGAATTTGTCGGCCCATCTTTCGTTTCGGATGGAGCCACACTGGCTATTGCGGAAATGTTCCGTGCCGGTACGACCTGCTTTAATGATATGTATTTTTTCCCCATGGAAATTGCTGGTGCCTGCCTGGATGCAGGCATCAGGTCCAGTATCGGTGTACCGCTGATTGAGCACCAATCGGTTGGTGATCATGACGTTGATACTTATTTTGCACAGGGGATGGAATTACATCGTGAATGGAAATCAGAGCCGCTGCTGAATTTTACGTTTGCCCCACATGCTCCATACACTGTCTCGGATGAAACACTGCGGCGCGTTGCAGCAGACTCAAGAGATTTGGGCGTACCTGTCCACATGCACTTGCTTGAAACGGAGTGGGAAATCAAGCATTCACTGCAACATCATGATAAGCATCCGTTACTCAGGCTGAAAGAACTGGATCTGCTCAATTCGAGATTACTCGCCGTTCACATGACCCAGTTATCGTCTGAAGATATTTCTGTACTGGCGGATGTCGGCGCACACGTGATTCATTGCCCGCAATCCAATCTGAAGCTGGCCAGTGGAATCTGCCCTTTGGCACCCTTGATTGATGCTGGTGTCAACGTTTCACTGGGTACCGATGGCGCAGCCAGCAACAATGATCTTGATTTACTGTCTGAAGCCCAGACAGCGGCTCTTTTAGCCAAGGGAATATCTGGAAATTCGGAGGCAGTTAACGCATTTCAGGCGCTGGAAATGATGACCATCAACGGAGCGAAGGCTCTTGGCATGGAAAACAGTATAGGTAGCATAGAACCGGGCAAGGAAGCAGATTTAATGGCGATCAATCTGGACTATCCTGAAACGCAGCCTCTTCACCAGGTGGTTTCTCAAGTAATATATGCTGCGTCAAGAGGACAGGTGAGTGATGTGTGGGTGGCTGGGCAAAGGGTGCTCGAGTCGAGGCAATTAACCACCATCGACCTTGAGCAAACTATGGGTAACGCGCGAGTGTGGCAGACCCGGTTGGCCAAATTTAACGGGCAGCCAGGCGGCCAACCGGGAAGAAAGAATGGCAGATATGGCAGACCAACAAAATTTTGATCCCAGGGAGCAGGAAAGTTTTGATGAAATTGCATCCAGATGGTGGGATTTCGAAGGGCCGTTTCGGCCTTTGCATGAGCTTAATCCCGCGCGTTTGCGGTTTATCCTTGATCGCTGCAGTCTGAGCGGATCAGTGGTCCTCGATGTAGGCTGTGGTGGGGGAATCCTGTCTGAATCCATGGCCAGTGAAGGTGCGATGGTCAAAGGAATAGACGTAGCACCAAAGGTATTGTCGATAGCAAATCTCCATTTGCATGAATCTGGTCTGGATATCGATTACGAACAAAAAACAGTTGAACACCTGGCGCTGGAAATGCCCGGGCAATTTGATGTCGTGACATGCATGGAGATGCTGGAACATGTGCCGGAACCGTCATCCATTATCAACTCAATCCAGACTTTGCTGAAACCCGGCGGGCACAGTTTCTTTTCCACCCTGAATCGTACCCCACAGGCATTCGCTCTTGGTATTGTTGCTGCCGAACATGTTTTGCGATTATTACCACGCGGAACCCATCGTTATGATCGATTTATCCGGCCATCTGAGTTGTGTCAATGGCTGCGCGATTCAGGTCTGGAGCCTCGTGATATTACGGGCATACACTACAATCCAATCAGTCGAAGCGTGCGTCTGGGCGGAGGTGTGAAAGTGAACTATCTTGTTCATGGATTCAAACCCGCACAATGAATGCCATTCACGCAATGTTATTTGATCTTGACGGCACTTTACTGGATTCGGCGCCAGACCTGGTCGCTGCATTGAATGAAGTACGCAGGAAAGAAAATTTGCCCTGTTTGGGTGTTTCTGAAATGAGCCGATTTGCATCGCATGGAGCCGTTGGATTGTTAAAAGCCGGTATGCCGCCAACGGATGAAGATACGTTTGAATCATGGCGCTTGAGTTTTCTGCGATATTACGCAGACAATAGCTTTAAACAGTCATCGCTGTACGATGGCGTGCCTGAGTTGCTCGAGATTCTGCGGATTTGTGAAGTTTCGTGGGGTGTGGTGACGAACAAAATTGAAGCCTTGACCCGGCCCATAATCGAAGCTGCAAACTTACATGATTCGATCTCCTGCATGGTCTGTGGTGATACCCTGAGTAGAAACAAGCCAGATCCTGCACCGGTTCTTTTTGCTTGCAAGATTCTTGGCATCGCCCCACAAAATACGATTTTTGTCGGAGACGATATCCGGGACCTTGAAGCGGGCAGGGCGGCTGGCACGGCTACGGCTGCTGTTCGCTACGGCTATGGTTCCTATGAACTGAGTGATGAGTTGGTCGCTGGCAGTATTCAGGTTCATCACCCAACTGATTTGATCAGGCTGGTGAAGCCCGTTTAAGAATACAAGAAAGAAATGGTGCCAAGGGAATGCTGCGGCTCTGACGCCTGGAACAAGGTGGTCATGCTGGCTTGGTTTGCTTCGACTGCTAAGCCAAATGATACGGACCTTGCCTTAAGAATAATACCTGTTCTGCCAAGTCAAATACTTTTGTAGTTGTTAGCCGGTCTCCAAAATCGGGTTCTTGTCAGATTGCGAAAAAAGAAAGCAACGTGACACGCTGCTGAACTGAGGCGCCGATATCTGGCTGATCTTGTTTCAGCGTTGAATAATGCTCGGCGGATGGAAGTGGATAGGCGCAAGGTTTGATATCTACTCTGAATCACTGGTGATGACAGTCGGGCCTTTTCCAGCTGTTTTTTCATAAACGCCTTTTCCGGACTTTCGATATTGGGTGAAGCCGTGTGACTCAAGATTTGTCGCGTTCAGAGAGGGCCCGGATTTTGCCAGGTTGGGTGCGGACAGAATTCTTTCTACTTCAATTCCGCATTCGGGACATGCGGTCAGGGGTTGATCGCTGATTTTTCTGAACAATTCAAATCCTTTCACGCAAAATGCACACCCGTTCTCACGGTTTGGCCGGTATTCATAAATAGGCATCGATTTAGGCAACTCTTCCCACAAACAGGAATCTTAAGCCAGAACAGGTATAAGAAACAATATCTGGATTTCTCATGCGCGCTGCATTTACACTGCTGCGGTCCGCGGAGCAATGATCATGTTGAAGTCAAATAATGAAAACAAAACCGTAGTCATTACCGGAGCTGCTGGAGGTTTGGGCGTTTCGCTCTCAATTCATTTTGCACAGTCGGGGTTCACCACCATTTTGTTGGACAGCAACCAGAAAATGCTTGAGTCTGTCTGGGATATGATGGTTGAAAAAGCCTTGCCCAGGCCCATTCTGCATCCGCTGGATCTTGCCACTGCAGGCCCGGATCAATTTGATGAAATGATTGCTGCACTTAACACTGAATTCAATTGTCTCGATGGCTTGATTCATTGTGCTGCAAAATTTGATGGATTAAGGCCCCTGGATCAGGTTTCCCCTGGTGATTGGTCGAGTCAGATCCAGGTCAACTTGAATGCTGCCTGGTTACTGAGCGTGACTTGTCTGCCCTTGTTACGTAAATCGACTTCGGCGTTTCTGTATTTCCTTCTGGAAGATATGGAAAAAATGAAAAAAGCGTATTGGGGTGCCTATGGTGTCAGTAAATATGCATTGAAGGCATTGGTCCATCAATTTGCAATAGAGTGTGCTTCTACCCCAGTTCAGGTGCTGGGAATCAATCCTGGGCCGCTGGCAAGCCGCTTACGGGCGGAGGCCTATCATGCCGAAAATCCTGGTATGTTAGCGACGCCAGATATTGCGGCTGTGCAAATTCTTAAGATTGCGTTGGGTCAGAGTGAGGTGACAGATGTAGTGGTACATTTGGACCAGGTCATGGATTGCTGATTCCACTTTAAGTTGAGAATGACTGCCTTTGTGAAAGATTTTCGCGGAGACTTGAACGGCATTGAAAACAAAATTACGCATGGATCCGGGGTTTTTATTGATTTGGAATCTATTTTTTCGGCCTGGTGTTTTTCGCACATGTTAAAGGAGATTGTTTTGTCAGATGATTTGTTTCTGAAAATAGTAAGCCGTGAAATTCCCGCTGATATTGTCTATGAGACCAGTAGCGTTCTGGCCTTCAGGGACATAAATCCCCAGGCCCCGGTTCATATTCTGATCATTCCAAAGATACGAATTCCAACCATAAACGACCTGCGGTCCCAGCAGTCAGAATTGCTCGGAAAATTATTTCTTGCAGCGGCTGAGATTGCTCGTGATGAAGGGATTTCAAAGGATGGATACCGGGTGGTCATGAACTGCAACGAGGCAGGTGGACAAATGGTCTACCACATTCACCTGCATTTGCTTGGCGGGCGCCAAATGACTTGGCCCCCCGGGTAGAAAATCATGCCGGCACTGATGAAGTCTGAGTTGTGGGGTCTGGCTTGAATGGACGAGAACGACAATAGATGATCATGTATCGAGTTGCACACTTACCTATGGTTCATAGCGCTATGTTGCAGTTGAACTGAAGTTGAATCACGAGGGCAATAGAGTCGTGTGACAGGGTATAACTATGGCTTCCCGGACAAAACGGCCCCTGCGTAACGCAGGGGCCAATGTCGCTCGTTGGATTCAGCGAATTAAGTTATTTGGCATACTTGAAACCAGAGAATCAATCTGATCGGAAGTCTGCGCCCGGGTTATCATTAAAGCTATCGCCAAAACCATCATTACAGAATGCCGTATCACCAATAACTTCGACATTCTCGAATGCAACAATCTGTGCCGAATTTGAGTCATTCACTGACACGGTGGCGTAGCCACATCCGACCGAAACTTCCATAAACATCCCGGTGCCTTCCGGCAATGTGATAGTGATTGCGTCAAATCCCGTACCTGCGCCTGCAACATCAATTCCGGTCCCTGCGCCTGCAACATCAATTCCGGTCCCTGCGCCTGCAACATCAATTCCGGTCCCTGCACCTGCAACATCAATCCCGGTCCCTGCGCCTGCAACATCAATCCCGGTCCCTGCGCCTGCAACATCAATTCCGGTCCCTGCACCAGCGACAT
>PVMS01047990.1_pt1 | contig 21649 bp, 19 predicted proteins | sample 1853461 | NCBI WGS metagenome assembly PVMS01 (sample SAMN08582032, study PRJNA380276) | Marine sediment metagenome, whole genome shotgun sequencing project. | isolation source: ocean sediment barecode stripped | collected 2017 | reverse complement strand
AGGATGGACGCTGTCGAGTTCATCGTTTTCCAGTATAAAATCAAACTTTTCCATGTCCCAGGCAACATGGCCGGCATCCGCCATTATCTGCCTGTAATCGGGGGCCGCAATGAAGCCTCTGCTGTACTCCTCGAAATCACGATCGTCCTCGAACGGTAATCCCCCTCTCGCATCCCGGAGAATTCTCTTCGTATGCTCTGACGGAGCCTTGCCCTTTGGGTGGAAATGACCTTCTGCTAACTCAGCAGAAGACGCGGGTGCCGCATCAGTATTAACTGAGGATGCTGGTTGATCGGCAGGGGAGCAGGCAATGGCTAAGCTCGCAAAAATAACTGTCAGACATAATTTTCTGATCATGATTCTGAGCCTCTAAAATGACTTTATTTAAATAGATTTTGTTGTATAAGACTTAATTTATTCGTTGCCAGGGAAAATGGCTGCCCACTCCTCGCGGCTGACATGTTCTTTGAGTTCGAAACGAAAATCGATTAAATCTCGGTGATACGCTGTAACGCTTGGCATATAACCGTCATAAATTACATCCAGCTCGGTATCAGGCACTGCATGCTCCTCGAGCGCTGTATCAAGTTCTTTGACAGTACTTTTAATCAGCTTGGCATGCTCTTTGTTGCGCTGCTTCATCGCTTTAACGACATCCAGTGCCTCGCTGCGACCGGGGTCTTCAGTTACGACAGTTTTAACCTGTTTCTGAAGATCATTCAGGTCATAGAGCAAACCAGCTGTATTACCACCGCCAAACAATAAGATTGTTAAGAGTGCAATTAACATGATTATTCTCCAGATATTTTCCTGTTTAAATTGATCGCAACGTTTTGATAGCGGCTTCCAGCGCCTCACTGCGTGCCTTTTCAATTTCGTCCCACTCTTCCGCAGTCAATATCTCTCTCCATTGACGATGTATGCTGGAAATCTGTTGCCGGTTGGCTTCTATATCCGCTGCAATCAGGTGAAAATCTGCTTCAATGTCTGCGCGTGAAGCATCATAGTCAGCATTGAGTTCAATAAGGTGGGCTTTTCTAGTGGCTACATTATTTTTAGTATCCACAAAGCTTTGCTCTATGGCTGATACCAGCTCACTGGCCTTTGCTGCCCGTTCGGGGTCTGTAACAACTGATTGTATTTCCGCCCGCACGTCATCAAATGCTTGTTTTTCAATTTCTATAGGAGATGCTTTCTTGCCGGCGCATCCAGTAGTGCTGAGTGTTATGGCAGCCAATAAGGCGACAGCGGTGCAAATCCTGATGGCGTTAGTCATTCTTTATCCCCTTGTCTTGCGGTGCGAGCTTACGGTCTGTGGCGGGTCAGTTATTGGGAACTGACCCCGATGTGACTAAGTGTTATGCACAGGAAGTATTAATTGTCAGTGCATCACAGGGCTTTGAGCTTTCCAGATATTATTTTTTCTTGATCATGCCTTTAGATGTAATTTAACACTAAAACTCTGGTAGTTAGAATGCAACTGGTGTTCCAGGAAGGTTCCATAGGTAACGGCTTGCCGTAGTTGTAATTGGTGCTCGTATAATCCCGTGCTTATTCAAATGCTTATGCTTCGATGTAATCACTTGCCAGTATTAATATTGAGAAGATCACTGTGCCAGCTACAAATGCACCGTACTGCTTGGGTGAACGTATGTGCGGAAGTTCATATACGGCCGCAACAACAATGATGCCTCCGGCCAGGAATGAGTAGCAGAGTGCAAGTGTCGCATCAGAAATCTCGGCAACAACTCCGATAAGCCACCCAGCGTAGACACTGCCCGCATAGATATAACGCAGAGATTGGTCATAGAGAATCGGAAAATGATCACGCACCAGGTAGTTGAGCCCGGCAAAATGGATTGCCATAGCCAGCCCGAAAAGGATTATGGGTTCAGGCTGATGTGTAACCTGCTCCGACAGGAGATAGCCGATTAAAAAGCTGTAAGCGGCCAGGCTGGCGCACTCCAGTTTTACGGATAGAGGGGCTGACTTGAAAGTAATCTCGGTTGTCGATTGCTTCTGTTGTATCGACATGACCAGCAGGATGATGCCCAGGTAAATAGTGAATCCTGCAAGTCCTGCGAGATAAACATTGTGTGTCAGAAACCCGTAAATATTACCCTCTGTTATATGCAACAGTTTTTCCTGTTTCTTGGCCAGGTGCGGGAAAATGTCCATGAACACATAGGCAAGGGCAATACCGGCAGAAGCAGGCACCCAGGGGTTGTTCTGTGTGCGCATGAAATGAAACCGGGGCGTCAGCAGATGCACCAGGGCGATTAAAGTTGCACCAACCAGAGAAGGCCAGAACAGCATGATGGTGTTACCTGCGATGTCGATATTGGCGCTCAAATAAAGTCCATTATTTTGAGCTGAAACTAATACGGTTTGTCCCCGCACACCGTGACCCGGTGCATGACCCGCAGGCTGTGGTAATCATTGATTGCGTAGTGCTGCGTGCAACGGTTGTCCCAAAATGCCAGCGAATGAGTTTCCCAATTAAAGCGACAGACGTTCTCCGGAAGGGCGATGTGCTCGTACAGATAATTCAGCAGGGCTTTACTTTCCGGACGACTGAATTCCTTTATGTGCGAGGTAAAGTTGGCATTCACGAACAACAGTTTTTTGCCCGTCTCCGGATGCGTGCGCACCACCGGGTGTTCGACCGGCGGCGTTACCTCTTGCAATCGCTTTAGTTGGTCCGGTGCCCAGCTTTGTTCCATGAAGTCGGTCGGCATGCTGGCGACTATGTCGTGCACGGCGGTCAGGTTGGATACTATTTCCTGCATTTTCGGTGACAGGGTGTCGTACGCTCGGTAGAGATTCAGAAACATTGTGTCGCCCCCGATCGGTGGGGACTGCTGTGACCACAGGATCGAGCCCATGGGCGGTTTGTCTGTGTAGGTTAGATCTGTGTGCCACTGGTTCGACTGGTAGGCCATCTCGCCCGGTCCGTCCTTGGCACTTTTGAGCTTGATGATTTCGGGATGTCCTTCGAGGGCTGGAATGAAGGGGTGTATGTGCAGCTCGCCGAAGCGACGACCAAAGTCCTTGTGTTGATCCGGCGTGATGTCCTGATCGCGAAAGAATATCACCAGGTACTGCAGCAGGGCCCGGTTAATTTCCTCAAGAACGCTGTCGCTCAAGGGGATGCGCAGATCGACCCCGTGTATTTCTGCACCCAGGTTGCCCGCCGTGGGGCGGACCTCTATTTCTCTGAATTCAGTTGTTGGAAGATCAGTGTTTGTGGCAGCCATGCTTCATCCTGAGGTTTATATTTCTGAAGAGTATACGCCAGCCAACATCCAACGATTTAGTTGAAATCGGTGGGTGGCTTGTCCATGTATGAGTGGGTGTCACCGCAATAGTCAGTGACGGTGTATACATGATCATCGCAGGCCACGATCCACTGTGGGCCTATCGGTGCTTTGCCAGCGCCTCCGGGTATATCCAGCACGTAGTCTGGCTGGCACAGGCCCGAGATTCGACCGCGCAGTTCACGTACAAGCTCCTGACCCTCTTTAATGGTCGTCCTGAAGTGTCCAGTGCCGCGAGCGCGGTCTGCGTGATGCAGGTAATAGGGCTTAATTCGATTTTCCACCAGCGTACGCATAAGTTCTTCGAGTGTTTCCGGATTGTCGTTAATACCTTTTAGTAACACCGTCTGGCTCAGCATAGGCAGGCCGTTATCCACCAGTCGCGCACACGCGCTTCGCGCATCCGCAGTCAGTTCCCTTGGATGATTGCTGTGCAGAACCACATAGACGGGTTTGCTGCATTTAAGTGCATCTACCAGCACAGCAGAAACACGCGTCGGGTCAACAACGGGCACGCGCGTGTGAATACGGATTACTTTGACGTGTGCAATATTCTCAAGCGCAGTGATAATTTCCTGCAGTCGTCTGGGCGACATCAGCAAGGGATCGCCACCGGACAAGATGACCTCCCAGACTTCAGTATGTTCGCGTATGTAGTTAAGCGCGGTCTGCAGTTCGTCCGGCGAGAGCATGGCTGATGCGTTGCTGCCGACGTGTTCGCGGCGAAAACAGAAACGGCAATATACCGGACAGACTCTGACGGGCGTCAGCAATAAGCGATCGGGATAGCGATGCACGATGCCGGTAACCGGCGTATGGCTGTCATCGCCGATGGGGTCGTGCAGCTCATCACCTTGATTCTTAAGCTCTCGTATATCGGGCACGAATTGTTTTGCCAGCGGGTCATCCGGGTCGGTGGGATCAATCAAATCCAGCATGTGTGGCGTGATGGCGACCGCGAAGCGATCCGCAACCAGCTCCAGTTGCTCGCGTTCCAGTTCATCAACAAGACCATGCCTGACAAGCTCGTCGCTCGTTCGGAGCGCTGCTGGTCGCGTGTGAGGTGTAAGAGTGACGATTTGATGCGCTGCATTGCGATTCGTCTGATTCATGGTGCTGATTCCCCGGAGATTCATGGCCGCTGTTGTAATATGATTTACTATGGTCGGCTGAAAGCCTTGCGGCTGCAAGCAATGTGCCTTTTTGTGACGAATACCGATTGTCGTCTAAGGCCTGAATCGTTATCGTAGGCCGTATGAAAGTCCGGGCCTGTCTATTGATATTGTTGCTGATCAGTCAGCCGCTCAGCGCTGCTGCCCATTTGTGGCAGGCGTCGGTCGCAGATGAGTCAGCTGGCAACCACTGTGATACGACTGCCATGCATGAACTGCAACAGTCTGCAACTGATCGCTTTAATGACAGTACCAGCGAGCAGGCTGAGTGCAATGATTCCTGTGATTTATGTGCGGCCTGCGCCGTGGTAGCCAATGCGGATGCGGTTGTCGATGTAGTGCATCCTTTCGCAGGTGACAGTCCGGCACCCCGGCAAGTTCAGCCACCCGGCGAAACCGACCTGCTTTACCGACCTCCCATCCTGTCCTGACGTAAGCGGCGGGCCTGTCCCGCCTCATGACTGTGTGGAAGCACGGTTGGCATTAACGTTTATGGATGGCCTATACATTGAAACCTTTAATTTCAGTACCGGGAATTTCTCGTGAAATTTCGCGGCGTCAGTTTGTAACCGGCGTTGCCGCGGGCGGTGCGCTCGCAGGTCTCGGTATACAGCAGGGCTGGGCGGCTACTGCAACACCTGCGAACCATGGGCAACAAGTTCTGCGCGGCAATCGCTTTGATCTCGGCATAGGCTACCGCGAGGTCAATTTCACCGGTACGCCTCGGCAGGCAACAGTCGTAAACGGTGGGCTCCCGGCGCCGACACTACGCTGGAAACAGGGTGAGGAAGTTACTCTCCGGGTGACGAATAATCTGGCCGTTGATAGTTCGATTCATTGGCACGGCATCATCCTGCCAGCAGGCATGGATGGTGTGCCGGACTTCAGTTATCCCGGCATCAGGCCGGGCGAAACCTTTGAATACCGCTTCCCTGTTCAGCAAAGTGGTACCTACTGGTACCACAGCCATTCCGGGTTTCAGGAACAAACGGGTCTGTATGGTGCATTAATCATTGATCCCTCCGAACCGGAGCCGTTTGGCTACGATCGTGAGTACGTAGTGATGCTATCCGACTGGAGCGACACCAAGCCGGAGCGGATTTTTTCTAATCTGAAAAAACTGGCTCATTACTACAACTTTCAGCAGCGGACTATTGGCGATTTTGCCCGTCAGGTCAGTGAAGAAGGTTGGGGCGACACCATCCAGGATCGAGCTATGTGGTGGCGCATGCGGATGAGTGACCGGGATATATCCGATGTAACCGGTTACACCTATACCTTCCTGATGAATGGTACGACGCCCGATGACAACTGGACCGGATTGTTCAGCAAAGGCGAACGAGTGCTTCTGCGGTTTATTAATGCGGCAGCAATGACCAATTTCGATGTGCGCATCCCGGGTTTAAAAATGACGGTGGTGGCTGCCGACGGTCAATACATCGAACCGGTTAGCGTGGATGAGTTTCGTATGGGTGTGGCAGAGACCTATGACGTTATCGTTGAGCCGAAGGAGGGTGCGTACACACTCTTCGCGCAGGCCATAGATCGTTCCGGTTACGTACGCGGCACACTGGCAGAGCAGCCCGGCATGGCTGCAGATATTCCGGCGCTGGACCCGCCCGTCATCCTGACTCATGCCGACATGGGCATGGCGCACGATATGGATCATGCCGGTATGCAAACCGGCAACGGCGATGTAGATCACAGCACTATGGATCACAGCGCCCAAGGTGCGTCAGCTGTTGCGAGCGATCCGCATGCGGGCCACAACATGTTCGGCAAGGCCGGCCTTGGCAGCAATGCGCCGGTAGCCCATGCCGAAACTGAGTATGGTTTTCAGGTCGACATGCGTGCCGAGATGGCGCGCGATCAACTCGGCAATCCGGGTATCGGGCTTGCAGCTAACGGTCGCAAGGTGCTGACATACGCGGACCTGCGTAATTTGAACCCAACGCCTGATTCGCGCGAGCCAGAGCGTGAAATCCAACTGCACCTGACCGGCAACATGAGTCGGTATATGTGGTCGATGGATGGCATTCGCTTTTCCGATGCTGAACCTTTGCCCTTGGTATTGAACGAACGGGTACGCATCACTCTCGTCAATGACACGATGATGAATCATCCGATTCATTTACACGGCATGTGGAGTGATCTGGAAACTGGTGATGTGGATCACATACCGCGTAAGCACACTATTTTGGTACAGCCGGGTTCGAAGATAAGTTATCTCGTTACACCCGAGATGCCAGGGGACTGGGCGTATCACTGTCATTTGCTCTACCACATGCCGGGCATGTTTCGACGTGTCCGGGTGAGCAAGGCAGGAGCGAAGTCATGAATGCAGGAATAATGGCTTCCTCTCTTTTGTTTTTGGTAATGACAGTTCTCATCACCAATGTTAGCTATGCCGCTGGCAATGATAACCCGTTGCTGCTTATGGTTAATTTTGATGAGTTTGAATGGCGCGATACGGCCGATGGTGATGCCCTGGCCTGGCGCGGTGAAATTTGGCTGGGTAAAGATCGGGACAAGGCGCTGCTGAAGACTCGTGGTGAGATGACTAGCGATGCAACCGAGGAGTTCGAATTGCAGTTGCTCTATAGCCGTGCTGTAGCCCGATACTGGGATATGCAGCTAGGTTGGCGCGGCGATTTTCAACCGGTGGAGAAACGTAACTGGGCAGCCATCGGTGTCCAGGGCCTGGCGCCGGGGTTTATCAATACTGAGTTGACCGCATTTGTAGGCAGTTCTGGCAGGACTGCTGCTCGTGCTCGGGGCGCCTACGAAATGTTGCTTACTAATCGGCTGGTAGTCGAACCAGAACTGGAATTTAACTGGTACGGTAAAGACGACCCGGAGAATGGTATCGGGTCCGGCCTGTCCAATATGGAAATGGGTTTACGCCTGCGATACCTCGTACGCCGTGAACTTGCTCCATACATAGGGCTTAATTGGGAACAGGCCTTTGGTGATACACGGCGCCTGATAGAGGCTCAAGGTGGCGATTCCAGTGACCTGCAGGTAGTGGCCGGAGTACGATTCTGGTTCTGAATAGCGGCATACGGTTTGTTGAGGGTGCTTAATATCCCGCCAATTACCATACGCATGGGCTGAAAGCAGCAATATTGATAGAATATCGGGTTCGCCGGTGTATGGCCCCGGCGAGCTGTGTCCGGCTTCGTCCGTGCGCCGAAAAAACATAAGTTAACAATGAATTAAAAAGCGAGACCTGCCGTATACCTGCTTAAAAAATGGGTTGCCACTTGTCTCGTTGTATTGAAGGAGTATTGAGTTAATGGCTGATTACCGTGCACCGGTAAAGGACATGCTGTTCGTTATAAACGAATTGGCCGGGTTGGCGGAGATTGCCGCACTGCCCGGCTACGAGGAAGCGACGCCAGATCTGGTTGAGGCCGTGTTAGAAGAAGCTGCGCAGTTGGCCAGAGAGGTGATTGCGCCAACCAATATCATCGGTGATGAGAAAGGCACGCATGTCGTGGATGGGCAGGTCATTGTGCCGCCCGAATTTCATGCGGCTTATAAGCAGTACATCGATGGCGGCTGGCCGGGTATCGGTTGTAATCCTGAGTTCGGTGGTCAGGGTTTACCGGCACTGATCAGCGTGGCTGTGGAAGAGATGCTGCAGTCAGCCAATCTTGCCTGGTCGCTTTGTCCTTTGCTTACCCACGGTGCGCTCCATGCCTTGGAAGCACACGGCAGCGATGCGCTGAAGGCGATTTACCTTGGGGAGATGATTGCCGGTGAATGGACCGGCACCATGAATCTGACCGAACCGCAGGCCGGTAGCGACCTTTCCATGGTTCGAACGAACGCTGTGCCTGATGGAGATGCTTGGCGGGTCAGTGGGCAGAAGATTTTCATAACCTGGGGCGATCAAGACATCACGGAGAATGTGATTCATCTGGTGTTGTCCAGAACTCAGGATGCGCCGGCGGGCGTGAAAGGCTTGTCGTTGTTCCTGGTGCCTAAATACCTGGTGAATGAGGACGGCAGCGTTGGTGAGCGTAATAACGTTACAACCGTATCTGTGGAACACAAACTCGGTATTCATGGCAGTCCGACCTGCGTGCTGGACTTCCAGAATGCCACCGGTTATATGCTGGGCGCGGAAGGCGATGGTCTGGCGTGTATGTTCACAATGATGAACAGTGCCCGGTTGAGCGTGGGCCTTGAAGGCATGTCAGTAGCAGAGCGTGCCTATCAGCATGCATTGGAATATGCCGCAGATCGCGTTCAGGGCCGTGCTCCTGGGCATGAAGGCAGCGTATCGATACTCGAACACCCGGATGTACGCCGCATGTTGTTGACGATGAAGTCAGAAGTTGAGGCTATGCGTGCGGTTGCCTACGTGGCTATCGGACATCTTGATCATGCGGCGCGTTCTGGAGATCCGGACCTGCAAGTCTTTCACCAGGCACGGGTTGATTTGCTGACGCCCATCGTCAAAGGCTGGATCACCGAACGGGCGCAGGAATTAACCTCGGTAGGCGTTCAGATACATGGCGGTATGGGCTATATCGAAGAAACCGGCGCTGCACAGTACATGCGCGATGCGCGCATTTTGACGATTTACGAGGGTACAACAGGTATCCAGGCGGGCGACCTGATCGGCCGCAAAGTGCTGCGCGAACAAGGTACTACGTTGACAGCTTTGCTTGACGAAATAGACGCGTTAGCAGGTGGTCTGGATGGCGAGCTTGCAGGGATTGGATCGGCGCTTAGTTCGGCGAATTCAGATGCAAGGGAGTCGTTGACCTGGTTGCTGGCCAATCACGCCAGCGATCCGACGATTCCGGGTGGCGTGTCTTATCACTTTTTAATGATGCTGGGTGCATTATTCGGCGGCTGGCAGCTGGCCCGCGCGGCCTCAATTGCAGCCGATAAGTTAGCTGGCGGTACCGTGGACAACGATTTTTACAAGGCGAAGATACTCACCGCGAAGTTTTATGCGGAACAGTCCTTACCCCGGGTGGTGGCGCATGCGCGGAGCATTCAATCAGGAAGTGCGACCATGATGGCGGTTACGCTCGACCAGTTGCGCGGTGAGTAGCGCGTTATTTGACGGACAGATCGGATTTGCCGAAAAAGGCCAGTAAAGTCAGATCTTCGGTAATGTTGAAGAAGGAATGTTTCTCGGTAGCACGTACATACAGTATCGCGCCCGGGCCAACTTGTTTTTCATCGCCACCGACCCGCAGAGTCGCTTTGCCCGAAATGACGTAATAGATTTCGTCTTCCAGGTGGGGCGCCTGCATATCCCTGGCTCCAGCTGGCAGGTGGTACAGGGCAGAACTGAGCCCCGGCATGCGCAGGAACTCAAGAAAGCACGGCTCGCTGCCGTCTACACGGGGCAGCAGTTCGTCGAGTTGAAAGACTTTCCAGGCGTCATCGCTCATCGTTATCAGTCGTGGAATGAATTAGGATAATTATAGGGATTGTTATCATCTGCAATCAGCCGGGCTCGTGCAAGTGGCTGCAAGCAAGTATTAGTAGGTAATATCCGCAAAGTGGGCTCCCACAGGAGCCTGGTAGGAGAACGAGGAATCATGGGATTTAGCACGAAACAGATACACGCAGGTGTAAGCCCCGATCCGCTCACCGGGTCGATACTTACGCCGATATACCAGACCACGACCTACGTGCAGGACTCGGTGGATGAGTACCTGGCCAAGGGTTATTCCTACTCGCGTTCGGGTAACCCGACCGTGCGCGCGTTGGAACAGAAAATCACGGCGCTGGAAGAGGGGCACGACACGGTCTGTTTCGGTACCGGCATGGCGGCTATTAATGCGGTTTTTCTGGGGTTCCTGAATGCGGGCGATCACGCGGTGATTTCAGACGTTGCGTATGGAGGCACCTATAGATTGGCAACAAAGATCTACAGCCGTTTCGGTGTCGAATTCAGTTTTGTCGACAGTTCCGATTCTGCGGCTGTACGTGCAGCCATACAAGACAACACGCGGTTGATTTTGACCGAGACTCCGGCCAATCCTACGCTGAAGCTGTCCGACATTGCAGCTATCTCAGCTATCGCAAAGGAACATGGCATTCCTCACGGCGTGGATAATACATTTTTGACGCCTTACTATCAGCGGCCGCTGGAGCTTGGCGCTGATCTCAGTATTCACAGCACCACGAAATATTTCGATGGCCACAACGCGACGATTGGTGGCGCTGTTGTGTCTGCCAGTGCGGAATTGAATGAAGCGGTTCGCTTTATCCAGCACGCGACCGGGTCGATTATGGCGCCGCAGGTTGCTTTTCTGACTCTTCAGGGCGTGAAAACTTTGTCGGTGCGCATGGATCGGCAGTCAGAGAATGCGCAGCAGGTTGCCGAATTTCTGGCTGGCCACCCAAAAGTTGAGAGTGTCTGTTACCCGGGTCTGGCCTCGTTTCCGCAGCATGATCTGGCGAAATCACAGGCCAGTGGTTTTGGTGCCATGGTCTGGTTCGAGGTTAAAGGAGGGCTTGCGGCTGGCAAGCAGCTGATGGACAGCATCGAGCTCTGGAGCCTGGCTGAAAACCTGGGTTCGGTCGAATCATTAATCACCCACCCGGTGACGATGACGCATGCCGATGTTGAAGAGGCGGAACGCAAGCGAGTCGGTATTACGGATGGGTTGGTGCGGTTGTCGGTGGGGCTGGAAGACGTAGAAGACCTGATCGCAGCGCTGGATTTAGCACTGGCGAAAGTTAAATGATGGTAACTCTCAATTGCGATTAAGCTTCTGCTCGGGACGGATTTGCGAATTAAGATTTCTTTCCCGGCGGCTTGTATATAGTCTCAACGAAACCTTTGAGCTGTTCAACCCGATCCAGCCAGGCAGTCAGGTTTGGGTGGCCCGAGTAATCGACGTTTTTCCCCAGCCGCGATATCGCGTACGGGACAATAGCGAAATCCACTACGCCCAATTCACCACGCACAAAGTCGCGGCCTTGTAGCTGGGCGTCAAGCATGTCCAGGTGTGGCTTGAAGTCCTCGCCAGCTTTCTCGGGGTCCTCCTTATGCGCCAAAATAGCGTGCGTAAAATGAAAACTTTGCCAGTGCAGCCAGCGATCAACGTCTGCCCGACCTTGCGGGTCAGTGGGCAGGGCATTGGTTTCAGGAAATACCGACGCTATGTAGGTCAGGATGGCATTGGATTCCCACAGCGTGAAATCGCCATCTTCAAACGCTGGTGCTTTTCCCAGGGGGTAACACTTTAGGTAGGCCTCAGACTTGTTTTCCTTGTCTTTGAAACTCATTGCATGAATTTCCACATCAAGGTCATAGTGTTTGATGAGTGCTTCGACTTTCCGGTTATTCGGCGTCATCGAGAATGAATATAGCTTCATGGTTATGCTCCTTGACCTGCATAGACGGCCAGTCCTGCGAGCGAGCGGTTCGGTGCGGTAAAGCCGACATCGATGGATTGCATGATTTTGCCCGTCTCGATATCAATGCGTGCCGCAACACCTGTCCAGACGTTCGCTGCTAATGCATAGCGACTGTCAACATCCGGACAAACCTGCGCCCAACCATAGCCTGGTAATGGGATGTTTTTACTTACTTTCCCTTGCTCGTCGTAGATTTGCAGTCCGTCCGCGACCGTACACAGCAGTCGTCCATCGGGCATATAGGCGGGGGCTATAAACCAGCGTTTGTCGGTACGGTCATATGGGTCGGCATCCGGATAACCATCCAAATCATTCAATTGCTGATTGTTACGGATATCGAAGCGCATCAAGCGCCGTGCGGTTTCCGTGGTATAGGTAATGAAATCCCCGGAGGGGTGCAACGTGGAATGCGTCACCCCTTTGAAATTGGTGAACTCCGCTGCATTTTCTACCTCGTATGTTTGCAGTAACTCAAGCTCCGGGCTGTACTTGTAGATGTTGCCGTCACCGAGTATTCCATTATCCAGAAATTTGGCGGTTGTACCCTGCCAGATCTCCGTGCCAATAAAGTACTCACCGAAAAGGATGTTGCCGTCGGCATCCAAATTGATGCTGCCAAACGATCGGCCGGAATCCCAGGCGGCTACCTGCTTGCCATCCGGTGTGACTTGCACAGCGATATGATCGTGGCAATCAAAGCCCCACAGCATTCCATCAGGTCCAATCTTGCAGCCAACGACGAAATACCGTGTGCCTTCCGTGTACAGCGTACCCTTCGGGAGCCAGTTTTTATCAAACTGCAATATCCGGCCTTCGCCCTGATGATCGTCGTCAGGGTTATTCAGATACGTGCAACCTAAGAAAATATCGCCTTCATCAAAAGGCTTCATTGTGGATGTTTTGAGCATTTATTATTTCTCCAGACGCTACCCTAACCCTTGAGTTGACTCCCGGGTCAAGAGCTTGCCTGGTGTGTCGTTGTCAGGTCAGGTCGGTCAGAAACTCCTGGCGGATGCGTTCCCATTCCAGTTTGAGCCACGGCGAATAATTTTTGCCGTCTGTGTCGATCTCGGCCGTCAGCTCATCAGGGGTGACCAGGCGAGTCGCCGAGACTTCTTCTTCGTTAATGTTCAGCTCACCTTCGAAGTGGCCAGCATACACCCAGCAGTTCTCGTATTCTGTACCGACCTCACCAAATTCGGCTCGATAGATAAATTTGTAGAGGTATTGCAGATCGCAATCGATGCCCAGTTCTTCTTTTATACGTCGGCGGGCGGCAGCATCGGTGGCCTCGCCCAGGCGGGGATGACTGCAGCAGCTGTTGGCCCAGTAGCCACCCCACAGCATTTTATTTTGACTGCGTTGCTGCAACAGCACCTTGCCCTCGGGATTGAACAGGAATACTGAGAAGGCCCGATGCAGCTTTCCCTGCCCGACATGGCAGTCGACTTTTTCACACGAACCAATCTCGTTGTCTTGTTCGTCAACGAGAATCAGAGTATCGGTGGATGTTGTAACAGCCCTCTGGCTAACGCTCACGCAGGTCCTCCAATCGTGAACGCGAAAGCTTCATAGCCGCTTTGTTCCAGCGCTTCCTTGACAGCATCACTACGGGTTTCGTCCTTGCACAATGCAACTATGGCTCCACCACCACCGCCGCCGGTTAGTTTGGCGCCGAGTGCGCCGGCATCACGGGCTATGTGGATCAGATTTTCGAGTTCCGGAGTTGATACTTGCAATGCATTTAGCAGACCCTGATTGATGTTCATGAGTTCGCCGAGTGCATCCATACGGTTTTCCTGAATAGCAGAGACGGCCTGCAGCGCCAGTGCATCGATGTCATCAAAAATCTTGTCGTAGACTCGTGGCAGCCGCTCGCGTGCCGCACGTACAGCCCCCACCGTTTTGGCGGTCAGGCCCTGGGAGTGGGTCATGCCTACCACGAGGTAAATCGGCTGTGGAATATTCAGCAATTCAACCAGCGGTGGGCTGTCCTTGCGGAACACCAGTGGTTGCGCAAAGGTTGCCAGCGTGTTGTCGATGCCGCTTGGCTGGCCATGTGCAATTTTTTCCGACTGGTAGGCGAGTCGATTAACATCATCATCGTTGAGACCGAGTTTGAAATGCAGGTCCAGCGCACGAATGATTGCAACCGCCAGGGCTGCCGAGCCACCCAGGCCCATACCACGCGGCACGTCCGGAAACACTTCGATGCGGATACCGCGATCGGCGAGCCCAAGTTCATCGAGTATGGTGCCGGCTGCTTTTTCAAATGACCGGCGTTGTTCCGGCGGCTTCGCTAACTGGTATTCAACACCCCAGCGCGGAATGATGAGTTCGACGCCCTTGTCGATGTCCTCGACCAGCGCCCGCATCCTGAGTGGTATCGGGAAGGCGATTGCATGGCGTCCGTACACAACGGAATGTTCTCCCAGCAGGATGATCTTGCCGTAGCCGCTGCCGAGTTCCGCGTCACTTTTCTTGAGGAGTTTGGATGACTCACCCGGCGCCGAGGCCAGCAATTCGTCAAGGATTTCTTTAGCACGCCAGACCTTGATTTCACCGCTGCGTAACAGCCGTTCCAGCACTTTCTCGAAATGCTGTACGGGTGTGCCGGCTGCTTTGACGACGGTGCGTGCGTGCAGGGTCATGTGACCGGTCTGAATTCCGTCGGTCGCCAGTACCCGCAGCGCCGCGAAATTCTGTGCGAGTCCGGCCGCAGCCATGACTTCAGCCAGTTCGGTGGCCGATTCGACACCCAACAGGCGCAGGTTGACTGCTACGCTGGGGTTCGACTCCAGTGGCCCGCCCACAATGCCCACTTTAAGCGGCAGTTGCAGTTCACCGCACAGGTTGCCAGCGTCATCCTGCCACCAGCGTGACAGTGCGGTGTAATGGCCTTCGCCGCGCGCTGCCCAGGCATGTGCGCCAGCCTCGATCGCACGCCAGTCATTGCCGGTTGCCAATGCGACAGCATCAATGCCGTTCATGATGCCCTTGTTGTGAGTGGCCGCCCGATAGGGATCTGCAAGGGCAAAGTCTGAGGCAATAATAATGCCGTCACGGACTTCCTCACCGCTGTATCCACGGCCTGCGAGTTGGTCGGGTGTCAGTGTCACACTGGCTTTAGCCAGCGCCCTATCTGCCAGGTTAGACACGATACGCAGGAAAACTTTACCGTCAGTGATCGTTTCAATGAGCGAGGCGACGCCTTCGCACATACTGTTGACGAGATTGGCACCCATTGCATCGCGTGTATCTACATGCAGATGAACGACCAGCATTTCGCTATCGAATGATGGCAGCGGATACGTGTGTATATCAAGATCAACTGCGCCACCGCCCCGAGCAACCATACGTGGGTGAAAACTGTTGGCAAGATCAATTATTTTTTGTTTCTGTGTCTGCACGCCTTCACGGGCACGCTCCATGTCAGGAATTTCCACGACCTGAATCTGGCCTATCAAAATTGGATCCGTTGATTCCGTGCGAAAACCACCGGCGCTGCGCGCGACTTTCGCTGCAGCGCTCAGCGCAGCCACGATGGAGGGCTCTTCCACCACCATGGGAATGACGTAGTCCTTATCATTGATCAGGAAGTTCAGGCCTAAACCGATGGGCAGTCCCATCACGCCGATCACGTTCTCGATCATTTTGTCGGCCGCGCCGAGTTTCAGCGTATGCTCACCTGACATCAGTGCCTGGTAATCGCTGTCGCTCAGCAGTCCGCGTTCGCGGACGGCCTCCACGCGCTCATCCACTGACATTTTGTAGAAGTGAGGAATTCTTGATCGATCCACTTCCGGGTCCATCCTTTTTACCTAGCCTGAAGGGTAATTGTTGCCGGACATTGCGCTGGCTGCAAACCCATTACCAGCCAGCCCGCAATACGTGGCGGGAAATGCCTGTAACCACTGACCATGGATAGCCAGATACTTATGTATTGCCGTTGTTTACGGGATGCATTCGCGCAATCTGGATGCGACAATCGCTCTCCCATTCCACAAAACATTGCTCATAAGGAATACACGATGAAACCAGTTTGGCTGGACAGCTATCCGTCCGGAGTGCCCCGGGAGCTGGATGTTGACCCGGATGAGACTCTGCTGGACACCTTTGACTCATCTGTTACTGCCTGGGCTGACCGGCCAGCTTTTCACAACATGGGACAAACGCTGAGTTATGCCGACATCGATCAACTCAGTCTGCAGTTTGCGGCTTACTTACAGAACGACCTGGGGCTCAATGTCGGCGACCGCGTCGCCATAATGATGCCTAACCTGCTGCAATACCCGGTGGCGCTGTTTGGCGTATTACGTGCAGGCATGGTTGCGGTAAACGTTAATCCGCTATACACCGCGCATGAACTTGAGCACCAGCTGCAAGACTCGGGTGCAAAAGCAATTGTCATATATTCCGGCAGCGCCCATGTGCTGGTGGAAATTATCAGTACAACAGCAATTGAAAATGTGCTGGTAACCGATGTAGGCGATTTACTGACTATGCCCAGACGTTGGCTGGTGAATTTTGTCGTGCGCTACGTAAAGCGCCTGGTACCGGAGTATTCATTGTCGAATGTGGTGGCGTTCCGCAAAATTCTGGATGCGAAGGTAGCAAGCTATAAACGGCCGGCAAAGCTCGTTGGCCGAGACTTGGCTATCCTGCAATACACGGGTGGCACAACCGGCTTGTCCAAGGGCGCCATGCTGAGCCACACTAATTTGCTGGCGAATATTGCCCAGGTCAACAGCTGGTTCGGTGGTCGCGATGTGCCGGGAGAAGAGATCGTATTAACGGCACTGCCGTTGTATCACGTGTATGCGCTCACGGTGAATTGCTTTAGCTATTTTGAGAAGGGCGGCCTGAATATCCTGATTACCGACCCGCGGGATACCAAGGGGCTGATCAAGGAAATGTCCCGCTGGCCGCTGACCGTTATTACCGGCGTCAACACGCTTTACCAGAGTCTTGTGCGGCATCCGGATTTTGTGCAGTTGGTTTTTTCCACGCTGAAGGTCGTATCGGCTGGTGGCATGGCTATGCAGGAAGCGACAGCCAGAGAGTGGGCGCGCATTACTGGCACGCAGATTATTGAAGGTTACGGGCTCTCGGAAACCTCGCCCGTCGTATCCTCCAATCCTGTCGACATCGATGAATTCAATGGCAGCATCGGGCTGCCGCTGCCGGCTACCGAAGTGCAGATTCGTGACGAGCAGGGCGAGGAAGTGCCCTTCGGTGAACCCGGTGAACTGTTTGTGCGCGGTCCGCAGGTCATGCTCGGTTACTGGGGGGACGCGGAGGCCACACGCGAGGTGCTGGGCGAAGATGGCTATTTTCAGACGGGTGACCTTGCGACGATTGATGAGCAGGGCTATCTGTGCATCGTGGATCGCATAAAGGACATGATTATTGTGTCCGGCTTCAAGGTTTTCCCCAAACAGGTTGAGAACATCGTGGTCGGTCACACGGACATACAAGAGGCAGCTTGTATTGGAGTGCCAGCGGACGATTCTGGCGAGGCGGTTAAACTATTCGTGGTAATCCGCAAGGGTGCGAGTATCACGCCCGAAGAAATTCGTAACTGGTGCAAGAATGAAATGACTGCCTACAAGGTGCCGCGCTTTGTTGAGTTTATCAACGAATTACCCAAGTCGAATGTGGGCAAAGTGTTAAGGCGGGAATTGCGGGAGATGGATGCAAAAGGTCAGCAGGCATAGCTGCTCAGCACGATGCAATGCCTTCTGCTTTTTTCCTCGATCCCAAAAGATTGAGTGAGAAAGAGATTGCTTTAATTCGCGTGGGATCGTGCGTAGCGACGTAGTGTTCCGCTTAAAACCGACCAGCGAGCGCGTATATGGGTAATCACCGTCAGATCCACACCGCGATATTCTCGTCCCAAAGAGTGATTCTGTGGCACGCCTTTGAGTGTGCCATCCAGATACTGCTGAACGACCTCAGTGTACAGTTCGGCACCAACTACGACAGCGCGACCGAATGCCTCATAAAGGCCATCATTTTCTTCAATCCGCGATTGTCTGGTAGCGAAGATTTGGCCGCCATCCACTGCTGATGTGCACTCATGTAAGGTTGCTCCCAGGCGTTCCGGTTCTTGTTCCACAATTGGCCAGAGTGTGCATGCCGTGCCCCGATAGAAGGGCGAAATGCCGGTATGCATGTTGAAAGCGGTATCTTTTGCCCGATGCAGAATATGATCTTTGACGATAGGCGTACCGTAAACCAGTAATGCGTCGGGCTGCAGCTTGTCAATCTGGTCAGCCGCCTCTGCGGAATTTATGTTGTGCACATTAATCAGCAGATCCCGTCGATCAAAAGTCGATTGTTTGCCGTCAAATAAAATATTCAGCAAGGCAAGATGGTTCTTTTTTCCTGCCGATATCAGTTTCAGGAACAGGGCACGTGAAACCTTGGTTAGAAATACGCCGAGGCCTTTTTTCAGGGCGCGTCTTACATTGGGTTTGTGTTGGCGGGTGTCTAAGAGTATTGCCGCGATATCAAACTGTCGTGTTAGAGCGTTGCTAACGTATATGTGCTCGGGACCGCCGCAGGTGATTATGACGAGTCGCTTGGACTGCAGAGTTTCGTTAGGCATTCTCGCTTTATCCCCGTTTGGTTAGCCAAAGGAGTGCTTGATGGATCGTAGTCGCGGCAGAATTTCAATCTCAACGAATAAGGATTCGGGGTCGGAAGAGTTAACCGAGGTTCGATACCAAATAGGGCCTGCATGTTTACGCGACATTGCACGGCAGTTCACGAGAAATTCTGCCTGGAATCCGGCTCGACGAATTATTTGCTGAGCAACGTCGCTGGCTCGGTCAGAATAGGGGTAACTAAACACGCGAACTTGCAGGCCGGACATTTCTTCCAGATGGCGCTTTGCCTGGATTACTTCGATTTCGGCAGCATTAGCATCGAGGGAACTGCAATGCGCATGTGAGCCAGTATGACAACCGATATCAATGCCATATTTCTTGAGCTCCGGGACATCACTGGGTTCCAGATAGAGGTTCGAATCGCGGCGTAGGGCAACAGGATCCAGCCCATACCTGGCGCTGAGTTCATCTGCGAGTCTTGAGCGTTGCTCGTATGGCAGCTTGGCTACCACTTCGCTGATCAGGGCCGGCACGTTGTCATATTGTGGTTCGGCTTCTGTTAAGGCTGTTTCGAGTGGTCCAATGCCGATTTGGTTGGCGAGCAGATTCAGCAGGTTATCGAGCATCAGTCCGTTGCCGGACACAATTTCTGAAGACAGGAAAAATACCGCTGGTAGATCACGTTCCTTGAGCATCGGTGCCGCAACATCCAGAACTGTGCGGTAGGCATCGTCGAAGGTAATGAGCAGGGGGCGCCGCGGCAGTCTACCCGACAGGGCGGTCTCAAGATCGATGACATCGTAATCGCGGGCATAAAGATCGAGTTGCCACTTGAAATCATCAGGATGCACACGAATATCGAGATGATCGATGAACTTGTTATCCTGTTCCGCAATATGGTGATACAAGAGCACCCGTACACCATTGTTACCGAGCAGCGACATCAGTGAATATTGCCCGGAAAAAAATCTGGCAAGTTTATTTATGCCTGGCATTTACGTTGTTTATTGGTGGGTTCATAGAGGATATTGGTCGCGCTACAAAATTCAGTTTACCAAGCTTTCAGATTGTTTGGGCGAATGCTGGGAGTTGAACAAGCCATTATGTCCAAGACGAAAAAGCACTTTGCAAGGGCATTTATTTTTTAAGGGCGCGTGTAGCGGCATCCCAATGATCGTTATGGGTCCAGGCCGTAACGAAGGCATCACGCGCTGTGTTGGTTAGTTCATCCTGCAGCCGTTTGCGGCGAGCAGCTGCCGTGGCTTTGTAGCCACGTAGTATGTTCAGGCTTTTGCTTGTGTAGCCCGCCAGAAATTGCTTGGTAAAGGCAGCAAAGTCGGCGCCTTCTTCGCAGACGGCCGCATATAAACACAGTCGCAATGCTTCATCCGCCTTAAGTCGTCGTCCTGAACACAACAATGCGAGTGCGGTGCTGTTGCCCACGGCATTAATCAGGTCGATGCCGCCGCCCCAGGCGGTGGTGACATTCAGTTGCGCCTGAATAAGACCAAGTTCAGCGTGGGTCGTTGCGATGCGGATATCACAGGCCATCGCGAGTTCCGCACCACCGCCCAATGCGAGACCATTGAGTGCGCCGATGACCGGCACCGGAAAATAGCGAATTACATCGAGTGCAGCATGACCGCGTTCCGACATTTCCCGCGTGTCTTCCTCGCTACGTATAGCATCCAGTTCTTTCAGGTCGCCGCCTGCAGCAAAGCATCGGTCACCCGCGCCAGTAATTACCGCGCACTTGATTTGGCCTTTTCGATGACTGTTTAGGGTTGCGCCGAGCTCGTCAAGCAGACCCATGCTAAGCGCATTGCGTTTCTCGGGGCGATTGAGCGTGATGTGCAGCACATCGTCTTCGGTTTTGACCAGGAGGTGTTCGGTGTCAGGCATATCAGCTCAACAAGAGGGCTTAGTAGTACAGTCGCATGATGCATTCGGCTATACAGGCGGGGCGTTCCTGACCCTCGACTTCTACCGAGTATTTCTCGATCAGTTCGATGCTATTTTTCACTTCTTCCGCCGACAACAATTCGCAGTGGGCACGAATACGGCTGCCCACCGGCACCGCGGCCGGGAAGCGGAGTTTGTTCAACCCGTAGTTGATGACGTTCTTTGCTCCAGGGAACTGTGGATTGGCCTCGTCTATGAGATTGCGCAACTTTGGGTAGAGCGACAGCGTAAAAAAGCCATGGGCAATCGTTGTTTTGTAGGGTGACTCAGCCTTCGCACGTTCCGGGTTGGTGTGTATCCACTGCATGTCACCGGTGGCTTTACCAAAGGCATCGACCATGTCTTGAGTGATCTCAATCCAGTCGCTTACATGAGTCTCGGTACCGACCTGCTTTTTGAGATCAGTCAGAGCATCTGCCAGTGTCATTCCTCTCACTCCTAAACAATGGGTGGCGACAAGCGCCGCAGACGATGAATGCTAGCAGGAAGGTGGGTTTGGTGTCAGGTTCTATGCGGTTGTGGGGTTAGTGACGCAGTGAGTAGCGGAACGCGGGGTCGAGCTGAGTTGCTAACCCCACAACCGCATACATGGCTCAAATAATCTTTGGCGTTTTTGTCGCCGCCCCATATCGAACCCGTACATAGATGGCAAACAGCAGGATACCGGTACTGCCGATGCCCATCATCAGGAATGGGCCGCCCTTGGTCCAGATATCGAACAGGTAGCCGCCCAATACGGTGCTGATCAGGGTACCGATTGAGCCAAAGAAATTGAATGCCCCCAGTGTTGAGCCGGTAATACGCGGGTCTGCCTCCTGCCCGATTAAAGTCTGGCCGGCGATTACTGAAGTCACCATGCCGCAACCGAGCACGATGCCGACAGGAATAGCGAGACCCAGCAGCGGATTGTCCAGGCTGCCGAATACCAGGTAACCAATTGCGCCCAAACCGGATGCAATAATCAGCCCTGTTACACGATCCATTTTGTCGTTGAGATAACCAAACAGTGCCGCTACCGGCAGCGGGGCGACCATCACTATGACCAGCAATTTGCCAGCTTCCGCCTGTGCATCACCCGCTGTCATGTTCATGGCCAGCCCAGCCTGCTGCGCCCACAGGGACAGGTAGGCGCCTATGACCACATTGTCGCCACGGGCGATGAATGCACTGGCGTAGGCGAGGGCAATGT
>PVMS01175614.1_pt1 | contig 21655 bp, 18 predicted proteins | sample 1853461 | NCBI WGS metagenome assembly PVMS01 (sample SAMN08582032, study PRJNA380276) | Marine sediment metagenome, whole genome shotgun sequencing project. | isolation source: ocean sediment barecode stripped | collected 2017 | reverse complement strand
GGGTTCCCATTGATAAGAACTTGGATGAAGCATTCAAAGGCTGGGGTGAATCCTGAAAACCAGCGAACCCCGGACCGGGACTCTTGGCTGAATTATGAAAGCGAGGGAGAAGGGGCAAATGGGATTCGCCAAAATTTAAGGCCACTTTCAACGTTTTACTGAACCTGCAAAAGTACGGAGGGTATTGGTGGACAAGGAATTGCTTCACAATATTTTTAGAGCTGAAATTCGCGACCGAAAAATCCCCATGAGCCTGGGGAAGACCTGCCCTGTCAAGTGCACCTTTTGCTATGAAAAAGACCATAGCTACCGCACAACGTTTGAAACGCCCATGACCACCTCGGAAGACTGGCAGTTTATGCTGGAGGAGATTCGAAGGTTTCCTCACCGTGAAGATGAGTCCTGGGTCATCGGCGGTAACGAATATATGGAATGGACGGATTTGTTTCTCCATCCCAAGTGCATGGATTGGATAGAAGAATTTTTGGAAGTGACGGGAAAAAAAATCATCATGTTCACGGTTGGATATGTTGATCCTAAACAGATCAATCGCCTGGCGGAAAAATTTCCCGGAAAAATTAATTTTGAATTGTCGGTGATCACCCTGGGGGTACACCGGAAAAAGCTCATGCCCAAAGGACCATCGGTAAACCAGATTCTGGCGATACTTGATGGACCCGCGGTGACCTCGGCAAATTTTTATTCCCTGGGGCCTTCCACCATGTCGGAGGACGCGAAGACTATTTCCAAGGTCAATCCTAATGTCCTTTTATGGATGGGATGCCTGACACCTTTGAAATACATTGATGCGGAAACTACGGCATTGATGCGACTGGGAAAAAGGTTTCTTCCCGATGAAGCCAAGAAAGTTTACGACATGAACCTGCCCAATAAAACCATGCTTCATACCGAATCGGATATCACGGCATTTTTAAACCGCAATAAAATCATCAAAACCCTGGACGCCTGTGAATTGGATAAAAAGGATACGGTGGTGATGGCAGGCAATGTTTATAAAATCCTTACGCTATTTCGCCGTAACCGTGCGCGTTATTTGTACGTTCCAAACGCGACCCTTGGCGGTGATTCGGATTGTTCAACCCTGCTGACTTTTGATGATGTGGGCAAAAGGATAACGCACCAGACCAGGATTTATCTGCCCAAGGTCATCCTGGAGAAATCATCGCAAGAGGAAAAAGATATAACCGGCCGGTCATTCGATGATTTTAGAGCCCAGTTTCCACGGTGTACTTTCAAGGTTCTAAACCGTGTGAACTCTAAATTGTCTAACAAGAAACTTTATGAAAAGGGGTTTATTAAGAACTATGTAGAGGATTATTTGAATAACCCTTTGTCGAAGAAATTCGAAGCGGTGCAATTACCAAATTGATAATGACAAAAGTGCTGTTGATGCGAATGACACAATAGAATTTAAATTGTTTAAGGAGTTCTTATGCAGTATCAGTTGATTATTGTGTTCCTGGATAATCAGGAAATGGTATTGGATAATACCGAGAAGCATGGATTTAGTGATGATCTGGAGTTATTTGAGGTGACGACAGCGGACCGGATCATTGTCGTACCCCTGAAACAAATAAAGTATATTTCCTGCGATTCTAAAATATATAAAAACTAGCCATAAGGGCGGGGTGGGGAGTATTAATTGCTTATTGGCTGTGTCCCAAAAATAAAATAGGGGGTGCTCTGTAAGAGCTACCCCCTATTGGTCATTTTAATTGTTCGCAGAGAAAAATACAGGCCTTCTTTAAATATGCGTTAAAAGCTTCAAATGATAACCTTAATCTTCTTCAGCCACGCATTTTCATCAAACTTACCCTGACAAAACCTCTCAAAAAGAATCTCATTCTGGGTCAAGTTTTTACCATCAACGAAATACTTTTTACCGGTTTCTGTTGACTTACTTTGTGCAACCTGGCTGGATTCTTTCTCATCGACACATTCCAGATCATAAGTCTCGCAGTTGTTCAGAATCACTTCAGATAATTCTTCCAAACTAAGAACCAGGTTTAAAACGGCCATATGCTGAATCATATCTTTGGATTGATATTCTTGAAGAAGGCCTTTAATCTCATCAGAAGTGATAATAGCCTTCATAATTGCTTCATTTAGTTTTTCGTATTCTTTATCGAGGGAAGCATCTGACCCGTCCATTATTTTTCTCCATGAAATGAAAATTCATATTTCCCTATTGAATCTATCGGAATTTCAAATCCTAATCTTTATCGAGCAAGACTTGTGCCACAAATAGAGAAAAGATGTTAATCTTTGTAACCCGTTATAAGCAAAAGATTTAAGCGCGACGTACTGGTTGTGTATGGTTTTTAAGTAAGTCAAGTATTCAACCAAAATTGTTCAGGGTGTGTCAAAAACCCGACATTTCATAGCTATTGGGTCGATGCATCGCATGTCATGATGTGCAGTTAATCCGAGGATTCGAACCACTGTGAGATTTTTATTGCGTTAAACTTGGCTTGCAGACGAGTCTTAATCAGGCAATTTTGAATGAATTTGAGAGCGAGGGAAAACAATCATTAAATTATGAATTTTCATTGCTTGACTCATGTTAAATAAGATTTTACAATCCACCCCTGTGCCAATTTTTGAATTTCCAAGATAGGTAATTATGTCATTTCCAATACACAGGTCAAGAAGGCTAAGGCAAAGCTCGGGAATCCTGCGGATGGTTCGCGAGACCAGTCTGTCAGTAGATGATTTGATCGACCCGCTGTTTGTTTGCGAGGGAAAAGGTGTTCGCCAGGCAATTTCATCGATGCCGGGAGTTTATCGGTGCTCAATAGACGAATTATTAAAGGACGTTAAAATAAGCCATTCCTTGGGTATTCCCGCTGTCATCCTCTTTGGCATCCCCGACAAAAAAGATGCTGTAGGGTCGGAAGGGACCAAACCTGATGGAATTGTTCAGAGAGCCGTTCGGGAAATAAAATCCGCCATACCGGAAATGGTTGTGATTACCGATGTTTGTATCGATGAATACACGGATCACGGGCATTGTGGGGTGGTAAAGGACGGGAAGATATTGAATGATCCCACCTTGGTTCTGTTATCCAAGATGGCCCAGACCCATGCAGATGCAGGAGCAGACATTGTGGCGCCATCCGATATGATGGATGGCCGAGTCCAGGCGATCCGCCGGACTTTGGATGATACAGGCCATGAGGATACGATTATTCTTTCCTATGCTGCAAAATACGCTTCCGCATTTTATGGGCCTTTTCGGGAAGCCGCAGACTCTTCTCCGAAATTTGGTGATCGACGGTCCTATCAAATGGACCCTGGCAACTCAGACGAGGGGCTCAGGAAAGTTTATCAGGATATTGAAGAGGGTGCCGATATGGTGATGGTAAAGCCAGCATTACCATATCTGGATATTATATATCGCATTCGTCAAGAGGTTCAGGTGCCGGTTGCGGCATATAATGTCAGCGGCGAATACGCAATGGTAAAGGCGGCGGCGGAACGCGACTGGTTGGATGGTCAGAGGGCAATGATGGAATCCTTATTGAGCATCAAGCGTGCAGGGGCACAAATGATTCTCACATATTTTGCAAAAGAGGCGGCACGGGTTCTGAATGAGGGGTGAGGTGTACTCATATACGGATAATAAATGACAATAGGACCTGTTATTTAAGCTTATTTCTATATAGATCCCAAATTTTTCTAATTTTTGGGCTTAATTACAGGAAAACTGTTTGATATAGACTGATTCCAAGCTTATAATGTCCACATGAATAACCTACTGAGGGGTAGAAGGAGAAGTTTGAATGTCAATTTTGGCTCAAAACCTTAAGACTATTCGTAAGGAATTAGGGTGTACTCAATCGGTCATGGCAAATATTTTAAAAGTTGGCTTTAGGACCTATGTTCGCTACGAGGCCGGGGAGCGCGATGCACCTGTTGCCGTGTTGGTTAAAATTTCAAAACTGGGAAACCTGTCCCTGGAGAATCTGTTGACCATGGAGGTCGATGGAGTGGATGTCGCTCCGGTCAAAACCATTCCTGTGAATACCAATGCCCCTGAAGTGAAAAGTATTAATTTTAAAACTGGACAAGCGGAGTTTAGAAAACCCAGTCGGCAGGAAATTTTGGCTATTGGGGAAGATGAGACAAAAATGGTTACCATTTATAGAAAAATGGAACCTGAGCTTCAATCAAAAGCTCTGAAGGATATGGGAAAGCCAATAATGGACGAACTGCGGATAGTCACTCGCAGAGGCAGGAAACCAAAAGGTAAAGTTGGCCGTCCAAGGAAATTTGTTGACTTGTCTGGTGTTCCGATGAAAAAACTTAAACAACTGAAAGCAGTTAAAAAGAAAAAGGGAAAACCGGGTCGGAAAAAATTAGACAAAAAAGTGTTGAAAGAAAAAATCGACAAACTAAAAATGCTGACACGGTCTGTCAATAAAATTACCGTAAAATAAGTGAGTGCCCAATCCGTAAGAGTCAAAGGTCAAAACCAATGGTTGTGGTTTGTCCTTTTAGTCATTAGCCTTTTGGCTCTGGAGTACTATGGGAAAATATTTGAACGAGGGATTGGGCACTACCTTAAATGGCAAAATCATAAAAGGCCGCAGTTGGGACGAATCTGGGAACGTGACCGGGAAAATATGGTTGCGCAGAGCAAAATTGAATCCATTCGATCGGTTTTGGACCTTCAGGAAGAATCCGCAGAATCCATTCAATCCTTTAAGCAATTATTTGAACGAGTAGAGCCGGCTTTTCCCTTGGCTGTTTCTCGTCAACAATTTCTAAAGCTCTATTATGATTTCCCGGGCCAATGGTCGGAACGTATCATCTCTCCGTATGAACTGATCGAGATTGATGCTACTAAGAAATGGGACCGGGTATTATTGAAACGGTTCGGTCCCTGGATCACTCTTGGTTTTATGGACTTTCAGCGTCAGCCCATCAAAGAAATTTTTCTATCCGAAGAAACTCTGGTTGAAGTTCAGTCGACAAGAACCGTCAAGCGGGGAAGCCTGGAAGATGCTGAATTTCAGAGCAACAGGATATATTCGGTAGGGGAATTTTTATCAATCATTGCGACCCTTGATGCGGAAACGCAAAAATCTGTTTTTCCACCGCCGAGGTGGTTTCTGGGCAAAAACTACCATATTACGCGAGTGGGTCTTTCCGAGAGCCCCTCAAGTCCGGGCCAGCTCACCACCTTGGGAATTGAATACGATTCCGATTATTTTACCGGAGTTCTTCTTATCCCCGTTCCACTTGAAATCGCCAATAACATATTGTCTCAGGTGGAAAGGCCCGAAGGCGAGAATGCCGGCGAAGAGTTGACTACCCTCATTGAACCCTTCAAAGAATCCCCTTGAACGCAGAGCTAAATGCATCCGTTGGGGGCTATGGAGTAAATTTTGATCCGAGCTTTCCTGGATAGATTATTATTTTGTATATTTGCTGGAGCCGTTGTCTTTGGTCTGGCAGGTGTTACAGTTTATTATTCCCTCAGCCGCGACCTTCCCCAACTTCCAGGAACGCTGGAAAACATCAACCTGAGCCTGCCTACCGAAATTTACTCAGCCGATGGCGAGCGGCTAAAAGTGATCGGTGAACGACGGCCCGTAGCCTATGATGATATTTCTCCCTATTTCATTAAAGCCATTATCTCCGTAGAAGATTCCAGGTTTTACAGCCATAGTGGTTTTGATCATATTGGATTTACACGAGCCATGATCGCCAACATCCGCGCCGGAAAAATCATCCAGGGTGGGAGTACCATCACCCAGCAATTATCTAAAAACCTGTTTTTTTCATTTAGCAGGGAATGGGTACGGAAGGTCAAGGAGTTGATGATTGCTCTGCAACTGGAGGTGACCTTCAGTAAAGAAGAAATTCTTGGCGCCTATAGCAACCAGATATATTTTGGTAACGGCGCGTATGGCGTCGAAGAAGCCAGCCAGATCTATTTTGGTAAACGTGCCAATGAGATCACCCTCCTGCAGGCGGCAGTATTGGCGGGCTTGCCAAACTCTCCAAACAATGCCAATCCGTTTAGCAATTACGACCGTGCCACGGAGCGGGCGCGCTATATTATCAAACGAATGCTGATGGAAAAATGGATCACCGCTGAAGAACGGCAGGCCGCACTGGATTCCGATCTGGATTTGAAAATTCCTAAAACCGATTCCAACCCAAACCATTATTTCACCAACTTTGTCATCGATAAACTGGTAAGGGATTACGGCAAAGAGTTTGTGCACTATGGCGGCTTAAAAGTCTACACAACGCTCAACAGTAAATATCAGCACCTGGCGCAAAAAGCCGCTGAATCCCACCTTGAAGCCCTGGAAGAAAGATTAGAGTCAGCGGCGGGACCGGATGCCTTGCAAGTAGCGCTCTTGGCTATTGAAAACAAGAGTGGTGCGGTTCGGTCCATGTTGGGCGGACGCGACTATTCTCACAGCCAATTCAATCGTTCGACTTCCAATAATCGATTGCCGGGATCTTCGTTCAAACCCTTTGTGTATTTTGCTGCAATGGAAAAATTAGGATACAACCCGGCTACCGTGGTTCGAGATGAACCAACGGAGATCGAGATTTCCCGGAACAATACATGGGAACCAAAGAACTTTGACGGTGGCTATTTTGGCGATATCATATTGAAGAAAGCCATGATGAAATCTCTGAATGTAGTGTCGGCGAAATTAACGCAATTAGTGACACCAGAAGAAGTCATCAAAACTGCCCGGCAATTTGGCCTCACCAGTCCTTTAGGCAACAACATGTCTATTTCACTAGGTACATCGCCTGTTTCCCCACTGGAGATGGCCGCGGCCTACAGCGTTATTGCCAATCTTGGGGTTTACAACGAACCCTACTTTATTGAAAGGATAGAAGACTACCAAGGCAAAACGTTGTTCACTCATTACTATCAGGGAGTGCAAAAATTTTCGCAAAAAATGATTTACCTGCTTTCAGATATGATGCAAGGAGTCGTCGATGGAGGCACCGGTCGCGTCGTACGGCGAATGGGATTCAAACATCCTGCAGGAGGCAAAACCGGTACGACCAACGATTTTAAGGACGCCTGGTTTAACGGTTTTACCAAAGATTTCTCTGTTTCGGTCTGGGTGGGTCGTGACAATAACAGTTCTATGATTGATAAGAGAAAGAGGGGGTTCACCGGAGGCAGCGCGGCGGCGCCAATCTGGGTATACTTCCTGCAAAAAGTGTTGGATAGTAAAAATGAAGTAAAATTTCCGGTTCCGCCAGGGATCAAGCTGGCAACCGTAGATATTCGCACAGGCCTGATTCCTGAAGAAGGTGTTACCGAAGTTTTGCAGGTGGCTGTAAAAGAAGAAGTCGAATTGATGCCGGCAACGCAAGTGGATGATATCTCGGTCACACCGGAGTCTGACAGCTTGCTCACGATAGAGGAACTCAATGCTATACCAATCCCTTAAATACTTTTTTGCCAGGATCGGTCTGTCGTTTTTCCTTTTTATGAGTTTGGGATTCTCCGTCCTCTATATCATTCACGAGATGACATTTCCCAACCAGGCTTTTGATGACTCCAACATCCAATGGGCAATGGCTATAGTCTGTACTTTTTTTGGTTTTTTTGCCTATAGCATGTATGGCGAACAGAAGTTTCAAAACGCCTTCCATGCCTTAAAAAGTGTTGGGCCCAAGAGCAATATTGATGATGTGATCCAACACTTTGATGGTTTGGTTGAGTTCACTCGTTCCTCATATTTTCTTCCAGGTGAAGGAAGTCGGTTTCGCGGACTGGTGATTCGAAAATATGCCGATTATCTGCTTTCTATAGGCAGGCAAGATCCGAAAGCGCTACGAATCTATTTAAAAGCTTTTTTGCACAACCCGAAAAAATCTAAGTTCCGAGTGCCGTTGCTCATCATCATGGATCAAGGGGTGGATCTTAACGATAATGAAATTGATTTGCTATTGGTGATGTTAAAAGCCGAAGACTTTCACGATGACGTTATCACCAACCACTTGGCGTCAGTATTTTTAAAAAAACAGGTGGTCACTGGAAAAACAGAACCCTTATTTTTGGCCGCCGTGGAAAATGGCAGTTCGGACGCCGAAGCCATTTTGCGCTTTGTCGTTCCTATCCTTTTATCGCATAAGCGTTCCGATGAAATTTCTCTGCGATTCTACATAGAGTCCTTGCCTTGTCATCTCGAAGGGGACGAAATCATTCGGGAAATATTAAGCCGGAGCTATTGTGAAGGGCATTTCCAGGGCATCGATCCCGTGTTACAGGAGCGATGTGGTCAGTTGTTCTTCGCTCTTCCGCCAGAAGCGCAGGAAAGTTTAAAAGCAGAAGTGGAAGCGAGCCGGATATCAGGACGGTTGAAAAAAGTGAAACTTTTTCACCGCGAGGACCTGCGCGAACTGAATCGGCTGAAAGTGCGATTGGGCATCGAAAAATCATTTTTTGCCAAGATCGCCGGTGCTTTTCAGTGGACAATCGATTTGTTCAAGGGACTGGTGAGAGGCCTCATCTTGAAAGCTATTGATGGACTGGTGTTCTTTGGCAGGGCCCACTTGGTTGTCAAACTTGTTATCCTTGGTTTGCTATCTGCCGGGGTTGTCAGCGGATTGAGCTATTTGGAATGGCGCGAACAACAGGTCAGAGAAATCAAGGCGGTGCAGTTGGCGGTTGAGAAGGTGGTGGCTCCCGCAAAAACTTCCGTCAATCAGCGAAACAAAATTCATACTATTCAAGTGGCGGCGGTGACCTCATCCCGGCAGGCGAAACGCCTGGTCAGTGCGCTCAAAAAAAAGGGAGTGAAAGGACTTTATACGATAAAAGCCAAAAGAAAATCCGGTGGCACCTGGTATAAAATCCGGGCAGGGCAATTCGACAGTAAAGAGGATGCAAGGAAGTTTGCCAATCATCTGATGGAATCTAAGGCGATCAAAAACTATTTCGTCATTTCATTTTCCCGCCCAGCCCAGTAGTGAGGGGCGGACTCCGTCCGCAGGAAAGTGGAGTGCCTCCACTCCCGATATAAAGGAGAGATGTTGTTTGCTGGTGATGAAACCTAAAGTAATCAATGAGCAAGGGTATTGATTGGCAACAGCTAACTCCCACTTCTCCGAATGGGGAAAAAAGAAGAAATATACCAATATGACCATTCAATTAAATTATGACAACGCACGATCATTCATTTCTGATGCAGAGATTACGCAACTAAGTCCCCAAGTTAAAAAACTTCATCAGAACTTGGAAGAGGGGAGTGGCCCGGGAAACTCGGCTCTGGGTTGGTTGCACTTGCCATCTCGGATGGCCCCGGAATTAATCGAAGATATCCAGCAGTCGGCAAAAAAAATTCGTGATTCCAGCGACGTGATGGTTGTCATCGGCATTGGTGGTTCCTACCTTGGTGCGCGGGCGGGGATATCCTTTCTCGAAGCTTCTCAATTTGGTCCGTCGGGAGCACTGGAAGTTATATTTGCAGGACAGAACCTGAGTTCGGATTATCATGCTGATTTGTTGGACTACCTCGCCGAAAAAGATTTTACGCTCAACGTAATCTCTAAATCCGGTACCACCACTGAGCCGGCAATTGCCTTTCGATTATTGAAAGATTTGCTGGAGAAAAAATATGGTGAAGATCAAGCCAGGGAACGAATCATTGCCACTACTGATAAATCTCATGGAGCTCTAATACAGCTGGCGAATGAAAAGGGTTATAAAACCTATGAAATTCCTGCGGATGTAGGTGGCCGGTATTCCGTGTTGACTCCTGTTGGTTTATTGCCCATGGCCGCCGCCGGGATTGATATTAACGCTTTGATCACTGGCGCTCAGGCTGAAGAATCCACGTTTGCTGAATTCACTCGCCTGGAAGAGTCGCCGGCTTATTTGTATGCCGTTCTTCGCCATCTATTAAACAGTAAAGGCAAGTCTATCGAAATCATGGCTTCCTTTCATCCGGCCTTGAAATATGTCCAGGCGTGGTGGATACAGTTGGCGGGTGAAAGCGAAGGCAAGCAAGGGCGGGGCATATTCCCAACTTCGGTGGAATACACCACTGATTTACACTCCCTCGGGCAATGGATTCAAGAGGGGCCCAGGTCGATTTTTGAGACTTTCATTCTGCTGGAAAGCTCTGATCGGCAGGTGGAAATCCCGGCTTTGAAAAATGATGAGGACGGTTTAAACTACCTCGCCGGAAAAACACTGGATTTTGTCAACGATAAGGCTTACAAAGGGACTGCAATGGCTCACTTGCAGGGTCAGGTTCCGAATATTTCGCTAACAATTAAGAATCGCACAGCCGAATCTTTGGGACGGCTGTTTTATTTTTTTGAACGCGCGGTGGCTATGACAGGATACTTGCTAGACGTCAATCCTTTCAATCAGCCAGGTGTTGAGTTGTATAAAAATAATATGTTTTCTCTTTTGGATAAACCCGGATTTGAGAAAGGAAAGTAATATGGACACGGCCAGTCATAAACTGGATGAAGTGATTCATCAAGTTGCCTTTGAAAAAATTAGAGGAGATGCCCCCACGAGCGACTCATCCGAGCTTTTGGCAAAATTGAAATCTCTGGGAACGCAAGTCTGGATAGATACAGGGGATTTGGATAAAGCCAAAGAAGTCTGGCAACAGGAGATGACAGCGCTCACCACCAACAATACCCTGGCTAATCAGGTTGTGCAGACGGGATTGATGGATCAGATCATTCGTGATTCGATCGACAACATCAAGGCTACGGCCGCAGATCTGTCGGCAGAAGAACTGGTGATGGAGATTGGGTTTATCATCAATTGCAAGATTGCTCTCAGATTGGTGCAGGCGTTCAAAGTAAAAGTGAGCGTTGAGTTACATCCTTCGATATCCCGGGATTATGAGCAAACGCTCAGCTTTGCCAGGCGGTATTACAAAATTTGCCCGGAATATTTTATTGTCAAAATTCCGTTGACGCCTGAAGGTTTGTTAGCGACTCGACAACTTCGCCAAGAGGGAATACCGATCAATTTCACCCTGGGGTTTTCCGCTCGGCAGAATTATCTGGCGGCCCGGTTATCCAACCCGAGTTTTGTCAACGTATTCCTTGGCAGACTCAATCAGGTGGTGGTGGAGCACAAATGCGGCAGTGGCGAAATGGTGGGTGAAAAAGCCACGCTGGCGACCCAGAATACTTTGCGGGAAGTGCGCGAGCGGTTTGCCGAAGTGACGACGCAATTGATTGCCGCCAGTATCCGCAATGGAAAACAAGTGGGGTTCCTCGCGGGTCTGGATGTATTGACCATTCCGCCTCCGGCTCTTAAAGATTTTCTGGCATCCGGCATTGCCGTCGATGAGATTAAATGCAATTTTGACCAGGAGATTCAGCCAGGGATCGAGCCGGATCATTCCCTGCGCAACCGTTTCAACGCCTTATGGGATTTACCGGAAGCCTTTGTCTCGTTAGTGGATGATTTGCTGTCCGAGAAGGAGCTTGATCGATTTAGCGGCGCTCAACTTGAACAATTCTGGAAAGATAAAGACAGTGATATTTTTTACTCCTTTTCCGATGCGGACCTGACGAAGATTCAGGAACAGGGGAAAATTCCAAGCATTGAGGATTGGCCTGAATCTGTTGCTGTAGACGATTTGATGACCCAATCGGCTTTGCAATCTTTTGCCAAGGACCAAAGTGAATTGGATGGAAGAATTCGTTCGTTTCTTTGATCGGCAATGGATGACGTCAGGAGGAGCGGATGATTCTTGCTGGAGACATTGGCGGAACGAAAATCAATCTGGCATTATTTAGCGAGCAGGACGGTGGCTTGAAAGAGGTCGCGCAAGCAACCTTCCAAAGCGAAGAATGTTCCGGTCTAAACGATATTCTTGCTGATTTTACAGAGGCTCATAAAGGAAAAATTGCATGCGCCGGAATTGCAGTGGCTGGTCCGGTACGTGATGGGTATTGTGAAGTTACCAACCTGGATAACTGGCGGGTTGATAAGGCCGAGATTCAAGGACAATTAGGAATCGATTCCGTCTGGTTGCTTAATGACATGACGGCTATGGCCTGTGCCGTGCCATTTTTGCCCGCAGAGGATTTTCAAATCCTGCAAGCTGGGTCGGATGATCCACTGGGCAGAGTGGCAGTCATTGCGGCTGGAACTGGTTTGGGCCAGGCATTTCTTATGCCTCAAGATCGTGGGCAGTACTTGCCGATTGATACAGAGGGTGGCCATTGTGATTTTGCTCCCCGGACCGATGTCGAAATTTAGCTCATGCAATTTCTTAAGGATAAGTATGGAAGATTAAGTATTGAAAGAGTTTTATCAGGTGCAGGACTGATCAATATTTATCGATTCCTCTGTCAAAGCCGATCCATTAAATCGGAGCCATCTTTAACACTGGATGTTTCACCAGAGAAAAGAGCCAGAGCCATCGTTCGCCTGGGGCTAATAGGAGAGTCTTCGGTTTGTCAGCAGGCCCTTGAAATGTTTGTTGATATTTATGGTGCTGTAACTGGAAACATGGCTCTGCAATTATTGACTCGCGGCGGTGTGGTACTTGGAGGCGGCATTGCTCCGGCACTTATTTCTCTTCTTAAACAGAGACCGTTTATAGATTCCTTTTGCGATAAAGGAAGATTCTCCCGCTTCATGAAAGAGATACCGGTGCGCGTGATAATGAATGAAAAGGCATCTTTGATCGGTGCGGCACAATATGCTTTAGGTAAACGAATTTTACGATAACTTTAAATTTTATGCGTGCTTTTTAAGGCAATCGATATTTACGAAAACTTTAAATTTTATAGGGTGATATGGAAACACAAGTCAAAAAAATAGTTCTCGCGTACTCCGGCGGTCTCGATACTTCGGTAATTATCAAGTGGCTGAAAGAGCAATACGACTGCGAGATCATCGCATTTGCCGCAGACGTTGGCCAGGGAGCGGAACTTGATCCTGTGCGTGAAAAAGCCCTCGCCACGGGAGCGTCAAAAGTATATATCGAGGATCTGCGGGAGGAATTCGCCAAAGACTTCGTCTTTCCTATGCTGAGAGCCAATGCGTTTTATGAAAACGATTACCTGTTGGGTACCGCGATCGCACGGCCACTCATTGCTAAAGAGCAAATTCGCATTGCCGCACTGGAAGGTGCCGACGGTGTGTCGCATGGTGCAACGGGTAAAGGCAATGATCAGGTACGGTTTGAGTTGGCGTATCAAATGATGAATCCGGATATAAAAATCATTGCGCCTTGGCGGCATTGGGACCTGGTGTCGCGTTCACTGTTATTTGATTATGCCAAAGCGCACGATATTCCTGTTCCTGTAAGCAAAGATAAACCTTACAGCATGGACCGCAATCTTTTTCATATCAGTTATGAAGGCGGTGTGCTGGAGGACCCCTGGTATGAGCCGGACGAAGATATGTTTATGTTGACGGTATCACCGGAGAAAGCGCCGGACAAACCAACTTACCTGGAAATCCAGTATGAAAAAGGCGATCCTGTTGCCATCAATGGAGAGCGCATGAGCCCTGCGGTTCTTGTGGAGCGATTGAATATCATTGCCGGGGAGAATGCGATTGGCCGAATCGATATTGTTGAGAATCGATTTGTCGGCATGAAATCCCGGGGAGTGTACGAAACTCCTGCTGGAACCATATTGCATCAAGCGCACCGTGCGGTGGAGTCGGTCACTATGGATCGAGAAGTCGTTTATTTGCGGGACTCATTAATTGCGGCTTACGCGAAAATGGTTTATAACGGATTTTGGTATGCACCGGAGCGACAATTATTGCAAAAAACCATGGACGAGGCCCAGATAAATGTCACTGGAATGGTCCGGTTGAAATTGTATAAAGGGAATTGCATTGTCACTGGTAGAAAGGCTGAAAAGTCTCTATATGATCAGGATATCGCGACTTTTGAAGAGGGCGACGGTTATCGTCAGGATGATGCTGAAGGTTTTATTCGCCTTAATGCTCTGCGTCTTAAAATTCACTCGAAGATTTTTGGCCACTAGGTGATCGCATAATTAATTTGAGTATGCCTGCCAAATCAGTTACATTTGAATGTAAGGTTATTGAAACTTAAGACCTTAATGGGGTTTTAATCCTTGAAACTTTCTTGCTTTTGCATGGCTTACACGGCTTTTTTCAAGAGCTTTTGGGAGTTGCATATCGGAATTTTTCTAGGTGCCCCGAATAAATCAAAAATCTCATGTAACTACCACGTATCTGCTTATGAGTTCTGTTCTTGTTGTTGACGATGAAAAAAGCTTGCGCGAACTGTTGACCATCATGCTGGAAAAAGATGGTTACGATGTCACTTGCTCCGAAAATGGTGAGAAGGCCATCAAACAAATTGAGGAACGCGAGTTTGATCTGGTCATCACCGATTTCAAAATGCGCCAGGTGAATGGCATCAATGTTTTAGAAGCTGTCAAGAAGGAGCACCCCAAAACTCCAGTAGTGATGATGACGGCCTACGCATCCGCCGAAATCGCTGTAGAGGCCATGAAGAAGGGGGCCTATGACTACATCTCCAAACCATTCAATGTGGAAGACTTTCAGCTGATAGTCAAGAATGCGATGGAGATGAAAAAACTCAGCGATGAAAACCGGCATCTAAAATCAGCGTTAAAAGATAAATATCAATACGCCAACATCATCGGCAAAAGCCCGGCGATGCAGAAAGTATTTTCTCTGGTCGAAAAAATTGCCGATAGCAACGCTACCGTATTGATCCATGGAGAAAGTGGTACTGGCAAAGAATTGGTAGCCAAGGCTATTCACTTCAATGGTGGGCGACGCAATTATCCATTCATTTCTATCAACTGTGGAGCCGTGCCGGAAAACCTGCTTGAAAGTGAATTGTTTGGCCACGAAAAGGGAGCTTTTACCAGTGCAGATTCAGCAAAAATTGGTTTGATGGAAGCCGCGAATAAAGGAACCTTCTTCCTCGATGAAATTGGAGAAACGCCACTCAGCCTGCAGGTCAAATTGCTTCGCGTTTTGCAGGAAAGAGAATTTACCCGTGTCGGTGCCACGCAAACCACGAAAATTGACTTGAGGATTCTTGCCGCGACTAATCTTGACCTTGCCCAGGCAGTGCAGAATAAACAGTTCCGGGAAGACCTGTATTACAGGCTGAATGTGATTCCCCTTCGTCTTCCCCCGTTAAGAGAACGGCGTGAGGACATTCCCCAACTGATCAATCATTTCATTGAAAAATATAATAAAAACCGTCGAGCTGATAATAAAATCCTGGGCATTAGTCAGGAAGCCATCAATGTTTTGGAAAAACATCATTGGCCTGGCAATGTCCGTGAACTGGAGAACGCAATTGAACGAGCGGTAGTCCTGGAAATGGAAGACTTCATTCAAGTGCATAGTTTGCCAGAAGATATTCTCGGCGGTTCCAAGATCAATAAGGACTTATTGCCGCAAATCGGCAAGGATCCGATAGATTTGGAAAAAACTCTGGATCAGATCGAAAAAGACATGATTCAGGGAGCTTTGAGTCAATCTAACGGGATCATTAACCGGGCGGCAAAAATGCTTAATCTAAGTTTCCGTTCTATGCGATATCGTATTCAAAAGCATCGTTTGAAAGGCAAAGAAGATATCGGATCCTAAATCCTTGTCGAATTTCCTCCTCATCCTAAAGTTTAGATATGTCCTGTATTGACACTTATACCTCGTCTCGATAGGATTGATAATGTAAAAGCTAAAAGGCACCTCATCCAAATTGTCTAGCTCATTAACAAGACAGTAACCCTAAGCTATTTCACCATGGGATTTCCATCCGGCAGTATGCGACCAAATAAAATAGAAAAAATAAACCAAAATAGTGGTGTCCGCTGCCTGGCAATTATGCTGATCCTCCTGCTTGGTCTTTGGGTTCTGTCAGTGAATGCCGAGGAGATTGCCGAGGAAAAGCAAGCTGTGCCTCTGCCTCCAGCCAGCGATGGTTTTGGTCGGGCGGAATATTATTTTCACTCGGGTTCCCTGCTCAAAGCGCAAGCCTTTTACCAGAGTTTTGTTAAGAGCCGCCCCAAACGTAACCGAGGGGAAAAAGCTCTGTTTCGGTTGGGTGAAATTGAGCAACTGCAGAAATCCTATACCACGGCATTGCGGTTTTATCGAATATTGCTCCGGCAATCCCCGCAAACCTATTTGATTCATGATCTCCGTTTTAATATGGCGGCCTGTCATTTTGAGTTGGATCAATATGAACTCGCCAAAAATATTTACCAGGAGGTTGCTCAATCCCATCCTGATAGAAACAAACGCTGGCAGGCACAACTCTTCCTGGGTCGAATTCAGGAAAGAGAAATGGATTATCGTTCTGCGATCACACAACTCAAACAGCTGTATCAGCAGAATAAAAATCCGCAAATAAAACAGCAGGCCGAGGCGCTGATCCAAGACATAATCGAAAACAAAATAAATAAAACAAAAGCAATAGAACTGGCGCAAGTTTTTCGCAATGACTTTCCTGCGGATCAGATACTGCTGAAGCTGATCACGATTTATAGATCCGAGCGGGACATCGAAAACTTAAAGATCACTGCGCTGGATTTTTTACGTATTTTTCCCAAGCACTCAGAGAATTCACGGATCAAGGGAATGCTTGAGTCTATGGAGACAAGTTCGGAGGAAGTGATTCGGCTGGGAGCAATTTTACCCTTATCCGGAAAAATGGCGCTCACCGGCCAACAAGTCTTGCAGGGCATCCAGTTGGCGGTGAATCATGTTAGAAAATCCTCGTCGCAAAAACTGGAACTGATCGTGAAGGATTCTGCCAGTGGTCAGAGCATCGCGGAGCTTGTGGAATCCATGGCTATTGATCCTAATATGGTCGGCATCATTGGCCCGATTCTGAGTGGAAATGTTAAAGCCGCAACTGCGGCGGCTGAAAAGTATCAAGTTCCCTTGTTCACACCGACAGCATCGACACCGGGATTAACCGAAAGTAGCGATTATGTGTTTCGCAACGCTTTGACGCGTGATATCGAGGCCCGCTTTCTGGCAGATTACGCAGTCAATCAATTGGGCCTGAGGCGCATAGCCGTATTGTACCCAATGGAAACCTATGGCTTTGAGTTGCGCGATCGCTTTGCCTCTGAAGTGACATCGTATGGTGCGGAAATCGTGGCTCTAGTGGCCTATGATCGCTCGCAAAACGACTTTAAGGAACAAATATTTGAACTGGGCGGCTTGTCCGATGATAAGTTGAAAAGTCTGGCCAAACAACAGGCTCTCAATGGGATCAAACCAGAATATACCGGAGATGAACTGTCTCACCCAAAAATCGATTTGGGTTTGTGGACGGAAGAAGATATTGAAGAGATTAACGCGTCCCTGGAGCTGAATTATGACGGAATTTTTATTCCTGGCTTCTATGACAAAGTGGGGCTGATACTTCCACAGTTGGCGTTTTACAATATTGAAGGAGTCACCCTGTTAGGCGCGCGCGGATGGAACTCACCCGAGCTCATTAAAATCGCCGGGAACTACTTGCAGTCCGGGCTTTTTGTCGATGGCTTTTTTGCCGGGTCCGAGCAAGAGAATGTGCAAAAGTTTGTCAAACAGTTTAAAACCACGTTTGGTGGCGACCCTTCTATTTACTCCGCCCAATCTTATGACACCGCAGGGATATATATTCACATAATAGGCGAAGGCGCGAGCAATCGATTAGCGGTTCATGAGCGACTGAAAGAAATCACCGATTATCCAGGTGTCTCAGGAAAAACTTCCATTTTGCCGACTGGAGACTCGAAAAAGGATTTGTTCACCCTCAAGGTGAAACGTAAAAAAATTGTCGAGAACTCAACGACCATTCATTAATAGAATGGTCGTAATCCCCGATAGAGGAAGAAGCCCCATTCCCTCTTCACATTTCTACTGGACGTTGTCCGGCTGAACTAGAGTGCGCCAGGAGTTTCTTCGGTGGTATTCGAGGTCTTGGCTGTTGGGTCCACGAAAATTTCGTACTGACTTGCTGGGTTGCCAAATCCAACGGGTTCTCCTGTCTCGGTTGAAATCCGCTTATATACTACCTCGTCTGAAATAGGGAAGTTCATTATCGGCAGGTCTTGATGTGCGTCCTGCATGAACTGGAGCCAGATAGGAATGGCGGAGCGTGATCCAGTTTCATTTTTCCCCAGTGGTTCGACAGAATCTTTTCCCACCCAGACTCCGGTCACCAGTTGCGGTGTGTAGCCGAGAAACCAGGCATCGACATAATTGTTGGTGGTTCCAGTCTTGCCAGCTACGGGACGACCCAGAGCTTTGACTCGTTTGCCGGTACCATTCTCGACGACGCTTTGCAGGAGACTGGTGATGGTGTGGGCGACACCGCTGGAAATCGGTTGCGTCACTTCTGGTTCAGTCTCATAGAGCGTTTCACCGTCACGGTTGTTGATGTAGCGCACAGCCGTTGGTGTCACTCGCCGACCCATGTTTGCAAAGGCCGAATATGCGGAGGTGATTTCAGACAAGGAAACTCCTGATGATCCAAGGGAGATGGAAAGGTTAGTTTCCATATGGCTGGTGATGCCAAGATCATGGACCATTTCAATGGTTCGGTGGATGCCCACATTTTGCAGGAGTTTAACCGTTACGATATTGCGGGAATGGGTCAGAGCCGTGCGAAGAGAAGTGGGGCCATAGAATTTTTTTTCAAAATTGACCGGCTTCCATTTATCGAAGGCTTCCTCTTTTTCCTTAAAAATTATTGGCGAATCAATGATGATGCTGGCGGGTGAATATCCATCCGTAATTGCCGCGGCATAAATGATCGGTTTGAAAGCGGAGCCCGGTTGTCGAAGCGATTGCACTGCGCGATTGAACTGGCTTTTATTAAAATCATAACCGCCAACCATTGCCTTGATCTGACCAGTCAAAGGCTCAATGCTCATCAGCGCCGCTTCTACTTCCGGAATCTGATGCAAGGCCAGCGCCAACTGGTCATCCTTTTCTCCGAACTCCAGAACGCGGACCAGAATTAAATCTCCTTCACTCAAAGCCTGACTCACGCGTTGGATACGTGCCCATTTGCCATCGACCAGAACATTAGGTTTGCGTGCCCAATTCATATCCTGAAGCTTGAGGGTGCCTTGCATATCCCCAAGACGGACCGTGGCTTCGTGGCGGCTGACTTTGGTGACAACGCCTTTATATATTTTGTCAACTTGAGGACCATCGCCTTCGCGGAATTTGTTCAGGATAGTCATGGCCTGGGCGATATCTTCTTCGGTGCGGGAAAGGCTCACCTTGCCGATAGGCCCACGATAGCCAAAACGTTTATCGGCCAACAGGACATGCTGTTGAATACTTTTTTGCGCCGATTTCTGGTAGTCAATGTTGATGGTGGTGAAGACTTTGAGACCCTCGTTATACAGCTTGTTGCTTCCGTATTTTTTTTCAAGAAACTGGCGGATGAATTCAACGAAATAGGGTGCTTCGTGCAACATGGAGGTGATTTCACCAAGATTGAAATCAATCGCCGAGGCTGTTTCAGCTTCTTCCTTGGAGATAAACCCTAGATGAGCCATGCGGCGGAGTGAGCGGTCACGCCGTTTTTTAGCCTTTTCTGGATTTCTGTACGGAGAATAATTATTAGGAGCTTTTGGCAGGCTAGCCAACATGGCACATTCCTCAAGCGTGAGGTCCTCGACATGTTTGCCGAAATAGGTCCTGGATGCGGCCTCCACACCATAACTGCCGTGACCGTAATAAATCTGGTTGAAATACATTTCCAGAATTTCATCCTTGGTGAATACCAGCTCCATGCGGATGGCTAGAATCGCCTCTTTGATTTTTCGGGCCAGTTTTTTTTCCCTGGATAGAAACAGGGTTTTGGACAATTGTTGTGTGATTGTGCTTCCACCCTCGACCACGCGCCCGACTTTCATATTCTTCAGGAAGGCTCGAAATATGGCTTTCGGGTCAATTCCAGGATGGTAATAAAAATTGGAATCCTCCACCGCCAGGGCCGCTTGCTTGAGCTGTAGCGGGATGCGACTTATAGGAACGACAATTCTTTTTTCGATATAAAACTCGGCGATGAGTTCATCGTTATCTGAATATAAGCGGGTAATGGTGCTGGGTTGATATTTCTTTAACAGGGTGACATCCGGTAGCTCGTCAGCAAAATAAAAATAAATTCCTGCGGCTCCCAGGAAACCTACCAGCAGACAGCCAAGAAAACCAAAGAAACAGGTTAGCATGAAAACTCTTAGCCATTTTTTCTTGGGTTTTTCAGGATCCTGATTTTCCGGGTCTATTTCCGGAACAAGTTTTTTTTGCGTAAAGCTATAAACTATTTTCATAAACTTAAAGGACGCTTCTAAAAATTGGTTTGGGCCATGAGCGGCCCTCATAAAATAAGGGCCAGCGAGTTGCCGGGATAAAAAAAATTTGAATTATTGGAGGTCACCGAAAATGTTAATGGTTACTCGCCGACACTGCCTTTTAAAACTCTACTTGTAAAGAGGGATCATAAATTGGGGAAACCAAAAAGGATTAAAACCGACCTTCTTCCAAGTCAATTAGGTTTACCCACGTCAGTATATTTTCAATATCAGGATTTATTTTATTCTTTAAATTATTGAACTTATCTATTTTTTCTTGAGAATCTGGTTTATTCCCTGTTATGGACAGGTTCACGGCATCCATTTCCGCTTGGGAATGATTGTCGCACAGGTTTTGTGCCCAGGAAGCGATTTCTGATTCAGATTTTTCCGTCACCATTTTTGCCAGAGATTCAGAATCTGTTTGTAGAAACCCCAGGATAATATCGTCCAGAGGGCAGGGAAAATAATATTCGCCAAGAGTTCCGGCATTAAAAGCCTTGGCCTTATCCAGCATTCGCGGCAAATGCACCAGACCCGCTAATTTATCATTGGGGCTTCTTGGAAAGGATTGAGTTAAGTCCATAATTAAATTTATTTGTGAAACCAACCGGGCAGTTGCGGTTGTGGATTTATTTTCAAGTGATTCTGCAAAGTCAGTCCAAACGAATACGGTTAACAAATCTGAAGTTCTTAGAGGTTTTGATGGCCTTCTTACCCTCATCGCCAATATGGTTGCGGAAAAGATCCAGCGTGGTCAATTCTCCAAGATTGTTCGATAGCGCGAGAAACTTTGCCCCTTCTTCTCCGATACGATTGAATTTCATGATGAGTTGCTGGAGTTTAGGGAAGCTCTTGGACTCTGCAATGAATCGGGCACCCTCCGCTGTGATTTGGTTCGATTTCAGATTGAGCGTTTTCAATTTTGTAAAATGAGGGGATTGGCACAGAGCTTCAACTCCCGCATTGGTGATGTCATTCTCTCCCAGCTCAAGAGTAGCCAGATTCGCCATGCACGGCATCTGCGCAATTTTGGATGCGCCTTCATCGCCGATTTGACGATTTTCCAGGACGAGAGACGTCTCGTCGATGATATTGTCCTGCACCAGTTTTTCGATATCCATTTATGATTTAAAGGGCTAAACCCACTATTGTGGGAGGCAAAGTGACGGGAGATTGGAGACAGGAAACCGAAGACCGGCTGAACCAAAACTCATTAAAACAACCTCCTACTAGATTGCTTGAATATTTCGTGCAGGCCAACAATGTTTCTTATCGATGTTGGCAGTGGAGGCACTCCACCTTGCTGACGTTT
>PVMS01035364.1_pt1 | contig 21655 bp, 14 predicted proteins | sample 1853461 | NCBI WGS metagenome assembly PVMS01 (sample SAMN08582032, study PRJNA380276) | Marine sediment metagenome, whole genome shotgun sequencing project. | isolation source: ocean sediment barecode stripped | collected 2017 | reverse complement strand
GCATTCTATCCACAAAGTGCTCTACAATGAGGTGAAGACCGTATGGCCAAATGCAAGCGACAGGATACTGGAAGCATGGCTTGCTAACACGGAAGCTCCCGGATTCTTCGATAAAGGTGGATTTATTCAAGGGGCGAGGCTCCAGCACCTGAATTTCTTCCCCTCGTTAGGCGGATCAAGGGACTGGCCCCTTACAATCCAAAATCCATTGCCAACCTGGAGATAAATTTCAATTAGGGTTATCCATATAGATGATCCCTGAGGAGATCATTCAAACCTCATTCACTCAGGTGGATGGGGTTTTTCTGTGGTGTGTCCGAGACTACAATCCTGCAGAGCAAACTGGAGAAATCTCAATTAGCTGATATTATGCTTTATTACACATTAATAAATAGGCCTCAAATGAGTATAAATCGTTAAATCTGGCAGCAAGCCCTAGCTAATTCTACAATTGGTATTAAAAGATTGTAAATGGGATTGATTTTCAAAGATTCTTTCATTAATTGAAATGACCTTTCATTGAATCATAAACTCCAGTAATTAGGGTTTATAAATAATTAAGAAGTAATGGAAAGAGGCACTTATATTTCTAAGAATTTGACGCAACACCAAATCGACTTCATGCTTATGCTTGAGGATAAAGAAATAGATATTAGTATGGCAAAAAGAAAGCGTACAACCAGATTGTCTCTTGATGAGCATCATCCATTTGAGCAGGGCCTCTTCAATAATCGACAACATCTTCCGGAAGCTTTTGCAAATCAGATGGACGAATTAAAGAATCTGACTCGATATGCAAAAAGAAGTAGATTGGTTGGAGTTCTTGGGACACTTGGGTCAGGGAAGACAACACTATTACGCCATTTCTGTAGTGAGGTTATTTTGCCGAAGAGCCCAGTTATATTTCTTCGTCTCACTCCAGCTGCACAACCAAGACCTTTTTCACAAATAGCAATCGCTGTTCTGCTGATGTGTAGCAAGCGGAGTGCCAAAGGCAAGATCCATATCGATCAGGCAAATAAGTTGAATTTGCATGATGAGCGCAGGAAGTTAGAGGCATCTTTACAGAAAGAAGTTGGTCTCACCCTTGAGATATCTCCAGAAGTCAAAGTAAATAACCTTTTTGAGGCAAAAGTGGCTAAGCTTACCGGAACTGGTAAACGCACAGTTACTTATCAGCAGCAAGATGATAGCTATGCAATAAATCTACTTCAAAAACTTTTCATTGATGCAAAGTCCCGATTTTATATAGTCCTTGATGATTTTCATTATCTCCGAGACGGGGAACCTGATAGTAATTACTATGATTCATTCATCTCATTTGCTGAGAAGGTTTTTGCTTGCCTTGACTATAGCAAAGTGACTTTCCTTTTAACCTTGGATGATTTAGTATTGAAACGAAGGAAAACCACAGAGGATTTAGGAGGAGGAGCTGCCAAAAAATATACCAACGAAGAACTAATTGTTCGTGGATTCACTCCTAAGGGTATTTATGAATTAATACAAAAGCGTATTGCATTGTTTAATTATCCGCAAAACCAGAGGCCAGATTTCACGCCAGAAAGTGTCATTGCTCTAAGCAAAGCGTGCATGGGTAATCCGAGGAGAGTTCTAGACATACTCAGAGATTCAATGGATCGTGCAGAAGATGAAGGTAATATATCAGTGTCGTTTGAGAATGTTGTCAGTGCAATAAGGAAGACAGATAACGCTGGAATCAATGATTTTGAAATCGATGTATTGCGGTATCTTAGCGTCAACGGCCCATCTTCATTAGAAGAAAGCTTCTGGAAAGGAGTAAATAAGTCACGTGCAACACTTCAAAGAGAATTACCAAAATTGGTTCAACAGGACCTGATAGCAGTTCGTTCAGTTGGGACAAAAAGAAATCCAAAACAGGAGTTTTATATTCCAACATTAAATGGAGGGTAGACAACACGATGCTCACGATGCTCACGATGCTCACGATGCTCACGATGCCACTAATTCAATATAGAGGCTTAATGTAAAAGACAGATACCCTGAAGTCAGTAACTTTAAGAGACCCAAATCAACGCTTCTCCCCACCTCTCCTCCAATATCTCCATGGAAGATTCATGGGTTATTCCCAACATAGTGCCACCTCCAGAGCCATTAAGTTTCAGGTAGTATTCATTGCTGACCTGTCCCTCGATCCAGAGATCCAGCATCGTCTCAGGGATCATTTTGCTAAAATGCTTGAACTGATAGTCTGATAGCAGACGAACCAGAAGTCCCGGATCAGCTTCCCTTTCACCCAAAAGTGTTTCTATGAGTTTCTGATTGAGGGGCAGATACTCCTCTTCAATGGAACGTTTAAAATCTGGATTCATGTACTGACTTAGAAAATGTTTGACCAGTGGACCTGTATCAAACTTTTCGCCGGAGTTAAGAAGGAAAAACCGGTATCCACCAGGCATATCCATGGGATCGAATTTCACCTTTTCGATTTTGCCAGAGGTGTGAAACCTGAGCGCAGATCGGACAAAACAGGTTAATGCATCCACTCCTGAACTTTTGCCGTGAAAATAGGATTCTATGCTTGCCAGATCCTCTCTCTGCTGTTGCAGTGTGACTGTGCCTGATAGAGGAAAGAAAATATTATAAAGGGCTGCGCTCACTGCTCCCGAACTTCCCAGACCAAATCCAACTGGGATGTCCAGATCCAGCCAGTAGGACTGGAGATTCTGGGAAAAAAGGTCTATATCCGGAGGGGCATGAAATGAAGCGATGGGCAGTTTCTCAATATAATTGTATAGGAGCTTAATGTATTGGAGTGACTGTTCGGCATCTTTTTCCTTACCAGGGGGTAAGTCACTGACTGGTCGGATTTTTGCCTGGAATTTGTGAAAAGGAATGGTAAGTGCACTGCCACCCACCACTACTCCGTATTCACCCACCAGCATGATCTTGGAAGGAAAGGTCGGATGTTTTTTCATATCTCTGTTTTTTGTGGACCCGATCCCATTTTATCCTTAATTACCATGCCGTTTTCGCAATAGTGGACAAGTTCGGATTGAATAAAAGTCTCCACAGGGGTGGCATCGGCATCGGCATAGAGGAGGTGTACATTGGCGCCTGCATCCAGTGTAAATCCGAGTCTGTGCCCTGTATCTGCCCTGAACTCCCTGATAAGGTGAAGAATGGAGAGTGTATTAGCTTGCATAAGCAGGTAGCCAGGCTTTCCGGTCATCATCATGGCATGTAAAGAGAGGGCCTCCTCTTCCATCAGGCTGATAAAACTGTCCCAATTTCCTTTCTTCAGGGCAATGTGTAATAGATCCAGATTTTGCCTGGCCTGTTTAAAGCGGCTTTCGGCAAATGGATTGGTTTCCATTAATGCATGGCCAGCACTGCTGGAGACCTTCTTCTGACCCGATTCTACAATTAGAATGGAGTCCCTGAGGTTCAGGAAGGTTTTATGAAAGTTGCTTACCGGGATGGCGAACTGGTCACTGGATTGGTCCCATCCCTCTGACTCTCCCCACAGCGCAAATTGAGGATAAACTGAACGGGAGGCGCTGCCTGATCCCAACCTGGCTATTAAGGAAACTTTTTGCCAGAACTGGTCCTGCTGCCGTATCCCGCTCACTTCTTCTTCAACTGAAACCAAGCAAAGGGCCAGTGCCCCCATGGCCGATGCGCTGGAGGCAATTCCCGAGGAGTGAGGAAATGTATTTTCTGATTCTATTACCAGGGAGGTGAAAGCCAGGATGGGGATTAATGGAGTAATGATCTCCAAATACTTATTGATTCGCTCCTCAAAGACAGGAGCCTCCTTCCCTTCAAACCTGAATTGTAGCTTTTCACATTTATCACCCGGATGGTATTTGTAGTGAATCTGGGTAATGGTTCTGGCCTCCGTAAGGGTCATGCTCAGGGAGGGATTCATGGGAATCTGGATGGGCTTTTTACCCCAGTATTTGATCAGGGCGATGTTGGAAGGACAGGTCCATCCAAGGGCTCCATTTTTGGGACTAATTTCCTCTCTTTGCATCATACACAAGATCGTTGTACCTGAATATGGTATTGAATCCCTTTTTGTCCAGATAGCTATACAATGTCTCAGAATCAGACTCGGTAGCAATCAACACAAAGTCACCTCCCCAGGCACCCAATGATTTTACACTGCCGGGCAGATCAGGAAATAGGGTTGCCGAAACCCTGTCAAGTTTGATCAGTTCTGAGAGTTTAGCTTCATGCTCCTCCATCAACTGCCGGAATTCAGACAATTCGGTGGCTTCAGTCATTTGCTGGGTAAGGGTTGTAAAGTGAAGAATCTCCTGGTAGCCCGGATTAATTTTATCGGCCATCTCCACCAGGTGTTCTGCAGTGGACTGTTTTTTCCCCAGCCATACAAAGTAGAGATTCTTAGCAAATGGGGGATTGAATAAAACATGTCGGTAATGGGGTCCATCCTCTCTAAGCTTATAAAGAATAGGTCTTTTGGCAAGGGCACAGGCTACATCATAACCCGAACCATCAGATACCCTGAAGTGCAGATCCAGTGGATTGATTTCGGCCCATTCAGCCATCAGTGCAATTAGAGTGGAACTGCTGCCAAAGCCCCACTTGGGCGAAAATTCCAAAACTGTTTCCACATCCCATGTAAAAAGTTCTCTCTGAAAGGAGGGATCTATCTCAATCAGGGTTTTGATCAGAAATCGAAGATTCTCTGCTTTCTCCTGATCGGAGGTCTCTATAATCTCAAGAGTGGCTGGATTATACTTTGCACTAAACCAGCGACTTTCTGTCTCATAGGCATCCCATGAGAAAACATTGCGGTCTTCGGATCGCAACCTCTGCAGAGTCTGACCCTTATGCAGGGGGAGTGCCAGTGCCAAAGAACCATGCAGCACCATATATTCGGCACTGATCAGGAGTTTTCCGTGGGCAAAAAATGGTTTCATTCCCGCTGGTTTTGAGTTCTTATTGATTCCAGGTAGGAGGATAGGTCTGAATAGGAGAGAGTGCGTTTGGCAAAATATTGGGTAGCCAAACTGGTCTCCTCCTTTGATGCTTTTAGTTGTCTCAACATGTTTCCCAGGTGCATTTTCATATGTCCCTGTTGAATTCCGGTGGTTATCAGAGAACGTATTGCACTGAAATTATTGGCCAGTCCGGCTGCAGCTGTAATTTGCATTAACAACTCTGCGGAAGGATTTCCCAGAATCTCAAGAGAAGCTCTGGCCATGGGATGGACTCCGGTTAAGCCTCCAACCGTTCCCACTGCGAGCGGTACTTCCAGGGTAAAACGAAAAGAGCCGTCGGACAAGTCTATCCGGGAGAGGCTGCTATAGGACCCGTTTCTGGAGGCATAGGCGTGACCACAGGCCTCTACAGCTCTGAAGTCGTTTCCTGTGGCTAAAACTAAGGCATCCATTCCATTAAAGATTCCCTTGTTGTGCGTGACTGCCCTGTAGGGATCGTGGGTGGCAATATCCACGGCTTGCTGAAATTTTCTGGCAAACTGATCAGCAGAAAGATCCGGACTCATATTCCGGAACACATCAGTTTTGGCCTCCACATAGCACTGAACCAGGCTTTCAGGGGTGTAATTGGAGAGGATGGCCATCATGATTTCGACCCGGCCTTCCGACACATTATTCTCCACCATCTGTGACAATTGTGAAGCCAGGCTTTCCAATACCGAATTGATAAAGTTCGCACCCATGGCATCGGCAGTTTTAAACCTGACAAAGAGGTGATAGTGCCCTGGCAGTTGGCGATGGGTCGGATGGATCTGCATGGATTCGATACCACCTCCCCGCTTTTCCATTCGCCCGGTAAGTGGGCTTACCGATTTTAACAGGAGCTCCATATTTTGTTTGAAAACATTTTGTAGGGTTTCAGGATCTCCCGACCAGGTGAAATGTACCTGTCCCACTTTTGTGGTTCCCAGAACGCTGGTTTGGAAACCCCCGTGCATGGCCCAAAATTTTGCAGCATGGGAAGCCGCGGCCACCACCGAGCTCTCTTCAATCACCATGGGCAGGGTCAGCAGATCTCCATTGATCAGGAAATTGGGTGCCAGTCCCAGGGGGAGGTAGTGATTTGATATGGTATTTTCGCTGAGATCGCCATAAATCTCCTGGACAGCTTCATCCCCATGGAGGTGACTATCCAGTATCTCCATGGTCTGCAAAGAAAGATTGGCATGCTCCTTTAGCCAATTGAGCTTTTCACTTCGGGGGAATTTTGAAAATCCATTGATGATAAGCATTTTCGGACCTATTCTTTGATGGTAAGGTATGCTTCAGCCATCTCAAGTCCCTTTACCTGGCTGTGAACAAAGTCTCTCAGTTGCGCATAGTCCTCCCGGGCATACTTTAGAAAGGAGGAAGCCATGCCATAAACTGAGGACAGCTTAGATTTATTAAGCAGGTAGTATCCATCCAGGAAAGTTTTTACCCCCCCCGAAATGATCAATTCTTTACACTCCGGCTCCTCTTCTGCCACGATCTGGTTTATGTAATCTACCATCTCTACCGCACTCTCTCCAATGGTGGAGAGGGGTTCATAGAGCGTCTGACTGGCCCGCTCGTCACGAAGCAGTTCCACCCTGGCAAAATTGGTACCTCCGAAGGCTCCGAATTCAATGGCTTGCAGAGGTAGTCTTAAAAGTTCACGAAGGCTTTCAGGTCCCATTCCCTGTCCCACCTCTTTAACTATAAGCGGGAAGGTGACCTGGTCAAGTAGCCGTTTAATGGTTTCCAGGGGAGGAGCCGATAAGATATCCCCTTCAGGCTGGAACCACTCCTGCATGGGATTCACATGTATGATCAGTCCGTCGGCCTGCAGCCTCTCAACCAGCAAAGATGCTTTGGAAACCTGTTTTTTTACAACTAGCTCTTCTATCTGTGCTATACCCAGGTTGGCCCAGAGCGGGAGATGATCCCCGATGATCTTTCTCATGTTGAAATCCTCAAAGTAGGTATCGTTCTCCATGATGATTCGGCAGGAGCCCAGGCCCATTCCCAATCCAAATTCATTGCAGGCGGTGGCCAGGTTGCGGTTAATGGTTCCTGCCAGTTTGGTGCCACCGGTCATGCTGCTAATCCAGATGGGTGCTTTTTGCTCTTTCCCCAATATTGTAATGGGTTTTAATCCTCCTCCCGGAAAAGCTTTTAAAAGAGGTTCGTAATGAAATCTGGAATCCAACTCTGGAATGCCTGTTTGTGACTTAAAAGCCAGATCAATGTGATCTTTTTTTCTATGCTCGAGTTTTTCCATTTGGCAAATGTTTTACCTGATGCCCAGGTGACGGGAAATGACCATTCGGAGAATCTCAGAAGTTCCTTCTCCTATTTCGAGAATCCTCTGATCCCGGTAGAACCGTTCTATGGGATTTTCTTTCATCAATCCATGTGCGCCATGGATCTGTAGAGACTCATTTGCGATCTCTCTTGCAATCTCGGAGGTATATAACTTGACCATGGCAGCCTCTTTCCCAAAGGGATGTTTATTATCTTTTAGCCAGCAAGCCTTGTACAGAAGCGAACGTGCGAGTTCTATTTTTGTGGCCATGTCGGCCAGTTTATAGGAGTTGATCTGGAAGTTTTTAATGGGTCTGCCAAACTGAACTCTTTTGGTGGCATAATCCATGGCCATCTCAAAAGCTCCCTGGGCCAATCCCAATCCCATTGCGGCAATGGACAACCTTCCGCCATCCAGGGTAGCCAGCATGATCTTGGATCCCATTCCCCGTTTGCCCAGCAGGTTTTTTTCAGGTACCACCACCTTGTCAAAATCCACTTTCCCGGTATCGGCTCCCCTCCACATCATTTTGGACTGGATAACCTCTGTAAGGTACCCAGGGGTTTCACGGTCCACCAGTATCACAGATAATTCTTTCATGCCCTTGGCGCGTTCACCCGTAACAGCCTGTACCGTAATGCCTCCCGACATAACCGAGGAGATATTGGTGATAAAGATCTTTTGTCCATTGATGGTCCATTTTCCTCCTTCAAGGGTGGCTGTGGTTTCCGTATTGTTGGAGTCAGATCCTGCATTGGCCTCGGTGAGTCCAAAGGCCCATAATTTTTTCCCTGATGTCAATTTGGGTAAAAATCTCTCTTTTTGCTCCTCTGTTCCATAATTTACAATGGGTCCAATCCCCAGGGAGTTGTGGGCAGCTACTGTGGCAGCCTGAGAACCATCCACCCGGGCTAGTTCTTCCACTGCGATGATATAAGAAAGGGTATCCAGTCCCAATCCTCCATACGCCTTGGAAAGGTTAATGCGCAAAAGGCCCATGTCGAACATTTTGCCTGTTAGTTCAGTGGAGAATCCTGACTTCTCATCCAACTCCGCAGCAACAGGTTTAATCTCTTTCTCAGCAAAGGCGCGAACCTGCTCTCTCAGTTCCTGGTGCTTTTCATTCAATAATGGATCAATCATAGGGAAGCTAAAGTAAGTAATATTTGATTTGTTTGTACTTGTTGACCTATTGACACCACTATTTGTTCAACTACGGCCCGATGATCTGACATTATTTTATTCTCCATTTTCATGGATTCAATGACAAGAAGGGCTTCGCCTTCCTTCACATTGTCCCCAACTTTAACATTTATCTGGACCACCCGGCCATTTAGCGGGGCAGTAATCTTTCCCGGTTCTCTACTCTTTTGCTTCTTTTCCTGCTGGATATATCTGCGGTCGAGAATATCCATTCGTCTGAATTTAAAAAGATGTCCGTCCAGATCCAGTAGAATTTCAGATCTGTCGGTAATGCCCCATACTTTAATAATCTGCTTATCAACACGAATCCAATAGTGATGGCCATTTCTCCGTTCCAGGGAGACTTGGCTTTCACGGTCATTGATCCGTAGCCACATTCTCTCATTGCCTTTCTGGAGCCTGTATTTTATTTGATGGATTTTATCATCCGACTTCAGGATAATCTCCGGAAGAATTCGCCAGTGTCCGATCTGATGCCAAGGGGACCCAGTGGCCACTATGCTTTCCTCCACATTGTAAAGTGCAATAAATGTGGCTGCGGCCAGTAATGGCTCCAATTCATAACTCTCTCTTTGCTGGCGAAGAGTATGTAATATATCGTCAATACTTTGGTCAAGAAGACTGGTATGAATCCGATTTTCTTTGAAATAGTCCGACCTGAGTAAGCCCACCAGAAAATCACGATTTGAGGAGAGACCTGTGATGCGAACCTCCTTAAGCGCTTTAATCATCTGTTTCCTGGCATCCTCACGATTTTTTCCCTTCACAATCACCTTGGCTAGCATGGGATCGTACCAGGGTTCAACAAGGTTCCCTGTCCTGTATCCGCTATCGATACGCACTCCATTGCTCAGTGGGAGATCGAAGCCATCAAGTCGACCGGTTGAAGGCAGGAAATCGTTGCCAGGATTCTCGGCGTAGAGCCGGGCTTCTATGGCATGACCCTCTATGGCAACCTGTGCCTGATGGAAAGAGAGGGGAAAACCCTGGGCAATGGTGATCTGCTCCCTGACCAGATCCACACCTGTTACCATTTCGGTTACCGGGTGCTCCACCTGTATTCGTGTATTCATCTCCAGGAAATAGAAATCCTGCTTATGGTCCATCAAAAACTCCACAGTTCCTGCATTGGTGTACCCAATCCCATTTATCAGGGTGAGAGCCATGGAAGTAATCTTTTCCCGGGTATACTCTGAGATAAAACCAGAAGGAGCTTCTTCAATGATTTTCTGGTATCGCCTCTGCAGCGAGCATTCCCTCTCAAAGAGGTGAACACTGTTTCCATGGTGATCCGCTAAAACCTGGATCTCGATGTGGCGTGACCCTTCCAGGAATTGCTCTACATAAAGATCGCCCGATCCGAAATAGTTCAGAGCTTCCCTGGATGCAGCACGTGCCTCCTCCTCAAACATGTCTGCATTTTCTACTATTCTCATCCCTTTTCCTCCACCTCCTGCAGCAGGTTTAATCAATAAAGGGTAGGGTAGCTGAAGTCGGTTATTCACCAGATTATCCAGATTCCCTGTGACACCTTCTAATACCGGGATTCCTAATTCAATTGCTTTTTCTCTGGCATTCGATTTGTTACCCATCAAAGAGATCACCTCCGCAGATGGACCTATAAAATGGATGCCCTGGTCTTCACAGGCTAAGGCAAACTCTGCATTCTCAGCCAGGAAACCATAACCCGGATGTATGGCATCGGCATGGGCCTCCCTGGCGATGGTGATAATATTCTCTATGTTTAGATAGGTTTGGGAGAGATCCCCTGATCCCAGGGAATAAGCCTCATCGGCCTCCGTAACAAAAGGAAGCTCCTTATCGTCTTCAGAGTGTATCACGATGGCCAGCTTATCCAGTTCGCGAATGGCTTTGGTAATCCTCAAAGCGATTTCACCCCGGTTTGCCACCAGAATCCTATGGAATTCAAGCTTATTCATTCCACCTGGGTTTTCTTTTTTCAAAAAATGCGGTCATGCCCTCCTGACCCTCTGAAGAGGCCCTTAGACCGGCAATAAGCTGGGAGGTATATTGATCCACCAGATCAGGATCTGTTTCACTTTCCAATCGCCGGAGCAATTCCTTCACCCCTTTAATTGCTTTAAAACTGTGAAGTAATAACTCCTGAATCAGGTGTTCTGTTGACTCCACAAGGTTTCCATCCTCACAATTCCGTTGAATCAATCCCGCCTCCCCGGCTTCGGCGGTATCAATTGGGCGTCCGGTCATCATCCAATCTGAAGTTCTGCTATAACCCACTTTGCGGAGCACATAAGGGGCAATGGTAGCAGGTACCAATCCAAGTTTCACCTCAGGAAAAGTGAAAGTGGTAGATCGCTCAGCTACCACGAAATCTGAAGCTGCAAGCAGTCCGATGGCCCCTCCTGGAATATGTCCCTTTACCGAGGCGACAGTAACTGCATTGGACTCCCAGATCGCTCTGAAAAGGCCTGCCAGTTCCATGCTTTCTTTCTTTAACCGGACTTCGGACTGATTTATACCTTCCTTCATCCAGTTCAGATCGGCCCCTGAACAGAAGTAAGCTCCCCGGGAGGTGAGATTTATAATTTTGATTTCTTTCTCGCTGTGCAGCATTTTGAACGTATGGGTAATCTCCCTGATCATTTGCAGGTCTATGGCATTTCTAAGCCCGGGCCGGTTCAAAATAATGGTGGCCACGGCGCCCGCTCTTTCAATTAATATGGTTTCTGGTTTAAACAAGATGTTTTTCTTTTGCCCTTGATTCATTTTACATGCGGTACACTCCCTTACGGCGTGGTCCGAACTTTTTATTTAGTGACATGGAGATGGACAGGGCAAGGATTCGGCGGGTATCGGCCGGATCAATGATACCGTCATCCCAGAGTCTGGAAGTACTGTAGTAGGCTGAACCTTCATGTTCATACTTTTCCAGGATCGGTTTTTCAATGTTCTCAATCTCTTCCTCTGTAATGGATTTCCCCGTGGCTTCCAGTTGATCCTTCTTTACAGTGGAGAGTACCCGTGCAGCCTGAGTACCCCCCATTACCGAAATCTTTGAATTAGGCCACATAAAGAGCAACCTGGGATCGTAAGCCCGTCCAGACATGGCATAATTGCCGGCACCAAAGGATCCTCCAAAAATAATGGTGAACCTGGGTACCCTGGTATTGGCCACAGCATGGACCATCTTGGCTCCATCTTTTGCAATTCCCCCATGCTCATACTCCTTTCCTACCATAAATCCGGCTATGTTTTGCAGAAATATGATAGGCAGCCCCCGGTGATCACATAGGTCTACAAAATGAGTTCCTTTTAATGAAGACTCTGAAAAAAGGATCCCATTGTTTCCCACAATTCCCACAGGGAATCCCATGATTCTGGCAAACCCCGTGACCAGTGTGGTTCCATATTCCTTTTTAAATTCAGAGAATTCACTTCCATCCACCAGTCTTGCGATTAGTTCACGCACATCCATCGATTCACGATTGGATTGAGGTATGAGTCCATAGATCTCTTCCAGATCGTAAAGGGGATCTTTGGATGGTTTCATATCCAGCTGCTGCCGCTCTGGCACCTGGATGGTTTCGAAGATATCCCGGCATTTCTGAAGCGCATCCTGGTCATTATCAGCAAGGTGATCAGCCACACCCGAAATGGTGGTATGGACCTTTGCGCCTCCCAGCTCTTCGGCAGAGACCTCCTCACCTGTGGCAGCCTTCACCAGGGGAGGCCCTCCCAGGAAAATGGTGCCCTGATCTTTTACAATAATGGTCTCATCGCTCATGGCAGGAACATAAGCGCCTCCAGCTGTGCAGGAGCCCAAAACCACAGCCACCTGGGGTATCCCTTCAGAAGATAACTGAGCCTGGTTAAAAAAGATCCTTCCAAAATCATCCCTATCAGGAAAAACATCAGCCTGATTGGGTAGAAATACTCCCCCTGAATCAACCAGATAGACGCATGCCAGGTGATTCTGCAATGCAATCTCCTGGGCACGTAAGTGTTTCTTGATGGTCTCCTTGATATATGTCCCTCCTTTAACAGTGGCGTCGTTTGCAATAATCACCACCTCTTTCCCATGTATCATTCCAATACCGCTTACTAAGCCGGCAGATGGAAACTGGTCCTTGTATTGTCCGTATGCAGCCATTGGACTGAGTTCAATAAAAGGAGTGTTAGGGTCCAGTAGAAGATTGATGCGGTGACGAACCAGCAATTTTCCCCTGGACTGGTGCTTTTCCCTTGCGACTTCAGGCCCGCCAGAACCTGCTGATTCGAGCCTGGATCGCAATAAATCCATAAGATCCCTGTTGGTCTTCTGTCTCTCCCGAAAAATATCGGATGATGTATCGATGCTAGAGGTCAGTGTTTTCAAATCGTTTATTTTTTGTAGTCCTTATTTGGATCAATTTCTAACCAGGAGGAGAGCCACTTTGTCCCCAGGTAAAAGGGAATGGTGTCAATAAGTGCAGCTGTCATCTTAAAAACATAATTCGAGAGAATGAGGATGATTAATCCATGGCTTACCGTCTCGCCAGGGGTAATGGAGATGGCATTGGAGAGGAAGTAAGTGATCAGGATCACAGCTACAGAATCAACCAGTTGACTGGTGAGGGTCGATCCGTTGTTTCTAAGCCAGAGGGCCTTCCCTTTTGTTAGTCTTTTAAGGTAGTGAAATACCTGTACATCCACCAACTGCGCCGATAGATAAGCAATCATTGAAGCCATGGTGGCCAGGCTGGTCCACTTTCTTATCTGGAAAAAGGTGCGATCGGGATGAGATAAATCGGGCAATCCGTCAGGACCAAGTTCTGTATGTGGGGGAAGCACACCTCCGAGCCATAGAAAGAAGAGCACCCAGATATTCAGAGCCAGTCCAGTCCATACGACCATATTGGCCCTGCGCTTGCCGTAAAGTTCACTGATTAGATCGGTACACAAGAAGGTAATCGGATAGGGAAGGACACCCACAAAAACCACAAAGGGAATGTGAACCGATCCAATTTGAAATGAGAGATCGATCTGTCGGGATATTCCCAAAATATTCAAAATTGCGAGCGTCCCCAGGAAGAGTCCGGACAGAATCACGAATACCAGCTCTCTGCGAAAGGCGATTTTCCTGTTAATAGGGTCTGTTTGCTCAAACATCATATATGCGATTTCCATAAAATTATGGAATTATTCTACAAACAAATCCAAGTATTGTTCACAACGGTCAAATGTTAATTCTTTCTTGAGAATGGTATTTGATAATTCGCTTATTTGTATACTGCATGAAGACTGGTATAGGAAAACTGTTACAAATTGCCCAGGGCGACAGGCCAATGATCGGAGCTTTACTGATTCAGGCTGCTTTCACAGGCATTTTTGTAGGTGCCCTTGAGCTGGAAGCCAATGCTGTTTTCCTGGAGTCATTTACTGCAGCGAAAGTCCCCTTGGGATTAATGATTTCAGGGGCAGCGGGGATATTTATCACCACTGTATACAGCTATTTTAGTAAACAGCTTGGGGTCAGGGCTTTTGGGATCTGGAACCTGGTTGCTGTCATGGCCATGACTGCAGCGTTGACCATTGGATTTCTGTTTCTGGAGATACAGCAGCTGGACTTCGTTGTTTTTGTAATAGCAGGCCCTATCATTCTGATCACACTGCTTGGCTTCTGGACTACAGTCAGGGGATTTCTTTCTCCAAGCAGGGGCAAGCAGCTTACTGGACTCATTGATGCTACGCTTATAGGCGGAATGATTCTCTCTTTTATCGTAACTCCTCTGCTGGTGCGCATGGGATTCGGGATCCACAATATTCTCTATGTGGGTATGGGGAGTCTTTTCATTGCTTCCGGGGCTCAGCTCTATGTATTGAATGGAATTGGGAAGCATCACCATCGTTTCAAAACCCGGGTGAGAAGTACAGGGCCATTCCGATTGTTTGCTCATAAGTTTACTGGATTGATCGCCGCCTTTGCTGTGATGGGAGTTACCGTCACAGTCATGATTCATTATGCATTTCTTTCAGTTACAGGAAACCGGTTCCCTGGAGGAATTGAACTGGTTACCTTCCTTGGATATATTTTTGGCAGCATGATGCTTCTTGCCTGGCTGATGAAGAGGTTCCTCTTCGGTTGGGTCAAAAGAAAATTTGGTATTAAAATGACCTTGTTGCTGGCCCCGGTCACCTTGTTGTTATTTACGATACTCTCCGCCATAGCGGGTGAAAGCTATGGCTTTGGAGGAGGAGGCCAATTATTCACCTACTTCTTTCTGCTAATCGTATTCTCTAAAATGGTGGGTCGGACACTCAAAGAATCCATGGAAGACACCTCCTTAAACCTGATTTATCAGTCGCTGTCACCCAATGAGCGTCCCAATGTACAATCTGGCATAGAAGGGGTGGTGAGCCAGATTGGGGTCTTTGCATCAGGCCTGATGTTGGCGACCTTTGTAGAGATCGCATTTGTGGAATTGATTCATGTCCTATATGTCCTCTTTGTATTTATATTGATCTGGTTTTTTGTTGGGCGATCCCTCTACCAGAATTACCACAGGATGCTTACGATATCGCTGGAATCCGACAAAACCCGTGAAGTAGTGGATTTGAAACTGGATGAAATGGTAGACGTAGATCTGCAAAAAACTGCTTTCCCACTGGAGCTGTTAGATTTTAATTCCTACTTTTTCCATTACACCTCCAGGGAGCGGAAGATTTCATTACTCTCACACCATAATCCCAAGGTTCGCGCCCGAATCTGGGATCACCTTTTGAATACCTCGCCCGGCTTGCCCGATCTGACTATCAGTCAATTGCTTGTAAATGAAAAAGATCCGGACGTAAAAGAGATGATTCGGAAGTTGGGAAAGCGCAAATTACGAACAAGATTGGGTTTGCAAGAGGCATTTATCAGGGAGCGCCTGGATAAGTTCTCGCCAGGAAAGAGTAAACCTGATAATTTTATTGGAGATGCCTTTCATTCCGGAGTAGGTAATGAAATTTATGCCGCTATGTATCATGTAGCTGAGGAGCACGATAAACGTTATTTACATGAAGTCATCTCTCTGTTCAGGGATCAGGACCCAAATATTCAGAGTGTGGCAATTTCGACGGCAGGAATGATCGATACCTGCGGGAATGGAGTGAGAATTATCAATTTTCTGGATCACTCACACCTCTATCCTGCAGCATGGTCGTCATTGGTAAAGCAGGGAGAGGATGTTTTGGAGGAGCTTGAGACGGCATTCTCTAAACCTGATACCCATGTTAAACTTCAGAAGCGAATTGTATCTGTGATTTCGGCCATCGGGGGTGAAAAGTCCACTCAATCGCTGTTGGATAAATTGGATTATCACCATAGGGAAGTTTTCCAGTCCATAGTTCAAGGCTTATATGAAAATCGGTTTAAAGCCTCAGAGATTCAGGTGGCACTTATTCAAAATGCCATTCTTAAGCTTGTCCAGACCGGTACATGGAACATGGCTGCCAAAATTTCAGTGCGGACTGATAATCCAGGAGGCAGTCTGGCCAGTGCCATTGAACATGAAATATGGGATGTGAATGAAAAGATTTTTATGCTGATGGCCATGATTTTTGACCGGAGATCAGTGCATCGAATCAGGTTAAGTTTGCAGGACAGAGAGAGTGCCGATCGGGGAATGGCCATTGAGTTGCTGGGTCTTTTACTAAGTGAACCCTTGAAATCAGTTCTGCTATCCTATTTTCATGATGTATCGGTGAGGGAAAAGATCGATAAACTTAGGGAAATTTATCCCATAGATATTCTACCCATTGGATTACTTCTCAAAAGAATTCTTAATCGGGATGGCTCGCAAATGGGCGATTTCATTAGGATCTGCGTCCTTGAGAGAATGGGTAACGTAAAACGTTTTTTTGATGAGCAGCAGATCATTGCTCAGGGATTTCACCCAAATCCTAAAATTCGTGAAACCGCAGCGCAATTATTACGTAAAAATGATCCAGAGCGGTACCACATGGTTACGGAACGACTAGATTATCCAGATAACAGCTTTCCCGATCATGAGGATGCAGCTATGTGGTATATGGATATCACCATGAAGCTAACCGCCTGGAAGTTATTAATGAATGTGGGAATAAACGCCCTGTTTAAGCTGGTTTCAGAGATTGAACCCTTTTCGGAAGAGTTGCTTTCGGATGGAGATTTCGTAGTTCTGGCCAGGTCAGCTTCAGCAGAGAATTTTACACCCCTTTCATCGGGAATTGCGATTATTGCGGAGCACCAGCCTGAAATTTTAGAGCAAATTCGTTATCTTGCTACAATTGAGGCGTGCGAAGTATACCTGATCGAGAGGGAAAGATTCATTGAATTGCTATTTGATGACAGGAGTTTATTGCACGTTTTTTGTGGATTCTTAAACCAAACCAGCCAGGTTTAGGTTTAAGAAATATGTGATGTTGATAATGAATTAAATTATGGGTGAACCCTCAACGATAAAGACCGGCGTGCTGCAAACTAATCCATTTCCAGGCATCAGGCCATATACCTCGATGGAGGATAAATATTTCTTTGGCAGGGATGCAGTGATCTCAGATCTGATAGATTCGCTTAGAAATAACAGGTTCGTGGCTCTTGTTGGAGCCACCGGAAGTGGAAAAACCTCCCTGATTCAATCCGGTATTGTACCTGCACTTCTTTCAGACGAGAATCAGGAGTGGGTTCCCGTTTCCATTCGGCCGGGGGTAAAACCGGTTGAGAGTCTTATCCGTGGATTTCAGCAGGTTTTTCCAACTAAGCTCACTGAGAAGGATGTACAGCATTTTCTGAGTGGTAACCAGAGCCTTGGAGATTTAGTCAATGAGAAAGGCTTAGGTGATCATAACTATTACCTGGTGATTGACCAGTTTGAAGAGCTCTTCAGAAATCAGATGTTCGGTCAGAATAAGAAAAAGAATGGTCGCAGTCCTGAGGCCAAACGTTTTGTAGACCTTTTGATGGGTGCTGTGGATGAAAAGAGACCTGGGATTTATGTAATGCTTTCTATCCGTTCCGATTTTATCGATGCTTGTGCAGTCTATCGTACACTGACTGAAAAGATGAACAGGAGCAAGTATCTATTGCCACAAATGACAAGAGAGGCTCTTTTAAAGGCAATACTTGGACCTATCAATCAGGCCGGAGCCAATGTAGAAGCTGGCTTTGGAGAGTATCTTCTGGATGATCTGGAAGATGTTGAGGTAAAGCTCCCGATTTTGCAGCACTCCATGATGCGCACCTGGGACCAATGGATGCAGCAGGGAGATATGGATCAACCCATTACCATCAATCACTACCAGGCCATTGGAACACTCAGCAGTGCCCTTGGGAAGCACCTTGAAGATATTTATAAAGTCCTGAACTATGCCCAGCAGACCGTCTGCGAACATGTGTTTAAGTCGATTACTTTCAAGACCGGAAGTCAGGAGGGATTCCGCAGGCCAGCCAGCTTAAGCACCATTGCCCGGATTGCGCAAAGTAGTATTGAGGAGGTAGCTGAGGTAGTCGAGCTCTTCAGAAAACCTGGTCGCGCATTTCTTGTGCCTGGGGTTGGCGTTTCTCTATCTGCTGAGAGTCAGATTGAACTGGCTCACGAATCACTGATCGGACTCTGGAAGAGACTCCAGGATTGGGTAGATGAGGAAGCTGAATCCATTCAAATGTACATGAAGTTGTCAGAAGCCTCAGCCCTCTATCAGCAGGGCAGGACTGAACTCTGGAAGCCACCGGAGCTCAATGCAGCGTTGAAATGGAAAAATGCTCAGAATCCGACTCCAGCCTGGGGGGTGCAGTATAATTCAGCATTTGAAAGGGCCATGGTATTCCTGAACACCAGCGAGGAGGAGTTCAAGTGGAATGAGGAACGAATGGTGATTAAACAGCGTAGAAAGTTGATCATCAATCGATCCATTGCCGTGATGATGGGAGTGGTGGTGATCGTTCTTGCCATCGTATTTTTTGGTTCAAAGAATGATACCAATATCACCGATCAGGTTAATACTGCAGCAGAAACGGTTTACAGCGAGGTCCCTGAATCCAGGGAGGCGCTTACGGCCATTCCTGAAGAGGTCGTGGAAGAACCTTTGCAAGAGTCTGATCCCACTCCAATCGCGGTGGAGTTAGAAGGCCCGGTTGCTAACCAACCCACCACCAGCACTCCACCTGCAAACAATCCATCAAGCTCCACAGCCAATCAAATTCCTGCTTCTACCCAAACTCAGACAGCCGCAGTTACCACTGCGGCCGCAAGCCAGAGCTCAAGTACATCAAACAGTGAATACAGGCAAAAGATGCTTACCCTCGCCATGAATACGGCGGTCCAGAGTACAGAAATATCCAAGAATCCGGAACTGCAGGGACTTCTGGCATATCAGGCCTTTCAACTAAATACCAGATATGATGGAACCTATTATGAAGCAGATATTTATAATGGTCTTTACTCAGCCCTTAAGAAACTGATTTCACCAGCATACAACATATATCCGGATCTCAGAACTTCTGTGAAGGATATTGAATGGCTCAGCAGAACAGGGAGTCTTCTTGTGGCCAGCAGCGATGGATCCATTAAAATCCTTTCCGGTAAGATTGCTGATAAATCCTCCCAGATCAATCTGGCAGGTACGGATCTAAACAATGAGTGCCTCTCCATTAGTCCGGACGAACGATTGGCTGCTGTGGGAACCAATGGAGGTGGCCTGCTGTTTATTGAGCTGGAAAATAAGGGAACGATTGTACATCGCAACACGGATCAGGGGAAAATTGTACTCTTTCTGGCGAACCTGGGGAATACAGGTAGCTTTATTTCTGCCGGAACCGAAAACAGGATATTAAAATGGGATTATAACAGCTATGCCAGCTCTACCCTGATAAACACCTCAGCCAGGCCTTCTGCATTAGCCGCTTCTGCAGATGGAAACCGGGCAGCAATTGGAACCCGTGATGGTAAGGTCTTTGAGGTGGATGTGGATGATCCGGCAGGCATCAGGGAGATCGCTGATTTTGGTCGAAATCAAGTAAAATCATTGGCTTACAGTCCCAGTGGGCGTTATCTGGTTGCTGGCCTTCTGGATGGTACAATTAGTGTGTTATCCGGAGATAGCCGAAGGAGTGCTGCTACTTTAAGGGGACCCGGTGCCCGGGTTACAGATATTGCCTATAGTTCGGATGGAAGATTTTTGGCAGCTGCATCTCATGATGGAAATGTATACCTTTGGAACACATCTAACTGGGGTAACCCACCCATGGTTTTCTCTGAGAACAACGGTTTTGTCCTGGCTGTTTGTTTCAGCAAAAACAGTAATTATTTTTACAGCGGGAGTGTGGATTATCCTCGCTTCATTGGAAGACCCTCAGAGCCGGCAGAAATGGCCAAAGATTTTTGTGCCCTCATCGGACGAAATCTGACAGAAACAGAGTGGGATGAGTATTTTGGAGCGGATATCCCTTATGAAAAAACCTGCCCAGGTTTGAATTAAAAAAAAGCAATCTAATATGCGTAAATGGATTTTCATTTTTATCCCTCTGATCTTTGTGTATCTCTCTTCAGAGGCACAGGAGAATGTGGGTTGTAATCAGCTCCTGGCCGATGCCAGGGAGGCCTATTCGGCTGGTATGGTGGAAATTGTACCGGAATTACTTCTTCCCTGCCTTGAGCCCGATGGATTAACTGGGACCGCCAGGCAGGAGGCCTATAAACTTGTGATCAATGCCTACCTTTTTGATTATTTGCCAGAAGAGGCCGATAGCCTGATGGATGGTTTTGTAGAGGAGTTTCCTCAGTACAAAACCACAGATGCCGATCCGGCTGAATTTACGGGTTTGTTTGAATCTCATCTGGCTGCCCTGGGCATAAGCCAGGAGGTGGTAGCCGAGGAGCCCCCAGAACCTGAACCAGTGAAGGAAGAAGAACAAAAGATTGAAAAGAAGACTAAGGTAAAAGTCCCATTCGTTTATGAGAATTCTATTGGATTTGTGTTGGGCGTAAATGGATCGTTTCCACAAATCACAGAAAGGTATAGCCTTGGCAATCCGTTAGAAAGTGAAGGAAGTTATGGAATGATGCCAGGATTTCAGGGAGGAGCTTTATTGAACCTGATTTTAAACAGGAGCATGGAAGCCACATTCGGCTTGGTTTATAGTCAAACCAAATTTCGGTTTACAGATACTCCATTTCCATTTACCTCCTACGATTATGAAGAGACTCAATCCCATTTGCGGATCCCAGCCTCCATACTCTTTAAACTGAATCCTGAGACCAAGGGTGCTTCCATATACCTGCGACTGGGTATTGTTGGAGATTACCTGTTGTCTGCATCAGGGCAAGGAACAAGAACTTATGAGGGATCCACTGACCAGGTAGTGGTTGAAGAAACCACAATTTCAGATTCAAGGACCCGGTTAAATTTGCTGGGTGATGCCGGACTTGGATTGAGAATTCCTTTTGAAAAGTCATTTATGTTTATGGAAGCTGGTTTTAATGCAGGTATCATTAAAAACAATAAGGCAGAGAATCGATATAAGAATGATGACCTGGTTTGGTTGCTTTACCATGTGGATAGCGACTATTGGGTTATGCAATTCAGTTTTTCTGCAGGAATGGCATGGAACCTTTAACCTTTTGAAGAGATTGATATGAAATATAGAATTATCCTTATAGTCACCCTATTTGGAGCCCTCCTGTCCTGTGAAAAGGAGATATCCACCAGTCAGGCCGATAAATCTCTGAAATATTATGGAAACTACCTGAGCGGTGAGGCCCGGGATGTAGATGTCCTTGAAGATGGGGGATTTGCCATCTGCGGGACCGATTCCACCGCCGAATATGGGAAAAGAATGGTACTGATCGTTACAGACTCATATGGCAACATTCAGAGTGGATTTCCTAAATACTTTACCAAAGAAGGAATGGAGTCGGGAGCCAATGCAGTGGAAGCCATCCGGGGAGGCCAGGGTGGATATATGCTCTTTGGATTTGTGGAGAGCCAGATAGAGGGAACTCAGGACACTCAGAAGGATATGTTTGTGGTCAAAGCAAACACTTTCGGGGTGGAGATCTGGCAACGTACCTATGGCTCCATCGAAGATGAAGTCATTTTACAGGCCACACAAAGAAGCTCTTCCGGTTATATGCTGGCTGGCTACCAGGTAAAAGAAGGGAAATCGGATATACTGGTTATGGGCATCACGGAGTTG
>PVMS01174853.1_pt1 | contig 21657 bp, 22 predicted proteins | sample 1853461 | NCBI WGS metagenome assembly PVMS01 (sample SAMN08582032, study PRJNA380276) | Marine sediment metagenome, whole genome shotgun sequencing project. | isolation source: ocean sediment barecode stripped | collected 2017 | reverse complement strand
TAGAAAAGCAGGATGACGTAGCACAAGCCGGCCGTGAGCAAACTCATGACCGTCTGGATCCAGAGATAGCTATGAATTCCCTTGCGAACCGACTTGATGATCGTGCTGAATTCGGCGGCACGCTCGGGGTCCGCGATCAGATGTCCAAGCTTCGACGCGAGGATTCCGCGCTCCGCGAGCAGGAAGCCCGCATACATCGCCACGAGGAGGGCGCTGCCGAAGGCGCCCCCTGCCGACAAGGCAAAGTCCGAAAGTGGACCGGACAAATCTTTGAGCTTGATGGATTTCGTGAGTGTCTCCGTTAGGTCGGGAAGAGACATCGCAGTGATGCTGGAGACGAGCTGTCCGAGACGCGCCGTATATCTGGGCCACGCGTCAGCCACCGCACCCATCTGCCCGTAGAAAATCGCAACGACCAGCAGCGGGACCGCAAAGCCCGCGCCGATGGCGCACACCATCGCCAGCCACGTCGGGAAGCCGATAGCCTCCAATCGGGCGGCCGCTGCCGATATCACTCCGGCCAGCATAAGCGCGATGACCAGCGGGACGAGAAAGCTCTTGCCGTAGATCAAAATGACGAGCAGCGCGAGGGCCCCCAAGATCGAAGCGGCGGCGGCTAGTGGCGCTAAATTGCCTTGAGCTGATCGCGGCATATCTCGTTGGCCCTTCACATTCGATTTATGACTACGAGCCTACATCTTCGCAAATCGTAAGACAGCCTGTCTATTCGTGCGTTAGCGCGTGTGGCATCTTGCGGAAACAACCGTAAGAATAGAATTTCACGATGACAGGAGTACCGGCCATGGCAACCAAAACAACAATCGCGATCGCGATTTTGGCCCTGATCGCCCTTACGGCGCCAGCGTCCGCCGCCGATCAAGCAACCGCGGTCCTGAAAGACGCCGACGGCAAGGAGGTGGGCAAGGTGACCCTCATCGCCGTCCCGACCGGCGTTTTGCTTGCCGTCGACCTGACCGCCATGCCGCCCGGCGACCATGGCTTCCACATTCATGCCATCGGCAAATGCGAGGCGCCCAGCTTCAAGTCGGCCGGCGGCCACTATAACCCAGAAGAAGATGAGCACGGCCTTCTGAACGACGCGGGGCCCCATGCCGGCGACATGCCCAATATCCATGTGCCCGCCAGCGGCAAGCTCAGGGTCGAAGTGTTGAACCAGTCGGTGAACCTGGGCTTGGGCCTTCTCGGCGGGAAAGGCACGGCCATCGTCATCCACCAGGGTGCGGACGACTATATTTCAAACCCCGCCGGTGACGCCGGGCCCCGCATCGCCTGCGGCGTCATCTCCGAATAAACCGTCCGTCTTCGGTGCGTGTTAGTCCGTCAACGGAGCAATTAACCTTTCGTCAATAAATTCGACCCCATGGTTGTGGCTACTGATTCGCAACTTTAGGGGGAGTTGCCGATGAAATGGGAAGGTCCATTGACGGCGAACTAGGCGGAATCGCCTACATCGTCGGCTCACATATCTGGGAATCGGTCGACGGCGGTCAGACCTGGATCATGTCGAAATTCGTGGACGACTATTGCGCGTGCGACGAGATCGCCGTGCCCCTCTAAGACGCCAACCTTACCCGACCAAAGCCGAGACGACCGCCAGGCCGCCCAGATTGGGCCGGACCAAGGGGCGCAGGCCGTCTGATTGCCCCTGCCCGGCGACTGGGTTATGAGAAGACTCGTCTGGGCAACAACTGCAATATTCAATGTCTAATAAGCTAGAGGCAGAGCGGCCGCTCTCGCCGCATCTCCAAATCTACCGGCCGATGCTGACCATGATGATGTCGATCGCGCATCGCATCACCGGCGCATCTTTGGCCGTTGGCTTTGCACTTTTGACCTGGTGGCTCGTGGCCGTGAGCATGGGGCCCGAGGCCTACGCCTGCGTTGCCGCGTTTTTCGGAAGCCTGATCGGGCGGGCGCTGCTGTTCGCGTTCACCTGGGCTCTGATCCACCACATGCTGGGCGGTATCCGCCATTTGATCTGGGACACCGGCGCGGGCCTCGACCGGACGAGCATCGAGGTGTTCGCCTGGCTCACCATCATCAGTTCAATCGTGCTCACGGTCCTGATCTGGATCCTGGGCTACGCACTCATGGGGGCGAGCTAACATGGCGACCCCACTCAAGCGCGTCCGCGGACTTGGCGCCTCCCATGGCGGCACGGAGACCTTCTGGCGTCAGCGGGTAACGGCCATCGCCAATATCCCGTTGGTGATTTTTCTTATTCTCTCGATCGTCAGCCATATCGGCGCGAGCTACGCGGACGTGAAAGCCTATCTGGCCCAGCCCGTCGTCGCCGTCCTCATGCTGGCGCTCATCATCTCCTCCGCGATCCACATGCGGATCGGGCTGAAAGAGATCATCGACGACTATGTCCATGGCGAAGGCTGCAAGATCGTCGCCATCTTAGGCGTCACATTCTTCGCGGGCATTGTCGGCATCGCCAGCACGCTCGCAATTTTGAAAATCGTTCTCGGAAGCTGACGGTTCATGTCTCAAGACGCCACGCCAAAAGATTCGCCGCCGCTTAACACCGTTGAGGTGGGAGGCCGCGTCTACCCAATCACCGACCATGCCTTCGACGTCATCGTCGTCGGCGCGGGCGGCTCAGGCTTGCGCGCCGTAGTTGGCGCCAGCGAAGCGGGCCTTCGCACCGCCTGCATCACCAAAGTGTTCCCCACGCGCTCCCATACCGTGGCGGCGCAAGGCGGCATCGCCGCGGCGCTCGGCAATATGGGCCCCGACGACTGGCGCTGGCATATGTACGACACGGTGAAGGGCTCCGATTGGCTCGGCGACCAGGACTGCATCGAATTTCTCTGCCGCAACGCGCCCGAAGCGGTCTACGAGCTCGAGCATTGGGGCGTGCCCTTCTCGCGCAACGAAGACGGCACGATCCTGCAGCGCGCCTTTGGCGGCATGACCACCGAATTTGGCAAAGGCCAGGCGAAGCGCACCTGCGCCGCCGCCGACCGCACCGGCCACGCCATGCTGCACACCATGTATGGCCAGGCGCTGCGGCAGTCGGCCGAGTTCTTCATCGAGTATTTCGCCATCGACCTCATCATGGACGACGAGGGGCGGTGCCGTGGCGTGATCGCGCTCAATATGGCCGATGGCACCATCCATCGCTTCCGTGGCCATCAGACGATCCTCGCCACCGGCGGTTATGGCCGCGCCTATTTCTCCTGCACCAGCGCGCATATCTGCACCGGCGACGGCAACGCCATGGTGCTGCGCGCAGGCCTGCCGCTCCAGGACATGGAGTTCGTGCAGTTCCACCCGACCGGCGTTTATGGCGCTGGCGTGCTCATCACCGAAGGCGCGCGCGGCGAAGGCGGCTTCTTACGGAATTCCGAGGCGAGAAATTCATGGAGCGCTATGCGCCCTCCGCCAAGGATCTCGCCTCGCGCGACGTGGTCTCCCGCGCCATCACCATCGAGATTCGCGAAGGCCGTGGCCATGGTCCCGACAAGGACTATATGCATCTGCATCTCGACCATCTCGACGAGGACATGCTCACCGAAAAGCTGCCGGGCATTATAGAACTTGCCCGCATCTTCGGCGGTGTCGACCTGCGCAAAAGCCCGGTCAAGGTCATTCCCACCTGCCACTATAATATGGGCGGTATCCCCACCAACATGCATGGCGAGGTGATCGCGCCGCGTGACGGCGATCCCGATGCCATCGTGCCCGGCCTCATGGCGCTCGGCGAAGCGGCTTGCGTCTCGGTGCATGGTGCCAACCGGCTCGGCTCCAATTCTCTCATCGACCTCGTGGTGTTTGGCCGCGCCGCGGCCAAGCGCTGCGCCGAGATCGTCGGCAAGGACAGCGCCATCCCCGAGCTGCCGAAGGGCGCGGGCGACGAGGCCATCGCTAGGCTCGACCGCTTCCGCTACGCCGATGGCGGCACGCCGACCGCCGAGCTTCGCTTACGCATGCAGAAGACCATGCAGCGCGACTGCGCCGTGTTCCGCACCAAGGACGTGCTGAAAAAGGGCATCGAAGGCATCAAGCAAGTTTGGGATGACGTGGCGGACATCCAGGTCACCGACCGCTCGCTGATCTGGAACACCGACCTCATCGAGACGCTTGAGTTCGACAATCTGATTTCGCAATCCGCCGTCACCGTGGAGGGCGCCCATGCCCGCGAAGAGAGCCGCGGCGCCCACGCGCGCGAGGACTTCCCCAAACGCGACGACGACGACTGGATGAAGCACACATTGTCTTACGCTGACTACGGCACGCATAAGGTGAAGCTCGACTTCCGCCCGGTGCACAAATTCACGCTGTCGAACGACATCGCCTATATCGAGCCCAAGGAGCGAGTGTATTAGATGAAGCGGGCGCTGCGATGACGGGTCCACGCGCTGCGTCGCAGATCAGTTCACGCACAAAGCGCGCCCGGACGGTGTGGGTCTCGATCATCGTCCTCGCAGCCGGTATCACGGCCTTCGTTGCTTATAACGACGTCTCAACCAGCCTGACGCCCGACGACAAGGTCTATGCCGAGCGCTTCCTGCGCGAGACGGGACATGGAGACGTCCTCGACTCAGCGCCCCCAGCCGACTTTGGTCGTCAGGTCCACACCATCCTTGCGGTTCAGGATGCTGTTCTGTCGATCGCATCCGACAATGTCGGCATAGCGCTCAACCGGGAGCGCGAGCCCAGCGATCTCTACCGGGCGAGATCCGGCCTCTGCTGCGACCGGAGCCGCGCCATCGAAAAAATCCTTAGCCATCTAGGCTTCGAGGTCAGGCATGCGGCAGTGTATTCCCTCAAAGAGACGGGCAGCCGGCTCAAATCGTTCCTGACGCCGATGACCAAATCTCACGCGGTGACCGAGGTGAAGACGGACCGCGGCTGGCTTGTGATCGATTCCAACAAGCGCTGGGTCGGCTTGACGCGCGAGGGTGAGCCAGTCGATCTGAGCCAGCTGCAAGAGTTGCAAGAGATGGGAGTCAACCGGCCAGCCTGGGACCCGCGGCTGAAAGAGCCCATGAGCCCCATCCTAACGGACCGCTTCACCTATCTCTTCGGCCTCTACTCCCGTCATGGACGGTTCTATCCGCCCTTCACTCCCATTCCCGATACCGACTGGAACCAGATTGGATACAACATCACCGGGTGACAGGCGGGCCGAGCTCTGCCCGACGGGAGCGGTCGAGCGAGGCAAAATGTCAAACGAGCTTGCCGCCCTTGCCCCCTGTGGCTACCAAGGAGGAGCAAGTGGCAGCGCCCCGGCGCAATGCGGCAAAGCGCAGTGACGGAGCGCCACAGCGCTCAGGCCACGACAAAGCGGATATAAAGGACAGATGGTAGAATTCACACTTCCCAAGAATTCCAAGGTCGTGAAGGGCAAATCGTGGAACCCACCGGCCAAGGACGCCGAGCCGGACCGCTGGCGCGAATACCGCCTGTATCGCTACGACCCTGATACCGGCGAGAACCCGCGCGTCGACACCTATTGGGTCGACATGAACGATTGCGGGCCGATGGTCCTCGACGCCCTCATCTGGATCAAAAACAACATCGACCCGACGCTCACCTTCCGCCGCTCCTGCCGCGAAGGCGTGTGCGGCTCGTGCTCGATGAATGTCGCCGGCACCAACACGCTGGCTTGCACCATGCACGCCGGCGACACCAAGGGCGCCATCGCCGTCTATCCCCTGCCGCATATGCCGGTGGTCAAAGACCTGGTTCCCGACATGACCCAGTTCTACGCCCAGCATCGCGCCATCGAGCCCTGGCTCAAGACCGACAGCCCGACGCCGCAGAAAGAGTGGCGCCAGTCCCGGGAAGACCGCGAGAAGCTGAACGGGCTTTATGAATGCATTCTGTGCGCCTGTTGCTCCACCGCCTGCCCGTCATATTGGTGGAACAGCGACCGCTATCTCGGCCCGGCCGTCCTGCTCCAGGCCGACCGCTGGATCGAGGACAGCCGCGACGAACGCACCGGCGAACGGCTCGACGATCTCGAGGATCCGTTCCGGCTTTATCGCTGCCACACCATTCTCAATTGCACCAAGGCCTGCCCCAAGGGGCTGGAGCCAGCGTCGGCCATCGCCTCGCTGAAACGCAAAATGGTGGAGCGCGCCTAAAATGCTCGATCACATCGCCATGCCGGCCAGCGACCTCGCCCGTTCCACGGAGTTCTATCTGAAGGTGCTCGCGCCACTTGGCATCGGTATGATCATGGAGATCCCGGCTGACTTCACCCCCGCCGGAACCGGCGGCGCGGTCGGCTTTGGCGCCGATCAAAAGCCGTTCTTCTGGATCGGCGAGGGCCCGGTCCCGGACGCCAACCACATCCATGTGGCCTTCACCGCCAAGAGCCACGCTGATGTGGACGCCTTCTACCAAGCGGCGATTGCCGCCGGCGGCACAGACAACGGCGCGCCGGGCCTGCGCCCGCATTACCACGCGAATTATTACGGCGCCTTCGTGCTCGATCCCGACGGCAATAATATCGAGGCCGTCTGCCACGCAGCTGCTTAAGCGCTCAAGTGGCGAAGCGGTAGCGCACCAAAAAAGGCATCGCGTTAGCGCGGGCAGCGCGGCAGCGAGAACGCGCAAGTCGGCAGAGGTGCGCGCCGCATGGCCTCGGCTTTTTTCGGATCTTTCTCGCCCTGCCAATCGTAAGGGCTGCGCGCGTTCTTATGCGCATAGCTGACGCGAATGAGCCGTTCGTTCTCGAACACCAGGCTCGCGGTGCACTCCGTGTCACCCTTCTTCTTTTTCTTGCTGAAGGGGTTCGACGATTTCTTATCGCCGCCACCCGAAGGGACCGGCCCGGCGCCGCTATAATGATAGACGAGGGTCTCGGCGCCGCCGGAAGCAGGCAGGCGCGCACGGGGCTGGCCGGCGCATTTCAGCACCTCGGCTTTGCTCATGCCGATATAGGGCTTGGAGTGGTCGATCCTGGTGAACTGCTTATAGGCGTCCTCGGGCCCCGAACCGCCGCCGCAGCCTGACAGCACGCCCGCAAGGCATACCGCCAAGGCGACGCCCATCAGGGCCACACCCTTCCGGGCTATGCCCTTTGGGGCTAAGCCCTTCGGGGTTGCGCCCCTCGGCGCCAAAGCTTTCAGCCGTTTCCCGCCCAAATCCATGCCTTCTCATAAGCCCTGGCTGGGCCTAGCGCCAGATTGCGCGGCTTTTTGGGCAGAATGGGCACGAGATGTGCACGAAAAGCGCGACCGATCAGTCGTCCAGCCGCTCACCCACGTCGGGTGTGATCTTCCAGCCCATGGCGCCGAGCTGCGAGGTGGCCCTTTTGCTGGCGCGCCCAGTGATCCACATGGCGCCGCGTCCGTGGGCCGCCAATTTATTGATCGGCTCGCTCCAGAACAGATAGTCGACTGGCAAAATAGACACCGTGCCGCGATCTGTTTCGATCATGGGCGCGCGCCCGGCCCGGGCGATGCCGCGTACTGGTGACACCTTCTTGGCGTATCGGGCGATGAGTTCCGCCTGGCGGCGATAATAGAAGGCCAACACGACGGAGTGCGCACCCGCCGCAGTCTCCAGATAAATCTGCCGCCCGCTCGCACCTTTCAGCATCCGCAGCGCCACGACGATCACCGCCTTGTCGGTCGGCGTCAGATGCCGGTTGGCATAGAACGCGTTCACGGTGGATTTCGAGATGTTCATCTCGGCGAGAAATTCGCGGCCCTTCTGCTCGAGCTGCGCCGCCGTCTTGTCGCGCAACGCCTCGCGCAGCTTCTGGCTGGCGCCGGTGGCGCTGATAGCGATGCCGACGCCGCCGGTGACGAAGCCAAGCCCCACATTCACCCCCGTATTGCCGAAAGCACTCGCCGTGGCGAGCCGCGTCAATTGCTCGTCCAGGGGCTTGAAGCTTGTGTAGGGATCGACCTTCAGGTCGAACGCGAGTTTGCGGCGCGCCTCGGCGCCGCCGGTCAACGAGGCGACGACGCTCTCTTTGCGCGGGTCGGTGGCCTCCATGGCAGCACCGACACTGCCGAAGATATTGCCGAAACCCTTGAAGGTGTTGGTGATGGTCTTGCCGGGCTGGGTGAGCAGGCCTTTGGCCGTGCCGAGCGGCTTCAGCGCCGTGCGCCCCGCCGCGTCCACGAAGGTCTCGGTGCCGCCGATCTCGGCCAGCTTGGCCGTGGCTTCCATCTCCCGCGCCCGCACCTTCAACAGGGTCGTGCCGACGACGCGGAACGCGCCCCATTGCGTGTCCAGGTCGAACACATATTGATAGTGCTTGACCCCCACATGGTTGCGGATTTTGTAATAGGGGCTGTTGAGGAGGCTGGCGGGGAGCACCTGGCGCGCGGTGAAAGACGACGCCCGCTCATATTTCGCCGCCGCGCCGGCGCCAATGCCGACCACCGTGGCGAAAACCAGCGCCAGCGGAATACGCGCGGCCCCAACCAAAGAGAGCCCACCAGAATCTGTCACGCTACACCCCTACCCGACACCATGAGGTTTGAAGCCAACCTCTTGCAACCAAGCATAGCCACAAATCTGCGTGCCCGAGAAGACTAAGTGCCGCGACGGGACCGCCTAATATGCGATGGCGTAGTAGATCACGTAGAACCAACTGAAGAAGCCATGGATGATGGCCCAGAGGATCGAGTGATTGGCGACGTAGGAAATGGCGATGGCCAAAGCCGTGCCGAAGCCGATGCCGTATTTGGCGCCTTCCGTGTAGGTGTAGCTGCCGTTCATGGTCCCCTCCATTTTGTGACGCGCGAGCGCACGCCACTCTAACGCCGATTCGGCGGCCACGCGCCTGTCCCGCCGCGCTAGACTGCGGCGATGAAAGATCCAAAGACGATGCGAAAACCTGCCCTCATTCTCGGCGCTGTGCTGTTCGCCGCCGCTCTTGGGATGGGCGCGTTTGGGGCCGGCGGGCTTTATGCGCGCGATGTCACCGTTCCCGACGGCGTGGCGCCCTTAAAAGTCGAGACGCAACATCTGCTCACATCGCCGCTCGCGGGCGAGCCCGGCAAAGAGGTCGACATCGCGATCTACACCTTCCCGCCGGGAAGTTCGGTGCCGTGGCACATCCACCCCGACGCCCAAGAGTTCGACTATCAGATTGAAGGCACGCTGACGCTGGAGGTCGCGGGCAAGCCGCCGCGCGATCTCAAAGCGGGCGAGGCATTTTATCTGGAGCCGAATGTGGTGCATCGCGGGCTGAACAAGAGCACCACGAAGCGCGCGGTCGTCTATGTGGTCCGCACCAAGCCCGTGGGCACGCCGCTGACCGAGCTGGTCGAAGCTCCGAAGGATCAGTAACCGGGATCGTCGCCCGCCAACCGGGCGCGGCGCCGTTGCAAGAACCCGCGGATTCCCGCCGTCCAAGAGGCGGCAACCACGACCCAGAAAAACACCTTGGCCGGGGTCCCAAGCTCCATGCCGAGGACAGAGCCGGCAAAAGTGCCAAGGCCAGCGACCAGCGTGTAGAAGGCGGCGAAGGCCAGCATGAAGCCGGTGGAGAAGCGCGGACGGAAGAAGCCGATCAGCGTGCCCACCAGCCCCCAGACGAAATTGACGCCAGCCTGGAGCGGATTGAGCCGAAAGCCGGGTGGGAAGCTTTGGGGGTCGGTATCGAAGCCGTAATAAGCGTAAGTCAGCAGCATGATGCCGCCGAGCGCCAGGAAATAGGCGGTGAACCGGGCCGCCCACACCACGAAAGGCAGCGGCGCGGTCGCATCCAGCTCCTCGTCAGTGGGCGCAGTCCTGACCTCGCCCTTCGCTAGCCGCTGGTCCACCATGCGAGCCCCTTAAGCTTTTAACGTTGCTAGACAAGCCTATCCGATCTGGCGTGGGCTGGTCCATGGGCCGGGCCGTCCTAAAGGCACAACCCTCGGGTGGTTTCGCGCCAAATCGCCGCCTTGCGCTAGAGCCCGATAGCATTTAACCAACCCCCGAGTTCATGCGAGGCCGCAAGGCGGAAATGCGGCCCACCTTTGAAGGGGGTTTTCATGGCGCGTAACCGGATTGCATTGATCGGCGCAGGCCAAATCGGCGGCACAATCGCCCATCTTGCCGGCATTAAAGAGCTTGGCGATATCATCCTATTCGACGTGGTCGACGGCGTGCCCCAGGGCAAGGCCTTGGACCTGTCCCATTCGGCCCCGGTCCACGGCTTCGCGCCGAAGTTCAAGGGCACCAACGAATATTCCGAGATTAAAGACGCCGACGTGGTGATCGTCACCGCCGGCGTGCCGCGCAAACCCGGCATGAGCCGCGACGATCTGCTCGAGATCAACCTCAAGGTTATGGAGCAGGTGGGCGCGGGCTTAAGGAAATATGCGCCCGAAGCCTTTGTCATCTGCGTGACCAACCCGCTCGATGCCATGGTCTGGGCGCTGCAGAAGACCTCCGGCCTGCCCCGTAACAAGGTTGTCGGCATGGCCGGCGTCCTCGACAGCGCACGCTTCCGCTTCTTCCTCTCCGAGGAATTCGACGTCAGCCCGCAGGACATCAGCACGATGGTGCTTGGCGGTCACGGCGACACCATGGTGCCGCTCATCCGTTATTCGTCCGTTGCCGGCATCCCGCTCGCCGACCTGGTGAAGATGCGCTGGATCACTCAGAAGCGCCTGGACGAGATCGTGCAGCGCACCCGTGACGGCGGCGCCGAGATCGTCGGCCTGCTGAAGACGGGCTCCGCGTATTACGCCCCGGCCACGGCCGCCCTCGAGATGGCGGAGTCCTATCTCAACAACGAGAAGCGCGTGCTTCCCGCCGCCGCCTATCTGAACGGCGAATATGGCGTGAAGGGCATCTACTCGGGCGTTCCCGTCATCATCAGCGACAAGGGCGTCGAGCGCGTGATCGAGCTCGACCTGTCCTCCGCCGAGAAGGACGCCTTCATCCATTCGGTTGAATCTGTGAAAGCTCTCGTTGAGCTTTGCCAGAGGATCGCTCCCAATCTCGCCAACTAAGCTGGCGACTGACCGACGAGTTCCATGAACATTCACGAATACCAAGCCAAGGTCCTGCTCAAAGAGTATGGGGCCCCGGTGGCCAAGGGCGCCGTCGCAACAACGGCGCAAGAAGCCAAAAAGCACGGCGAGGACCTGAACGGTTCATCCTTCGTGGTGAAAGCGCAGATCCACGCCGGCGGACGCGGCAAGGGTGGCGGCATCAAGCTCGTCAATACGCTTGAGGAGCTGCACGCCGAGGCCGACCGCATGCTCGGCAAAGCGCTGATCACGCCACAGACCGGCCCCAAGGGCCGCGTCGTCCGCAGCGTCTATATCGTTGAGGACACGAGCATCGCGAACGAGCTTTATCTCTCGCTCCTGGTCGATCGCAGCACGGACCGCGTGGCCTTCGTCGCCTCCACCGAAGGTGGCGTGAACATCGAAGAAGTCGCCGCCAACACGCCGGAACTGATCACCACGCTCGACGTGGACCCAGCCTCGGGCCTCAGCGGCTTTCATGGCCGCGTGATTGCTGATGCGCTGAAGCTCAAGGGCGATCAGGCCAAGCAATGCGCCAAGCTGGTGCGCACGCTCTACAAGCTCTTCATCGAGAAGGACGCGAGCCTGATCGAGATCAACCCGCTCGTGGTCACCGACGAAGGCAATCTTGTTTGCCTCGACGCCAAGATGGGGTTCGAGGACAACGCGCTGTTCCGTCATCCCGAGATTGTCGCTCTGCGCGACATCCACGAGGAAGACCCGGCCGAGGTCGAGGCGTCCAAGCACGACCTTTCTTACGTGACGCTCGACGGCACCATCGGCTGCATGGTCAACGGCGCCGGTCTTGCCATGGCCACCATGGACATCATCAAGCTCTATGGCGGCGAGCCAGCAAACTTTCTCGATGTGGGCGGCGGCGCCACCAAGGAGCGCGTGACCGAAGCGTTCAAGATCATCTTGTCCGACCCCAGTGTAAACTGCGTGCTGGTCAATATCTTTGGCGGCATCATGCGTTGCGACACGATTGCTGAAGGCGTCATCGCCGCGGCGCGGGAGACCAACATCGCCGTGCCGTTAGTGGTCCGCCTCGCAGGCACCAATGTCGAACGCGGCAAGGAGCTGCTGTCCCAGTCCGGCCTCGCCATTATTCCTGCCGACGACCTCGACGACGCCGCCAAGAAGGCTGTCGCCGCCGTCGAGGCCGCGGCCTAAACACCGAACAGAAGCGTTTAGCGAACCCTCATGTCAGTCCTTATCGATAAGAATACGCGCGTCATCTGCCAGGGCTTCACCGGCGCCCAAGGCACGTTCCATTCCGAGCAGGCCATCGCCTACGGCACCAAGATGGTCGGCGGCGTAACCCCCGGAAAGGGCGGCACGACGCATCTCGATCTCCCGGTGTTCGATACGGTCCGCCAAGCCGTCGAAGCGACCGGCGCCGACGCCAGCGCCGTCTATGTGCCGCCGCCCTTCGCCGCCGACGCCATTTTAGAGGCGATCGACGCGGGCATTGGCCTCGTGGTCTGCATCACCGAGGGCGTGCCCGTTCTCGACATGGTCAAGGCGAAGCGCGCGTTGTGCGGGTCGAACACCCGCCTGGTCGGCCCGAACTGCCCCGGTGTCATAACGCCGGGCCAGTGCAAAATCGGCATCATGCCTGGCCATATTCATATGCCTGGCAAGGTCGGCATCGTTTCGCGCTCCGGCACCCTCACCTATGAGGCCGTGGCCCAGACCACCAAGGCCGGGCTTGGCCAGACCACTTGCATCGGTATTGGCGGCGACCCCGTCAACGGCACGGATTTCGTCGATGCGCTGACGCTGTTCCTCGAAGACGACGAGACCGAAGCCATCATCATGATCGGCGAAATCGGCGGCTCGGCCGAGGAAGAAGCTGCCGAGTTCCGCATCAAGGCCGGCAACAAGAAGCCCATCGTCGGCTTCGTCGCTGGCGCCACGGCGCCTCCTGGCCGCCGCATGGGCCATGCCGGCGCTGTCATCTCAGGTGGCAAAGGCGATGCTAAGAGTAAGATCGAGGCCATGCAGGAGGCCGGTATCGTGGTTTCGCCGTCGCCTGCGGCCCTCGGCACGACGCTTGCCGGCATATTCAAGTAAAACTGAGCGGGGCGCCTAACGCTCGCCTTGTTTGCCCGGCACGCCGGTGGTCAAGTGACTGACCAACAAGGTGCTCCGATGACACGACACGAGCTGAACGAGGTGTTCGCGCGCACGTCGTTCCTGGATGGCGCGAACGCCACCTATCTCGCCGAGCTATATGCCCTGTTCGAGCAGGACCCCGCCTCACTCGATCCTGAGTGGCAGAGCTTCTTTGCCAGCCTCGGCGACGACGCGGCTGACGTGTTCGCCGATGCGCGCGGGCCGTCTTGGGGCAATGGGAAGCCCGCGCTTCCGGTGCCGGTGGCGCCAAGCGGCTCCCTGACTAAACAGCAAGCGATCGATGCGGCGCGGGACACGTTGGGCGCGCGTCTGCTGATCCGCGCCTACCGCACCCGCGGCCATCTCATCGCCAAGCTCGACCCGCTGGAGCTGGACTCGCGGCGCGAGCATCCCGAGCTCAGGCCCGCCAGCTACGGCTTCACCAAAGCCGACTATGACCGGCCCATTTATATCGGCGGTGTGTTCGGGCTCGAATCCGCTAGCCTGCGCCAAGTGCTCGACATTCTGCGGCGCACCTATTGCGGCACCATCGGCTTCGAGTACATGCACATCTCCGATCCCACCCAGCGCACGTGGATTCAGGAACGCATCGAGGGCGTGGAGATCCGCTTCACCCCCCAAGGCAAGCGGGCGATCCTCACCAAGCTCATCGAGGCGGAAGGGTCCGAGCGCTTCCTCAACGTCAAATATACCGGCACCAAACGCTTCGGCCTCGATGGTGGCGAATCCATGGTCCCGGCGCTTGAGCAGATCATCAAGCGCGGCGGCCAGTTGGGCTTGCGCGAGGTCGTCATCGGCATGCCCCATCGCGGCCGCCTGAACGTGCTCGCCAATGTCATGTCGAAGCCCTACCGCGCGATCTTCAACGAGTTTAGAGGCGGCTCGGCCCAGCCCGACGATGTCGAAGGCTCCGGCGACGTGAAATATCACTTGGGCGCTTCGTCGGACCGCGAGTTCGACGACAACCGCGTGCATCTATCGCTCACCGCCAACCCCTCGCATTTGGAGAGCGTCGATCCCGTGGTGCTCGGCAAAGTCCGGGCGAAACAGGATCAGCGCGGCGACATCGAGCGCACGGAAATTCTGCCGCTGCTCTTACACGGCGATGCGGCATTCGCCGGACAAGGCGTGATCGCCGAATGTCTCGGCCTGTCGGGCTTGCGTGGTCACCGCACCGGCGGTTCGATCCACTTCATCGTCAACAATCAGATCGGCTTCACCACGGCGCCACGCTTCTCGCGCTCATCGCCCTACCCCTCCGACGTGGCCAAGATGATCGACGCGCCGATCTTCCACGTGAACGGCGACGACCCGGAAGCCGTGGTGCACGCCACCAAGATCGCCACCGAGTACCGGCAGCATTTTCGCAAGCCCGTGGTCATCGACATGTTCTGCTACCGGCGGCATGGGCATAACGAAGCCGACGAGCCGGCCTTCACCCAGCCCCTGATGTATCAGCGCATCGCCAAGCATCCTGGTGTGGTCGAGATCTACGCCGCCCGCCTGATCGAGGAAGGCCTCTCCACCCGTGAGGAGGTCGACGGCTTGCAGGCGAAATTCCGCAGCTTCCTCGAGGAAGAGTTCGCGGCAGGCGAGACCTATCGGCCCAATCGCGCCGACTGGCTCGACGGCAGATGGTCCGAAATCGGCTTCGCCGAAGAAGGCGCCCGGCGCGGCATGACCGGCGTCGATCTCGGCGCGCTCAAAGAGGTTGGCTACAAGATCACCGCCATCCCCGAAAACTTCACGGCGCATAAGACGATCATTCGCATCATGGCGCGGCGGGGCAAGATGATCGAGGACGGTCGCGGCATCGACTGGGCGACGGCCGAGGCGCTGGCCTACGGCACGCTGCTGGTGGAAGGCTTCAAGGTCCGGCTCTCGGGCCAGGATTCCGAGCGCGGTACGTTCTCCCAACGCCATTCGGTCCTGATGGACCAGGTGGACGAGAGGAAATACACGCCGCTCAAGCACATCGCCAAGGACCAGGCGGACTTCGAGGTCATCAACACCATGCTGTCAGAGGAGGCGGTGCTTGGCTTCGAATATGGCTACAGCCTGGCCGAGCCGGACGCGCTGGTGCTGTGGGAGGCGCAGTTCGGCGACTTCGCCAACGGCGCGCAAGTCATCATCGACCAGTTCATCTCCTCGGGCGAGCGCAAATGGCTGCGCATGTCGGGCCTCGTTCTGCTGCTGCCCCATGGCTATGAGGGCCAAGGGCCGGAGCATTCCTCCGCGCGGCTGGAGCGCTATCTGCAAAGTTGCGCCAACGACAATTGGCAGATTGTGAACTGCACCACGCCGGCCAATTATTTCCACGTGCTACGGCGCCAGCTCCATCGCGAGTTCCGCAAACCCCTCGTGCTGATGACGCCGAAGTCGCTGCTCCGTCACAAGAAGGTGGTATCGGCCTTTGAGGACTTCGGTCCGGAGTCGACCTTCCACCGCCTGTTATGGGACAGCGCGGAGACCGAGAACGACGCGCCCGTTCAGCTCGTTGCCGACAACAAGATCAGGCGCTTGGTGCTGTGCTCCGGCAAGGTCTATTACGACCTCTACGAGGAGCGGGAGAAGCGCGGCATCAACGACATCTATCTGTTGCGCGTCGAGCAGCTTTACCCCTTCCCGGCCCGCGCTCTGATCGAAGAGGTGACGCGCTTCAAGGACGCCGAAATTGTGTGGTGTCAGGAAGAGCCGAAGAACATGGGCGCCTGGAGCTTCATCGAACCAAATCTTTCTTGGGTGCTCGATCATATCGATGCCAAGCACAAGCGCCCGCGCTATGCTGGGCGTCCAAGCTCGGCCGCCACGGCGACAGGACTGACGAGCAAACATCTGCGCGAGTTGAAGGCGTTCCTCGACGAAGCGCTGGGCTAGACCGCATAAGGATAGGCGACGAAAACATGACGACAGAAATCCGCGTGCCGGTCTTGGGAGAGTCCGTCGTCGAGGCGACGGTCGGGCAATGGTTCAAACAGGCAGGCGAAGCCATCACCGTCGACGAGCCTTTGGTCGAGCTTGAGACCGATAAGGTCACCATCGAAGTCCCCGCGCCGGTATCGGGCGTGCTCACCAACATCATTGTGAAGCCTGGCGACACCGTTGCCGTCGGCGCCCTGCTTGGCGCCATCGCCAAGGGTGGTGGCAAAGCCGCGCCAACGCCAAGTCCTTCAGCATCGGTAAGCCCCGCACCTCCGCCCAAAGTCGAGGCGGAAACGAAGGACGGCGCGAAGCAGCTCGAACGCGAGCCGCATATTCGCGAAGAGGTCACCGACGGCGACATGCCGCCCTCGCCCGCCGCGCGCAAGCTGCTTGCCGAACGCGGGCTGGAACCAGGCGACGTGAAAGGCTCGGGCCGCCGGGGCCAAGTGCTGAAAGGCGACGTGGCCGCGCAAGCCGCCGAGGCGCTGCTCACCCGCGAACGCAGGCCCAAGCCTCCGACGCCGCCACGCGCACCAGTCTCTCCGGGTGATGAAGCCCGCGAGGAGCGCGTGCGCATGACGCGGCTCCGCCTGACCATCGCCAGACGCCTGAAAGAAGCGCAAGACACCGCCGCCATGCTCACCACGTTCAACGACGCGGACATGAGCGCGGTGATCCAGATGCGCAAAGACTACAAGGACGCCTTCGAGAAGAAGCACGGCGTGAAGCTCGGTTTCATGGGCTTTTTCGTGAAGGCTTGCGTGCAGGCGCTGAAAGACATTCCGGCGGTGAACGCCGAGATCGACGGCGACGATATTGTCTACAAAAACTACTACAACGTGGGCGTTGCCGTCGGCACCGAGCGCGGCCTCGTCGTGCCGGTGATCCGCAACGCCGACGCCATGAACCTCGCCGAGATCGAGGGCGCCATTACCGATTTCGGCGTCCGTGCGCGAGACGGCAAGCTCAGCCTCGCCGAGATGCAAGGCGGCACCTTCACCATCTCTAATGGTGGCGTCTACGGCTCGATGCTCTCGACGCCTATCCTCAACGCACCCCAGTCCGGCATTCTCGGCATGCATCGCATCGAGGAACGCGCCGTGGTGCGCAACGGCCAGATCGTGGCGCGGCCGATGATGTATCTGGCGCTGACCTACGACCACCGTTTGGTGGACGGCAAAGACGCCGTCACCTTCTTAGTGAACGTCAAGGAGTCGCTCGAAGCCCCGGAGCGCCTCGTCCTTCATCTTTGAGATTTTAGTCCATGAGCAAATACGATCTCGTCATCATCGGCACCGGTCCCGGCGGCTATGTGTGCGCCATTCGCGCCTCCCAGCTCGGCATGAAGGTCGCCGTGGTGGAGAAGCGCGCCACCCATGGCGGCACCTGCCTGAATGTCGGCTGCATCCCATCCAAGGCGCTGCTCCATGCGAGCGAAGCTTTTGCCGAAGCCGCCCACGATTTCGACGCCATGGGCATCAAGGTGACGCCGGAACTCGATTTGCAAAGGATGCTGGCCTTCAAGGACGAGGGCGTGAAGGGCAATGTGGACGGCGTCGCGTTCCTCCTGAAGAAGAACAAGGTCGACACCTTCCACGGCACGGGCCGCATCGCCGGGCGCCACGGGGTGGAAGTCACGAACGACGCGGGCGACACGCAGACCTTGGAGACCAAGGCCATCGTCATCGCCACCGGCTCCGAAGTGGCGCATGTGCCCGGCATCGACATCGACGAGAAACGCATCGTCTCCTCCACCGGCGCGCTTGAGCTGTCCACTGTGCCGAAGCGCATGGTGGTCATTGGCGGCGGCTATATTGGCTTAGAGCTTGGTTCGGTGTGGGCGCGTCTCGGCTCTGAAATCACCGTGGTCGAAATGCTGCACACCATCACGCCGGGCCTCGATAATGAGCTGGCCAAACATCTCCAGCGCATCCTGCAAAAGCAGGGGCTCACCTTTAAGCTCGGCGCCAAGGTCGTGAAGGTCGACTCTTCCGGCCCAAGCGTGATGCTCACCATCGAGCCGGTCGATGGCGGCGAGGCGGAGACCATTGAATGCGACGTGGTGCTGGTGGCGGTAGGCCGCGTGCCCAACACGAAAAGCTTGGGGCTTAGCGATGTGGGCGTTGAGACCCACAGCCGTGGGCGCGTCGTGGTCGATCGGAAGTTCCAAACCACCGTGCCCGGCATTTTCGCCATCGGCGATGTGATCGCCGGCCCCATGCTCGCCCATAAGGCGCAAGAAGAAGGCATCGCCTTGGCCGAGGATTTGGCGGGCCAGGCCGGTCACGTGAATTACGATGTGATCCCGTCGGTGGTCTACACCGCGCCCGAAGTGGCGAGCGTCGGCAAGACCGAAGAACAACTGAAAGAGGCCGGCATCGCTTACAAGGTCGGCAAGTTCCCGTTCACCGCCAATGGCCGCGCCAAGGTCAATCGCACCACCGAAGGCTTCGTCAAAATCCTGGCGAATGAGAAAACCGACCGCGTGCTCGGCGTGCACATCATTGGCGCGGATGCCGGCACCATGATCGCCGAAGCGGCGGTGCTGATGGAGTTCGGTGGCTCGGCCGAGGATCTGGCCCGCACGTGTCATGCCCATCCGACCTTGAACGAGACGGTGAAGGAAGCGGCGCTTGCCGTCGACAAACGCGCCATCCATATGTGATCGGCGTCGCGCGTCGTGGACATCAAGCTCGAGGGTGGGCGTCCTCGTAGACCTTGAGGAGATGCGCGCGGTCGACCTCCGTATAGCCTTGGGTCGTCGACAGGCTCGCATGGCCGAGCAATTCCTGAATGGCACGCAGATCCGCGCCGGCGCCTAACAAATGCGTGGCGAAGGAATGCCTGAGCGCATGGGGCGTCGCAGTGTCCGGGAGCCCGAGCGCCACGCGTGCCCGCGCCATGGTGAGCTGGATGATGCGGGGCGAGAGTTGTTTTCCCCGCACGCCGATGAATAGCGGATCGTCGGACGAAAGCGTGGCCGGGCAGAGTTCGAGATAGCGCTCAATGGCTTGGCGCGTGACCGGCAACACCGGCACCACCCGCGTCTTGTCGCCCTTGCCTGTCACGCGCAGCATGTCGCGGCCATGGACCGGCGCCTCTTTACGGCGAAGCGACAAGGCCTCGGAGATGCGTAAGCCCGAGCCGTAAAGCAGGGTCAGCACCGCGGTGTCCCGCGCGATCACCCATTCCGGTGCGTCGGGCGCGGCGATGTCGACGCCGTCAATCAGTGCGGTTGCTTTCGGCGCGGTCAGCGGCTTTGGCACGGAGTGAGGCAGCTTCGGCAGCGACACGGCGCGGATGGCGTCGTTCTTGCCAAACCCCCGGCGCTCCAAGAATCGGTAGAACATGCGCAGCGCGCTCATAGTCCGCGCCAGGCTCCGGCTGCTCACGTCCTTCGTGCGGCGCATGGCGAGAACGCCCTGACATCGCGGGCCGAAAGCGAGAACAGCCGCTGGAGATCGGGCGACTGCGCGAAATGATCGGTGAGAAACCGGAGAAACTGGCCAAGGTCGCGCCGATAGGCCTCGACCGTATGGGCGGCAAGCTGGCGCTCGGTCATCAGATAGACGAACCAGGCGTTGACCGCGCGTTCCACATCCGGCGCGGCGCCGATCGCTTCCACTTTCTGAGCTTTGGCGGCCATCGTGCCCCTCGACTTGTCCTTCGCGCTACTATGGATCGGTGAGTCGTTAACCGTTGATTAACCCCAAAGAGCCCGCCCTGGCCAAGAGCAAGATCAGCCCCGAGACAACCGCCCAAACGGGCCTCGAACTCGTCGCGACCGGGCCTAAGACCGTGCCCGAGACGGTGCCCGTCCTGCTGCCGCTCGGCCTGCCGGCCGCCTACGACTATCTGGTGCCCGAGGGCGAGAGCGTGGAGCCCGGGACATTCGTCGTCGTGCCGCTGGGGTCGTCGGAATATGTCGCCGTGGTGTGGCGGCGGGAAGAAGGCGCCGAGCCACCGAAGATCGCCCGTAAGAAACTCCGGGAGATTGTCGAAGTTCTCCACGACGTTCCGAAGCTGCCGCTGGTCTCCCTCGACTTCGCCGACTGGATCGCCAATTACACGCTGGCCCCGACCGGCATGGTCTTGCGCATGATGATGAGCGCGAAGGCGGCCTTTCAACCGCCGGCGCCGCGTTATGGCGTGCGGCTGGTGGGCGACCCGCCGGAGCGCATGACGCCGGCCCGTACTCGCGTGATGGAAGCGGCGGCCAACGGCCTCACCTGGGTCAAGTCGAGCCTGGCGGAAGCGGCGGGTGTCAGCCCCGGCGTCATCAACGGCCTGGTGGATGCGGGCACGCTGAACGCCGAGCCTCTGCCCAACTGGCATGCGCTGCCGCTCGACCTGTCGCGCGAACGCGCCAAGCTTAGCGAGGCGCAAGCCGAAGCAGCGGCCGAGCTCGTGGAGCATTCAAAAGACGGTTTCGCCGTCAGCCTGCTCGATGGCGTCACCGGCTCGGGCAAGACGGAGGTCTATTTCGAGGCCATCGCGCAAGCTCTTGAGCAGGGCCACCAAGCGCTGGTGCTGATGCCCGAGATCGCCCTGACCAGCCAATTCATTAACCGCTGCGAAGACCGCTTCGGCGCCAAGCCCGCCGAATGGCACTCGGGCGTCACGGCGTCGGTACGCGGGCGCGTCTGGCGCGCAGTGGCGGAAAACAAGGCAAAACTGGTGGTCGGCGCCCGCTCGGCGCTGTTCCTGCCCTTCCCCGATCTCGGCCTCATCATCGTCGATGAGGAGCACGACCAGGCCTATAAGCAGGTGGACCGCGTGGCCTATCAGGCGCGCGACATGGCCGTGGTGCGCGGGCATTTGGGCAATTGCCCGGTGATCTTGAGCTCCGCCACGCCGTCCATCGAGAGCCTGGTGAACGCCGAACAAGGCCGCTACCGGCATGTCCGCCTTGCCACGCGCTACAAGGCGGCGAGCCTCCCCGCCATCCAAGCCATCGACATGCGCAAAGCCCCGCCCGAGCGCGGGTCTTGGCTTTCGCCCGCCCTGGTCGAAGCCGTCACTGAAACATTGGAGCGCGGCGAGCAGGCATTGCTGTTCCTCAATCGCCGGGGCTACGCGCCGGTGACGCTCTGCCGCAAATGCGGTTACCGATTTGAGTGTCCCAACTGCTCGGCCTGGCTGGTGGAGCATCGCTTCCGCCGCCGGCTCGAATGCCATCACTGCGGCAAGTTCTTAGCGCTCCCCGATGAATGCCCGAGCTGCGGCACGGAGGAATCCCTGGTCGCGTGTGGCCCAGGCGTCGAGCGCATCGCCGAGGAAGTGGCCGAGCGCTTTCCCGATGCGCGCCGGGTGGTGCTGTCGAGCGATATGACACCCTCCATCTCAGATCTGCGGGAGACCTTGCGGGAGATCGAGGACCGCGAGGTGGACATCATCGTCGGCACCCAGCTCGTGGCCAAGGGCCACCACTTTCCGGGTCTGGCGCTGGTCGGCGTGATCGACGGCGACCTCGGGCTGGCCCAAGGCGACCCGCGCGCCGGCGAGCGCACCTTCCAGCTTATGAGCCAGGTGACAGGACGGGCGGGCCGCGACGCCATCAAAGGCCGGGGCCTGATTCAGACCTATTTGCCGGAGCACCCGGTGATCGCCGCGCTGGTGGCAGGCGACCGGG
>PVMS01065621.1_pt1 | contig 21662 bp, 21 predicted proteins | sample 1853461 | NCBI WGS metagenome assembly PVMS01 (sample SAMN08582032, study PRJNA380276) | Marine sediment metagenome, whole genome shotgun sequencing project. | isolation source: ocean sediment barecode stripped | collected 2017 | reverse complement strand
GTGTGCGTCTCACCATCGTATTCGACTTCTTCATTGCCCTTCAGGCTGACCCGGCTACCGTCATCCAGCGTAAATTCATACGTCGTGTTTTCCAGATCCTCACCCTTCACCAGCACACCCTGAAAAGCCTCCGGGTTAAAACGGAAGGTGGTGCAGCCCTTCAGATCCTGCTCGTAGGCATAGCGGTAGATGTCCTTGAAGTCGGCGAAGGGGTAGTCGGTAGGCACATTGGCCGTCTTGGAAATGGACGAGTCCACCCATTTCTGGGCCGCTGCCTGGATATCAACATGCTGCTTCGGGGTCACATTGTCTGCGGCAATGAAGTAGTCCGGCAGCACATTGCTGTCGCCCTCCATACTGGCCGTTGCATGCGGATTCACCCGCTCCCGGTAGGCCAGCAATTCAAACGAGAATACGTCCACCTTCTCCTTGGTCTTGCGGCCTTCACGGATAACATTACGGAAATAGTGATGTGCAAAGCTTGGCTCGATACCATTACTGGCGTTATTGGCCAATGACAGTGAAATGGTGCCGGTCGGTGCAATCGAACTGTGGTGCGTGAAACGCGCACCGGTTTCCGCCAGTTCCTTCACCAGTTCGGGCGCCACCTCGGCGACACGCTGCATATAGCGGCTGTACCTTGCATGTAACACCTTGCCCTTCACGGAATCTCCCGGCAGAAAACCGTCACGGCGCATTTCCGGGCGCTTGCGCAGCATCTCTTCGGTGATCTCGAAGTCCTCGTCCATCACCGGCGCCGGGGCTTTCTCCTTCGCCAGGTCCAGTGCCACCTCCCAACCGGTAATGGCCAGCTCCCGGCTGACACGCTCGGTAAAATCCAGCGAGGCCTGTTCACCGTATTTCATGCGCAACATGGTGGCAGTAGAACCCAGCCCCAGGAAACCCATGCCGTGACGGCGCTTGTGCATGATAGCGTCACGCTGACCCTCCAGCGGCAGGCCGTTGATTTCAACGACGTTGTCCAGCATGCGGGTAAATATGGCAACGACCTTGCGAAATTCATCCCAGTCGAACTCCGCCTGTTCGGTAAACGGATTGCGTACAAACTTGGTCAGGTTGACCGAACCCAGCAAGCAGGAGCCATACGGTGGCAACGGTTGCTCCCCGCAGGGGTTGGTCGCGCGAATGTTCTCGCAGAACCAGTTGTTATTCATTTCGTTGACCTTGTCGATCAGGATAAAACCCGGCTCGGCAAAGTCGTAGGTGGAAGCCATGATCATGTCCCAGAGGCGTTGCGCAGGCACAGTCTTGTAAATCTTGCAGGCAACCAGCCCGGCATTATTGGTGATGTAATCGCCTTGGTAGGGCCATTCCCGCCAGATCACCCGTGCTGTGTCATGCAGGTCAATGCCATCATCCAGTTCACTGCGATCAAGCGGGAAGGCCAACTTCCAGTCGACATTATCCCTGACCGCATCCATGAACTCCGTGGTAATCAATAACGACAGGTTGAACTGGCGCAGGCGGCCGTCTTCACGCTTGGCACGAATAAAATCCATCACGTCCGGATGACCGACATCAAAGGTCGCCATCTGTGCACCACGCCGGCCACCGGCCGAGGACACGGTGAAACACATCTTGTCGTAGATATCCATGAAGGACAGCGGACCGGAGGTGTAGGCGCCGGCACCGGACACATAGGCGCCTTTTGGTCGCAGGGTGGAGAACTCGTAGCCAATACCGCAACCGGCTTTCAGGGTCAGGCCGGCCTCGTGCACCTTGTCGAGGATGTTATCCATGGAGTCCTGCACCGTGCCGGATACCGTGCAGTTGATCGTTGATGTTGCCGGCTTGTGTGCCTGCGCACCGGCATTGGACGTAATGCGTCCGGCCGGAATGGCACCGTGGCGCAGTGCCCACACAAATTCCCGGTACCACAACTCGCGCAGTTCCGGCGTCGCCTCTACATCTGCCAGCGCCCTGGCAATGCGCTGATAGGTTGAATCAATGGTTTCATCAACCGGTGTCCCGTCTTTTTCCTTGAGCCGATACTTGGTCTCCCAGATATCCTGCGAGGCTGGCTGCAATGGAATGTCTGCGACACTGGTGGGTACTGCTTCTAGCTGCGCGGTTGTCGTCATACGCTGATTATCCTCCCGTGGTTCTTTACGTTCTTGTTAGGGTGACTGCCTTTGCTGCCGCTTGCCGGTCCCCCCTAGCATGGGCATTTGTGCAGAATTTCTTGATTTACCGGAAACACTATATCTTGTGTTCTTGCCAAAAAGAATAGGCGGCCCTGAACGGCCTGTCAAGTTTATTTTATAGGGGTATAAATCACTATATTTAACAGCCTATTAGGCTACTTTACTGGCTAACAAAGAGTGCCCTTGGTGGCAAAATCAGTATAACAGTGAAACACTATATATTGTGTTCCTAATATTACCCTGCACGCCCCGTTTTAGTGCGGATTTGGCCCGGCTGGTCACCCGGCCGGTACTAATTGGGGTGCGCATGATGCCCGTGTCCGGCCGGATTCACAAGCAGCATGGCAACCCCCATAAAAATGACCAGCATGCCGGTAACCAGCCTGACCCAGGGGTTGCGCACCCACCGTCCCAGGGTATTGAATGCCAGCCCCATGGCAAGCATTACGGGCAAGGTACCCAGTCCGAAGGCCAGCATGATCACGCCGCCGTCAAGCGCGGAACCGCTGGCCAGCGCCAGCGCCAGTACCGCGTAGACCATGCCACAGGGCAGCCAGCCCCACACCAGTCCCAGCAACCAGGCCTGGCCGGCAGTGTGCACCGGGATAAAACGCCGCCCCAGCGGCTCGATGTACTTCCACAAACAGGCGCCGGCCTTTTCCAGCAACAGCAAGCTGTGCCACCACCCCGCCAGGTAGATGCCAAACAGGATCATGATGACACCTGCCACCATGCGGCCAACCGGGAAGCCTTCCAGCACACCCGACTCCCCCAGTTGCTGCCCAAACAGTCCCAGCAACACACCGGCCAGCGTGTAGCTGCTGATGCGCCCGGTATTGTAGGCCAGCTGCGCGGTAAAGAGACGGCGGTGCGAAGTCTGCACATCCAGGGACAAACCGGAACTCAGCGCACCGACGATACCACCGCACATGCCAATACAATGGGTGCCGCCCAGCAGGCCGACCAGGAATGCTGCGGCCATGGATTCCATATTCATTTACCGGTCAGCCATCCGCATCCAGCGGCAACAGTACGGTCGTCTCCGTTTGTGGTATCTGCATACTGCCCGACAGTCGCCAGTCATCGGCTTCCAGCTGCAGGTACCAGTTGCCGCGGGCCACTTCGTCGATACCGCCGGAATAGAAGCCGTCACCGGCGTGCCGCAGGATGATGATCTGATCATGTCCGGGCTGCGTGGGGTGCAACAGGGAAAACGTCAGCAACTTCGGCAAAACGGCAGTTGCACTCTCCAGCTGCAGCTGCATGTGGTTATCCCGCAAATCAAGATCAATACTTGCCCTGAGTTGATAGCGCGCCGCCGCCGTATCACGGGCAAGCACCCTGTTGATGGCCTTGCCGCGCTTGTAGTAGTCGTCAACCACCAGCCCGTCACTGGTCGTGACCGCCAGATAGATGGTGATCATGCCGGCGATGACGGCGGACATGGGCAGTGCGATCATCAGCCATACCCAGGGCTCACGGTACCAGGGAGTTTTTGGTGGGTGTGCATTCATCAGGCGAAACTATTCACAAAAAACTACTGCGGCCCCAGGAACCGCGCATCCTCGCTAACCGCGAGACTGGCATCGTCCGTGGCAACCAGTTCGAACACGACATCACTGCTACGCGCCTCAAGGTCGCCTTCCTCGGCACGCAAGCGTACCGGCAGCTCCATAATCCCCCCGGACTCTACCCGAATAATTGCCATATCCTTGTGCAGGGTCAGGCCCGGGATACCCGATACACTCAGGTCATACTGATGCTCCGCATTGTCCATGTTGAGGATTTTCAGGATGTAGACGTTCTCAATCAGCCCTTCACTGGTTTCACGATAGAGGGTATTGCGGTCACGAATGACATCCAGCCCCAGCGATATTCGTTGACTGAATGACCAGGAAAAAGCGGCCATAATAGACAGCAGGATCACCGCGTAGATCACAATACGCAGTCGCAGGATGTGCGTCTTGCCGCCCTGCATGGCGTGTTCCGTGGTGTACTTGATCAGTCCCTTCTCATAACCCATCTTGTCCATGACGTCATCGCAGGCATCGATACAGGCCGAGCAGGCAATGCATTCATACTGCAGACCATCGCGGATATCGATACCGGTCGGACACACCTGTACGCAGAGGGTGCAGTCAATGCAGTCACCCAGTCCCGCGGCGGCCGGATCCACACTGCGCTTGCGCGAGCCACGCGGCTCACCACGGTTGGGAAGATAGGAAATGACCAGGGTATCCTTGTCGAACATGGCGCTCTGGAAGCGCGCATAGGGGCACATGTACTTGCACACCTGCTCACGCATGAAACCGGCATTGCCGTAGGTGGCAAAGCCGTAGAAAAGAATCCAGAAGGTTTCCCACGGCCCGATATTAACAGCCAGCAGATTGCGGCCCAGCTCGCCAATCGGCGAGAAATACCCCACAAAGGTGAGCCCGGTCCAGGCAGAAAAGGCCAGCCACAGAAAATGCTTGCTGGCCTTGATGCGGAACTTGTGCACACCCATTGGCAGGGCATCCAGCTTCTGCTGCTGCAGGCGATTGCCCTCGACCTTGCGTTCGATCCACAGGAAGGCCTCGGTCCACACGGTCTGCGGGCAGGCATAACCACACCACATGCGCCCGGCCAGTGCCGTTACAAAAAACAGCACCAGGCCGGCAATAATCAGCAGTACGGCCAGGTAGAAAAAGTCCTGCGGCCAGAGGGTAACGAAAAAGATATGAAACTTGCGTGCCGGCAGATCCAGCAACAACGCCTGGTGACCGTCCCAGCGCAGCCACGGCGTTATATAGTAGATACCCAGCAGACCCAGCACGCCCAGCACCCGCAGGCGCGCAAACAGGCCGTGCACCTGGCGTGGATAGATCTTCTCCGCCTTGGCGTAAAGGGACTGGGCAACCTGCTCGTCAGACCGGGAAGCCCCGGCAGGCCCGGTAGTATCGGGGTTTGTCACTACTAATCCCGGGAGCCCGGGTTTTGTCGCATACAGTTGGTTATTGCGAAGTACAGGGTACCAATGCCCGAGATGGCCGATACCAGCCAGAACAGCAGGAACCCGATGGAGTATATCCCCAGGCGGCTGATTTCAGCCTGCTCACCGAAGGGAAACAGGTCATCCGGGTCAAAGGCGGAAAAGAACAGGCCGGTGGCCACGACCGCCACCATGAAGGATGGCCACAGCACCGCAATGCACTTCTGTGTTTTGGGTACCTGTTTCTCCGCCATCGCTTAATCCGCCTGCCGGCCGTAAACCGCCACTACTCTTCCAGTTACTCTTCCAGTTGTTCCTGTCCGGTGGACAGGCTGTAAACATAGGCCGCCAGCAGGTGCACCTTGTCCTCACCGAGGAAATCCCGGTGCGGCGGCATCACGCCGGTACGACCCTTGGCAATGGTTTCCATCACCTGTGTGCGGGAGCCACCGTACAGCCAGACATTGTCGGTCAGATTCGGCGCACCCAGTGCCTGGCTGCCGGTGCCCTCGGCACCGTGGCAGGCAACACACAGGGTCTGGTACTTCTCCTTACCCCGGGCAGCAGCGGCCTGGTCAACATTGCGCCCGCTCAGGCTGAAGACATATTCTGTGGCATCGGCAACCCCGGCATCACCACCCAGCGCATCCTTCCAGGCCGGCATAACGCCGCTACGGCCATTCAGGATCGTCTGTTCGATGACCTCGGGCGCCCCGCCATACAACCAGTCGTTGTCACGCAGGTTCGGGAAGCCGCGCGCACCGCGGGCATCCGAACCATGGCAGGTGGCACAGTAATTCAGAAACAGGCGCTCACCCATACGACGGGCATTTGGATCGTCGGCCACGGCAATAATGGGCATTTCCTGGTATTTCTTGAACAGGGGACCGTACTTCGCATCGGCAATATCCACCTCACGCTCATACTGCCCGATCGAGGTCCAGTCCAGCATGCCCTTGAAGGTGCCCAGCCCCGGGTACAGCACCAGGTAGCCAATACTGAAGTACAGCGTGATGTAGAACATGTTCAGCCACCAGCGTGGCAACGGGTTGTTGAGCTCAACCAGATCCCCGTCCCAGCGATGATCCATCTCCTTGCCCTCGTCCTCGGGCTTGATGGCGGTCGACAACCAGCGAATCAGCAGAAAACAGGCAATGATGCCGAGGACGGTGGGAACAATGATAAACCAGTTCCAGAAGCTGCTGGTGAAATCAGCCATGGGAATTCTCCTTGGAGGTTTTTTCTGCCGACGTGTCATCCTCATGAAAAGGAATGTTCGCCGCCTCATCAAAATCTTGCTTGCGTTTGCTGCTCCAGGCCCAGATGACGATACCAACAAACAGCACCAGTACCACCAGGGTCCAGACCGATTGAATCAGAGAATCCATCCGTTCATCTCCGCGTCTTGATGGTGATACCCATTCCCTGCAAATAGGCAATCATGGCATCCATCTCGGTCTTGCCTGCCAGTGCCTGCGGGGCATTGGCGATCTCTTCATCGCTGTACGGCGCACCCAGCAGGCGCAGCACTTCCAGCCTTTTCTGGATCGTACCGGCATCGGCCGGTGTGGTCTCCAGCCAGGGGTAGCCCGGCATAATGGATTCAGGCACCACGTCGCGCGGGTTGTTCAGATGCACCCGGTGCCATTCATCGCTGTAACGACCACCGACGCGCGCCAGGTCCGGACCGGTGCGTTTCGAGCCCCACTGGAATGGCCGGTCATAGACGAATTCACCGGCGACCGAGTAATGACCGTAGCGCTCGGTCTCGGCACGGAACGGACGGATCATCTGCGAGTGACACAGGTAGCAGCCTTCCCGTACATACACATCACGCCCCGCCAGCCGCAGCGGGCTATAGGGCTCCAGGCCGGCCACCGGTTCCGTCAGGGATTGCTGGAAGAACAGCGGTACGATCTGCACCAGCCCGCCTATGGATACGGTGATAATGATCAGGATGATCATCAGGCCGATATTTTTCTCGATCTTGTCGTGTCCCGTTGCCATAACCTGTCTCCTTAATGTGCCGCGGCCGGGGCCGGGATGCTGGCCGTGGCCGGCTTGGCACCCGCGATGGTCTTCCAGATGTTCACGACCATAATCACCGCCCCCGCCAGGAAGAATACACCGCCCAGGAAACGCACGATGAAGTACGGATGCATGGCCTGTACTGACTCGACAAAACTGTAGGTCAGGGTGCCATCACTATTGGTGGCACGCCACATCAACCCCTGCATGATGCCGGCCACCCACATGGAGGCGATGTAGAGCACGATGCCAATGGTCGCCACCCAGAAATGCATCTCAACCAGCTTCAGACTGTACAGCTCACGATTGAACAGGCGCGGGATGAGGTAGTAGAGGCTGCTCATGGAGATCAACGCCACCCATCCCAGGGCACCGGAGTGCACGTGACCAATGGTCCAGTCGGTGTAGTGCGACAGGGCATTCACGGTCTTGATGGCCATCATCGGGCCCTCAAAGGTGGCCATGCCGTAGAAGGAGATGGACACAATCATCAGCCGCAACACGGGATCGGTGCGCAATTTTTCCCAGGCGCCGGACAGCGTCATGATGCCATTGATCATGCCGCCCCAGGAGGGCGCCAGCAGAATCAGCGACATCACCATGCCCAGTGTCTGGGTCCAGTCCGGTAGCGCGGTGTAATGCAGGTGATGCGGACCGGCCCATATATAGGTAAAGATCAGCGCCCAGAAATGCACCACCGACAGGCGGTAGGAGTACACCGGACGATTGGCCTGCTTCGGCACGAAGTAATACATCATGCCGAGGAAGCCGGCCGTCAGGAAGAAGCCCACTGCATTGTGCCCGTACCACCACTGCACCATGGCATCCTGCACACCGGCATAGGCCGAGTAGGAGTGCAGCAACGAGGTCGGCACCGCCGCGCTGTTGAAAATATGCAGGATGGCGATGGTAAGAATATAGGCGCCAAAGAACCAGTTGGCCACATAGATGTGCGGTACGCGGCGTTTCATAATGGTGCCGAAAAACACCACCGCATAAACAACCCACACCACAGTGAGAAAGACATCGATCGGCCAGAGCAACTCGGCGTATTCCTTGCTCTGTGTATAACCCAGCGGGAAGGTGATCGCCGCCAGCACAATAATCAACTGCCAGCCCCAGAAGGTAAACCCTGCCAGCGCGTCACTCTGCAACCGCACATGGCAGGTACGTTGCACGACGTAATAGGAGGTCGCAAACAGGGCACAACCGCCAAAGCCAAATATCACGGCATTGGTATGCAGGGGCCGCAGACGCCCGAAGGTCAACCAGGGAATATCAAAGTTCAGTACCGGCCAGGCCAGCTGGGCCGCGATAAACACGCCTACCAGCATGCCGACGACAGCCCAGACAAGCGCCATGATGGAAAACTGTCTGACCACCTTGTAGTTGTAGGTTTGCTGATCTGCCATGCTGCACTCCCTTTTAAATTACTTATAAAACAGTGTGTTATGTCACAATTTAAGATGACTCAGAATATTCTGACATGCTTGCACACTGTTACACTAGCGCGTGAACTGGGGTTCCAGGCCCATGCCCCAAAGAATCGCCGTCGCTGCCAGCAGGGCAACAAAGGCCACCAGGCCGACAGCCAGTACCGCACTGGAAAATAGAAAGCCACGATCCTCGGAGATACCCATCATGACGGGGACACCCGTATAAAGCAGATACACGGTATAGGCGAGGGCTGGAATACCAACCACCATGTTCAACCACAGCACCGGATAAAGCTCCATCAGGCCAATAAGAAACAGGGGGGTGGCCGTATAGGCCGCCAGCACCACACACTGTGACAGTGGCACCTTGGCGTCGTAGGTATCACCCATCCAGTGGATCATCCAGCCCAGCGAATACACCCCGACCAGCATCGCGAGATAGTAAAGTACCGCAATCAGCCCGGCACTCTGCATGGTCAGCTTGACCGGATCACCGGCACCGATCTGCCAGCCGAACTGGGTGGTACCGATAAATCCGGAAATGGCCGGGATGGCCGCGAGGATCAGGACGTGTACTGCATAGCACTTGCCAATGGTGCATTCATCATCGCGAATGGCTTCCCATTCACGTTTTGGATCGGTAAACAAACCCCAGACGTGTTGTATCACCATGGGTGATCTCCCTTGCTTATTTTGCTGATGGCCAGTAGCCCGTTAGTCTCATTCTTAAAGGCTGATGAGTCAATAGCGAACTCACAGGCAACTTTGCAGGAAAATATTATCTTTTCCTGGCGCCAGTAGAAAGTTGATCTATATCAATTAATATTAAAACACTCATTCGATGTGGCATTATGTTGCAGTCTGTACGTTATGCTATGCGCAGCGACTGCTTGCACCCGCTTTCCCACCAAAACAATGCCTGTCTTTGATTAATTCCAAAGTGCCTGAGCCTGAACCATTACCTGCCCTGACACCCGCAAGCGCCGACACAGACCCGGCAGCGGCCTGTTTCCATTGCGGCCTGCCGGTTCCTCACGGACTGGATCTGACAACTGCCATCAACGGCCGGAATGAACCCGTGTGCTGTTACGGCTGCCAGGCCGTGGCGCAGGCCATTGTCGATTCAGGGAACGTGGACTTTTACCGGCACCGTACCGCCCCCTCGCCCACCGGACAGCAACTGCTGCCGGACTTTATCCGGCAAACGCAGGTCTACGACCATCCCGAAATACAGAAAACCTTTGTCCGCGCGGCTGGCGAACACCAGCGGGAAGCGGCACTGATCCTGGAAGGTATCGTCTGTGCGGCCTGCGTGTGGCTGAATGAACGGCATCTGGCGCAACTGCCGGGGGTGCTGGATGTGCAGGTCAACTATGCCACCCACCGGGTGCGCATCCGCTGGGATGACAGGCAGATCCAGCTGAGCGACATCCTGCAGGCTATCCATCATATCGGCTATAGCGCACACCCCTACGACCCGCAACAACAACAACAGGCCTACGAACGTGAACGGCGCAACCAGTTGCGGCGCATCGGCATTGCCGGTGTGCTGGGAATGCAGGTCATGGTGTTATCGATAGCCCTGTATGCCGGTGACTGGTCCGGCATGGAAGCCGGCTTCAGAACCTTCTTCCGCTGGATCGGGCTGTTGTTGACCACGCCCGTGCTGCTGTACTCCGGTGCACCGTTTTTTCGTGGCGCCTGGCGTGACCTGCGCAACCGCAGCGTGGGCATGGACGTACCGGTGGCCCTCGGGATCCTGGTTGCCTTTGGTGGCAGTGTACATGCCACGCTGACCGGTCAGGGTGAAGTCTATTTCGATTCGGTGGTGATGTTTATCTTCTTTCTGCTGAGCAGCCGCTTCTTCGAGCTCATGGCGCGCAAACGCGGCGCAGAAACACTGGAACAGCTCAGCCGTGCCCTGCCCGCCATGGCAACCCGCATCACCATGACCGAAGACGGTGAACAGCAAGACATTATCCCGCTGACCGACTTGCAAGCTGGCGATACCGTACTCATCAGGCCGGGTGAAACCGTACCGGCTGACGGTACCATCATGGCGGGCGAGTCCAGCGTGTCCGAGGCCTTGCTGACCGGTGAAAGCACCCCAACCGGCAAAGGCACAGGGGAGCGCCTCATCGGTGGCAGTATCAACAATGAAAGCCCGTTAACCCTGCACGTGGAACAGGTCGGTCTGGATACCGTGCTGGCTGAAATCGTGCGTCTGCTGGAACAGGCGCAGAATGAGAAACCCGCGATTACCCGGCTTGCCGACCGCGTGGCCTCCTGGTTTGTCGGCACGGTACTGATCGTCGCCGCGGCAGTCGGCGCCTACTGGTGGCAACAGGCGCCTGACAGCTGGTTACCCATCCTGGTAGCGGTGCTGGTGGTGACCTGCCCCTGTGCACTGTCGCTGGCTACGCCCACCGCCATCAGTGCCGCCACCGGGACCATGCTCGCCCGCGGCCTGCTGACCATCCGCAGTCACAGTCTCGAAACGCTGGCACGCAGTACCCACATCATCTTTGACAAGACCGGCACACTGACATTTGGCACACCGGTAATCACCCGCATCCAGTGCCTGTCCCATCTTGATGAACGTACCGTGCTGGCCATTGCGGCCGCACTAGAGCAGCAATCGGAGCATCCCGCCGGCAAGGCCATTGTCACAGCTGCCGCCGGCAGCAAATCCCTAACAGCCCATGACTTCAAAAACCATCCCGGCGCCGGCATCAGTGCCCGTATCGAAGAGCGGCAATGGTTTATCGGCAACCCGGAATTCATTGCCGCGCACACAGATATCGACAGCGAAACGCTATCAGACGAAATCGGCTATGGCACCGAGGTAGTGCTTGCCGACACACGCCAACCACATGCACGCTTCCTGTTAAACGATACCATCCGTCCGGAGGCTCCCGCCGTTATCAAGGCACTGCAAACAGCCGGCAAACAGGTAGTGCTGATGAGCGGTGACCACCTGGCTGCTGCACAGCAACTCGCCGGCGAGGCCGGTATTGAGGACGTCCGTGCCGGGATGACGCCGGCTGACAAGCTGCAGCAGGTGCAGGCACTGCAGCAAGAGGGCGCCGTGGTGGTAATGGTCGGTGACGGTATCAATGATGCCCCGGTACTGGCGGCGGCCGATGTCTCCATCGTCATGCGCGATGCCGCCCATATCAGCCAGGCCAGCGCGGACATGGTGTTACTGTCCAACAATCTGGAGGCACTGACCAGTGGTATCCTGCTGGCACGCAAGACACTGGGGATCATCAAACAGAATCTGTCCTGGGCAGTGGGTTACAATCTGGTTGCGCTGCCGGCTGCCGCCATGGGTTTTGTTGCCCCGTGGATGGCAGCCATCGGCATGTCATCGAGCTCGCTGCTGGTGGTACTGAACGCGTTGCGCCTGACCCGGAGCAAGTAATGGAAATTCTCTATCTGCTGATTCCCCTGTCACTGCTGCTGGTAGGGGTCATTATCTGGGTCTTTTTATGGGCTGTGCGCAGTGGTCAGTTTGATGATCTGGAAGGCCCGGCACACCAGATACTGATGGATGATGACGGCGCGGTCATCGAAAAGAAGGAAGAAGTGCCGCCTGAACGGTAAGTACCCGCTGACCGGGGCTTCCCGGGCTACATTTCATCTCAGGTCGTCAGCCGCCGGTAAATATCCGACACTTTCAGTGGCAGCTTGCGCACCTCGTCAATCACCGTGTAGTTGGCGGCGCCGTACATATGCGGCAAATAATCCCGGGCCTCGGTATCAATGGTGATACAGAAGGAATGCACACCATCGCGCCTTGCCTCGATCAATGCCTGGCGCGTGTCCTCGATACCATAGGCGCCGCGGTAGGTATCGTAGTCATCGGGCTTGCCATCGGACAATGTGATTAACAGCTTGGTGCGCGCCTCGACCTCGTTCAGCAGGTGACACAGGTGCCTGATGGTCACACCCATGCGGGTGTAGTCCTTCGGGCGGATGCCACTGATACGGCCGCGCACGGTATCGTCATAGGCCTCGTCAAAACGCTTCACGCGATACACCTCGCAGCGCTTGCGGGTCATGCCGGAAAAGCCGTAGATCGCGTAACGGTCGCCCAGTGTTTCCAGTGATTCACACAGCAATACCAGCGACTCACGCTCTGCATCATTGATCCAGCCCTTGGTGGAACCACTCATATCCACCATGAACATAACGGCGATATCGCGCTCCAGCTTGTGTTTCTTGGTAAACAGGCGGTCAGACATCTCCAGGCCGATGGTTGCCTCTGCACAGGCCTCGACCAGTGCATCGATATCGATATTCTCCCCATAGGGCTGTTTCTTGAGTAACTTGTCTTCACCACGCAAGGCCTCGAAGGTACGCCGCAAACTTGCCGTCAGGCCGCGGTACTTGTCCAGGGTAGCGCTGACAAAACCGTCCTCCACCGGACCAATATCCAGCTCGCGCAGTACTGTCCAGTTCTTGCGATAGTTCTGGCGTTCGTAGTCCCACTCGTTATACAAAAAGGCGCCCTCTTCATGATAGGTCCCCTTCCATACGTCCTCGACACTGCGCTGTTCGACAGCTTCTGCCTGGTAGGCACCGTCGCCGGCGGCGTACAGGTACTCTTCCGGAATATCGCCAAGATCCTGAAAGATCGATGCCATGGTGCCCTTCACATTATCGGGTGGCTCAAGCGGCTTGCCATCAAGTTCCATCTCGAAGACCACGCCACCACTCTCCTCCGCCGATTCGATAGTGCGCAGTTCAAAGGGCAGGCGCACTTCACCGTGCTCGTTAACACCCTGCTCTTCTGTCTCATCATCCCCGGCATTCTGAATTTCATCCTGCATGCGCAACAGGTGCATCCGGAAGGCCTGCTTGTCAGCCTCGATGCGGGCACTGCGTACCTTTTCGACAGCACCCGGTCGCATCACGCCCTGGTAAATGAGCGACGCCGGCAGCGGCACATCGATCACATCGGCCAGCAACGACACACTGTCTGCCACACTGGCCGCGGGATTCTGCAAGCGTTCCGCGGCCTGCCGCCAGACTGCATCCTGCTCATCCCCAGTGGCCGCACGAAACTGTTCGATCGACCGGTACACACCCGGCAGGTCTGTTTTTATGCGCGCGTCCAGGCGCAAGGTTTCCAGCGCATGAAAACAGGCCAGCGCCCTGTCTGCATCGGAAAAACGCTCCAGCAGTTCACTGACATCAATACGCCACGTGCCATACCAGGTCTGGGCCCATTGATACACGACCATGACCTTGTACAGCGCGAAGTTGTCGTTGCGCGCCTCGAAGTGGCCGGCAATGGCAGGCAGATACAGGGTTTCAGTGTCCGTCCAGGCAGCATCGCTGCACTCGATTTTCAAACGCCGGCCATTCAGGCCCTGCACAAACGCCTCCAGCACATTGGCCACATCATCAAGCGCCACGCCAGTGGAGCGTGCCTGGTACTCGCGCACAAAGCCCTCGGCATCCTTGAAGGCCACCACCGCCGCGTGCAGCCCTTTCGTATCGTAGATATCCATGCAGGCCAGCAACCAGGCCTCGACACCCGCGGTATCCAGCACGCGCAGGGCACCGCTGACATAGGTCGCAAAATTCAGCGCCATACCGGCACTGGTGCGCGCCACAATGCTTGCCCAGTGCAATACGAAGTCCTGCTGTTCACGCGTGAATTCGGCCAGCACTTGTGCCGGTTCCTCGGCCGCCCCCAGCGAGACCATGTGGATATCAAGGCGCTCTTCGAGTTGCGCAGCCGTCAATGGCATGTCGCTGGTTTGCAGGAACGCTGTCTGGTCAGACCAGCATGCCGCAACACCGGCAGGCAACACGCGACCGTCACTGGTTTGCACGCCGAGGTGCAGCGGCTCGATGGTGCAACCCGGCAGCGCCTCGCGCAGCAACTGCCCCAGGCCCTCCGCCTTCCAGGTAGTCGCACCGCTGTCGGTTGACAGCCATACACCGAGACAGTCATCGGTAATCAGCCGGGGCAGGTACCTGACAAGTTTTGCCATGTCGACCTCACGGTCCCAGAACTCGCCCTTCGGTCCATGCCCGACCGGCGGAACTGGCAGGACAACCATGTCGAAACGCAGCTGGCGACGCAGCAGATCCTCGACAAAATCCATGACATTTTCCTGTACGTACTCGATGTGACTGCTGCCGGCATGTACCCGCGCCAGTGACAGCATGGCTTCGCTGGCATCGACATGGATGACCGAAGCACCGGCCTTCAGCGCCTGTGCCGAAACAAAGCCGTTACCGCCGAACAGGTTCAGCACGCGGATGTCATCAAGGTCATAGCAACCCTCAATGCGCTGACGGACCCACCCCGCACAGGGAATGTCGCGTCCCTTCAGTCCGACATAACCGCACGGGTCCAGCACGCACTGTACGGTCTGATCGCCGATCGCAACCGTCCATTCGCGCTTCAAACCACTGCGTGTCGGCTCCCAGTGGCTCCGGGTCCCGACATCCGCGATGTAGATCCAGTCGGCGTTCCAGTTATTCTCCGCCGGTAACCCTGTCGCCAGCCTTTCCGGGCTCTCCACCAGATAGTCACCCCAGCGCTCCAGCTTGCGGCCGGTACCGAAATCAATCAGTTCATAGCCATCGAGTGGCGTCTCCACACAGGCATCACGGGTATCAGCCTCGGAGACTGTAGGCAGTTGGACCATGCAGGCTAGCTCAGTAGTTGCTTTCTTTGGAGCATCTGGTGAATTGAGTCTTATCCAACTGATTTACCCGCCACCATGGCTTCGATCTCGGCACGACTGATTGTACCTTCGACATAACGATTGCCCCAGTCGATCATGGCGGAAAGCACCGGGTACAGGTCACTGCCCTTGCGGGTAAGTTGATAACGGTAACGTACCGGGCGTTGCTGGTACGGCAGTCTTTCAATGACCCCCGCGGCCCGCAAACGCTTCAGGCGTTCGGCCAGGATATTGGTCGGTATGCCCTCGGGCGATTGCTGGAACTCGGTATAGGTGCCCTTGCCAAGCAGCAGGTCACGCACCAGCAGCAAGGTCCATTTGTCCCCCAGCAGATCGAGCACACAGGACACCGGACACTTCGAACGGTTGCAGGGTTCACTGCTTTCGGTTGTTTTCTTTCTGTCAATCATATGCTTAGCCTAACACCGAACAAGTCACTTGTAAATTACAAGTGACTAGGCCAGGCTCTAGTTACTTGCATTTTGCAAGTAACAAAAAGACAAGGAGACCAACCCATGGAAATCGAACTGTACTACACGCCTCACACCCGCTCCCTGCGCCCGCGCTGGCTGCTGGAAGAACTGGAAATTCCCTACACCCTGCGCCTGATTGACCTGTTCGGCGGTGAACGCAACCCGGCCCATCCGCTTGGCAGCGTGCCGGTCATACGCATCGATGGTAAAACGACGTTCGAGTCCGGCGCCATGTGTCACTGGCTGGCGGACCGCTTCCCCGAAAAAGGCCTGGCACCGGCATTCGACGACGGGTTGCGGCCCGTCTATGAACAATGGATGTTCTTTACGCCCGGCACACTGGAACCGCCGGCGTTCGAAATCCTCATGCATACCCGTATCCTGCCGGAGCAAGACCGGGTCGGTGAGATTATCGGATACGCGGAAAAACGTTACCGACGTGTACTGATCATGCTGGCGAAGCAACTTGACCATGACGGCTTTATACTCGGCGAGGCATTTACCTGCGCCGACATCATGATCGGCAGTACACTCAACTGGTTGCCCAACATGCTTGAGCCCTACCCCGCGTTACAGGCCTACGTACAGCGTATAAGCTCGCGCGCTGCGTATGCACGCGCAACGCAGCCCGTTAACACTGACTGACCAGGGGTCACCCGGGGAGATAAGAAATTTATCGCCTTTATTCACTCGTCATCCGTACGTCTTGACAAACCAGGCGCTTGACCTAAGTTTATCTCAGGGCAATCGAGTGTATTTAACATTGCAGATAGTCCGGGATTAGGTGATCGGTATGACAGCAACAAGTGAACCCGTCGTTACCCTGTTCAACAATGAGGGATTTCTGCGTAAACCCGAACTGTGGGACGAGCAAGTTGCCACGGCAATTGCCCGTCTTGACGGTCTGCCACAATTGACCCATGACCACTGGGTGATTATCCGGGCACTGCGGGACCACTTCGAGCGTTTCGGTGCAGCAGTGCCGGCATTCAGCCACGTGTGTCTCGTGCACCACATGGACAAACACTGCGTGGACAACCTGTTCCGCAATCAACGGGAGGCCTGGCGTGTTGCCGGCCTGCCCGATCCGGGCGAAGAGGCCAGGGCCTACATGTAAAGACCTGCCAGCACGCACCCCTGTGAGAAAATCGTGAGGAGGTAGTAATCATGCATACGTCAGCAACACAGAAAACACCCGGCATTCGCTTCGGGGAACTCAACTGGGTCGCCTCGACAGCGCTGCCGCGCGACCAGGAACAGAGTCACCGCTTGCACGAACCGGATCATCTTATCAACACCATTGATCCAATCAACGGACATGATATCGTTGATGTGAGGAATCATCCGTCACTGACTGACGGCAACCTGACTGTCTATTTCGAGTCGGAGCAGACCATGCAGGCATTTGTGGAAATGCCGGTGAACCATCCGTTTGAACATTCACTTGGCAAACCGTCGGAGGACCTTGACCGCGGCGGCTGACAATCAGGTAACATAACAGCAAGAATCGGCGCTGCAGGCGTCGCAGGAGCAGTTGCTGCGTGGATCAAAGGGACTTTTTCAGGATGAACGGCCTCGTATCCGTCGTAATGATCTTCGCCATCGGCTATGCCGTGTTCGCGGTTGCGCTGTTTTTCTACCAACCCAACCTGCTCTACTTTCCCGACATGCCCACCCGGGAGATCGTGGCTACCCCGGGGGCCATCGGGCTGGACTACGAACCGCTCACCCTCACCACCAGTGATACCGAAAGACTCGATGCCTGGTTTATCCCGGCAGATCCGGCGCGTGGCGTGGTGCTGTTCTTCCACGGTAATGCCGGCAACATCGCCCACCGGCTGGACTCCATCCGGTTGTTTCACGAACTGGGGCTGTCCGTGCTGATCTTCGATTATCGCGGCTACGGGCAGAGTACCGGCAAGCCGACCGAAAAAGGGACCTACCGGGATGCCGATGCCGCCTGGCAATACCTCATGGAGCAGCGCGGCATTTCCCCGGAAACCATCATCCTGTTCGGCCGCTCGCTCGGGGCAGCCGTTGCCAGCGACCTTGCGACCCGGCAGGCAGTTGCCGCCGTGATCCTGGAGTCCGGCTTTACCTCGGTTCCCGATATCGCAGCCGAACTCTACCCTTGGCTACCGGTACGGTGGATGAGTCGCTACCGGTACGACACCCGCAAGCAACTGGCAAACATCCACAGTCCTGTGTTAATCGTTCACAGCCGGGATGACGAAATCATCCCCTACTCCAATGGTGAACAGCTGTTCGCGGCCGCCAATGAACCGAAACAGTTCATGGAACTGCGCGGCGGGCACAATAACGGGTTCATGGTCAGCCAGGCTGCTTATATTCAGGGGCTGGACAGCTTCATTAGTCAGAGTCTGCAAAGGAAATCCGATAACGAGAAGTAAACGCGACCGATATCTTTAATTTACAGGGGCCAGGCGCTTTAATAACATCAACCGCCCTCCTTTTCCCTGGACAGACACAGATGAAATATTTTATTGCCCTGCTGATCATCATCCTGGTCATGGCTGGCCGGATGTTCTTCAAGAGCGAGGAGCCGCACAGCGATGAACCCCTGACCGGACTGCCCTGGCAGATCGACATATTGCCGGACGGGGACACGCAAGTGTTTGGTATCACGCCCGGGCGGACCACGTTCGGTAAAGCCATCGAGCTGCTGGGCAACGATCTGAAGCTGGCGATCATTGCGGCACCGTATGAAACCGGCACCCTGGAGGCCTATTACAGCCACTACTCGGCTGGCCCGATTACGGGCAAGTTGATCCTGGTGCTGGATATCGCCCCCGACATACTCTCGGCCATGCGAAAACGTGGCTATCAGGACGGCGGCACACGCAGGTACCACCTGCACCCCGATGACCTCCCGACCGCCTACCGGGCGCCGGTCAGGGTGATGAACTTCATGCCGAGCTTCAACCTGGATGAGGACATTGTGCAGGCCCGTTTCGGCACGCCCGCCGAGATCATTCAGGCCACTGCACAGCAGACACATTGGCTCTATCCGGACAAGGGACTGGACCTCATCCTCAACGCAGAGGGGAAGGAAGTCCTGCAATACCTGCCACCCGGTGAATTCAGCGCACACCGCGCTCAATTACAGCAATCATCCCCGGCCCCGGCAAGTGAGTCCCCGATAAACTCCAGTGACCCTGGATGAAGTATCTTCGCAATACCATGAAACAACATGGGAACACCGGCTGACATACGCACCAGCAATTCAGCCGATGTGTCGTTAAAAAGCTGATTGAACATTTTGAGCCATCCCCTTAAATTGGTCTTAACTAGCGGTATAGTTGCTGCAGCGCACAATAATACGGTGACCCATGAAACTACTGATACGCAATCTCGCCCGCACCACGACTGAGGCAGAACTCCGGGCCATGTTCGAAGCCCACGGCACAGTACAGTCCTGCACCCTGGTAATGGACAAAAAGACCGGCATTTCCAAAGGTTTTGGCTTTGTCGAGATACCCAAACAGGGTGATGCCAAGGCAGCCATGAAAACCCTCAACGGCAAGGATGTGGCCGGCAACAAGATCCGCGTAAAAAAAGCCGCATCAAAACAGGACACGGGCAACAGTCCTGCCGCCGGAAAGGATGAGTAACCCAACCCCCCGGGACCCGCTACACGGTGTAACGCTGAAGATGGCGGTTACCCTGCCCCCTGTTGCCTTTTGCTCTTCAGGATAGAGTGAACAGTCTCTGGCGCATTTTCCAGTTGTCGCACACGTTTCCACAACCTGTCGGGGGCATGTTTGTAGATGGCGAGTAGCTCGTCTGCTGCCACCCAGATTAACTCACGCCGTTTCCTGAACCGACCGACCCTGTCGGCCTCCCATTCCCGGTTCAGTTCCTCGATACTCCGGTATGGAAATTCGATAAAGAACGTTTTCCACCGTTTGGGATGGAGGGGGTTTCCAAGTGCCCGCCTGCACCACCAGTCCGGATGAACTGCCAGCGTCTCGTCAAACAGGGCCGCAACTATTGGAATCTGATTCCTGACACTTTCAACAGTGCGGCTTGCCTGCCGGACATCCCCGGAGAAATACATTGTTTCGGTTTCTTCGACAAACTCGCGGATGGCGGTCTCCCGGTAGCCCTCACCCGCTCCCAGGCCACCACCGAAGTCAATCAGATAGCCTGCCTTTCTACCGGCAAAGGTAGTTTGGAATAAAAAGCAGACTTTGCAGTCGCTTACAGCAAAAGGTATTACACCCGCGCCCATTTCTTGCCCCCCTGTACTATTTCCATTACTGCTATTTTATTCCCGGTTTAGCTGTTGTCATATCTCACCTCAGTATGGCATTTTACAGCCTTAACCTGGTGTCCTGTTTTTACAGACCAATTCATGCCGTTATCGTTGCCCGAACCAGGCAGGGGGAAAACCGGAGTGAAGGACAAAGCCGACAGGCCGGAAACGAATCTTGATCTTCCGAATCGGGGAGGATCGGGCCGGGGTGTGCCGTCCACCTACGCCATCGGCGATGTCCAGGGCTGCTTCGATGACCTGCTGAGGCTGCTGGAGAAGCTTGACTTCGATCCGGACATCGACCGTCTCTGGTTTACCGGGGATCTCGTCAACAAGGGCCCCAATTCACTGGAGCTGTTGCGCTTTGTACACGGCCTCGGCAACGCTGCCATCAGCGTACTCGGCAACCATGACCTGCACCTCCTGGCCGTGGCTGCCGGGGCAGCAAGGATCCACAAGAAGGATACGATTGCCGAGATCCTCGATGCCCCCGACTGCGAGGAACTGCTGTTCTGGCTGCGCCACCAGCCGGTCCTGCACCATAGCGAGACCCTCGGCTTCACCATGATCCACGCCGGGCTCCCTCCCCAGTGGGATCTGGAAAAAGCCCGGCAATGTGCCTGCGAGGTGGAGACCGTGCTGCAGAACGTCGATTACGAGGACCTGTTCCTGCACCTTTCGGAAGATGGACCGCTGCACTGGCGGGAAGACCTGGAGGGCTGGGAACGCCTGCGTTTCATCACCCACTGCTTCACCCGGCTGCGCTGGTGCGACCTCGGCGGCCGTATTGATCTGCCGGGGAAAAGACACAGGGCATCGGCGAAGAAAAAACGCTCACGGCCCTGGTTCGCGATCCCGCACCGTGCCAGTAAACCAATGCGGATACTCTTCGGACACTGGGCGAAACTCACGATTGCCCCGTCGGCCAGGGCGGCCACGGGCGTGGTGCCACTGGACACCGGCTGTGCCAACGGCGGGCGCTTTACTGCGTTTCGACTCGAAGACCAGCGCTACTTCAGGCTAAAGTGCAAGAACAAGGCCGTGCCCTGGAGAAGTCTCGCAACGCCACAATAGCAAGGGGGGCGGTGACAACCGTGTCTTGCTTTCCTGAAGAGTGATGAAAAAATCGTGGCCTGTCCCTTACTGCACCTGTATTTTTATTCCGCAACTTGTAAAGGCACCCAGGACACCTCACATTCACCAAGCGTAGCAGCCACATACGCAGAATCGCCTGCGATAGTGATAGAAAGGTCCATTGTGCGCTGCACCAGCGCCGCCAATGCCTGTATGCTGTCCCACTGAAACTGAAAAACAGACGCCGTCAGCTCATCGAACTTTGCTCTTCCCTGATCCCACCAAACATTCGATTTGGTATTAAAGCTATAAACCTTTACTGACGGAGAAAGTCGTGTTGCTTTTTTTATTCTATCAACAGTCGGCTCCCCCACATCAATCCACAATGCAATTTGACCATCCAGCGTGCGAGCCCATATGTCGGGTTCGTCCACGGCGCACAGTCCTTTGGTAAACGCCAGCTGATCCTGTGCATTAATACAGAATGCCAGAACACGGACCATCATTCGCTCAAGCGTTTCAGAAGGAT
>PVMS01102965.1_pt1 | contig 21666 bp, 20 predicted proteins | sample 1853461 | NCBI WGS metagenome assembly PVMS01 (sample SAMN08582032, study PRJNA380276) | Marine sediment metagenome, whole genome shotgun sequencing project. | isolation source: ocean sediment barecode stripped | collected 2017 | reverse complement strand
GACTCCCCCCAAAGGGGAGAGTCTTCAGAGAAACACCCCACCAATCGGCCTGCGGCCGATTGACTCCCCCCAAAGGGGCGAGTGCTCAGACAAACCCCCCACCAATCGGCCTGCGGCCGATTGACTCCCCCCAAAGGGGAGGGTGATCCAACCACCAGACCAGGCGTCGGACCCAGAAACAGTGAGGGGACCCCGAAGAGGGTCCCCTCACTGTGAACACTCAGGCGTCGACCTCACTCATCGTCGAGGACTGCGATGACGACCGACCTTCGGGGCTCTTCGCCTTCCGAGAAGGTCCGCACGCCACCCAGATCTGCCGCCGCGTCGTGTACCACCTTGCGATCGGCAGCGTTCATCGGCTCCAGCATGATCTCTCCGCCTTCGTCAGTCACTTTTTCGACCAGACGTCCGGTATAGATCCGCAATGCCTCCCGGCGGCGCTCGGTGTAGCCACCGATGTCCAGCCGAATACGGGCGCCCGCCTGCGATTTGCGTTGCACGATCGTTCGCGACAACTCCATGATCGACTGCAGGATTGCTCCCTTTGGCCCAACGAGGGCTTCGGTCTGTTCGCCGGTGATGTTGGCCAGGATGATGTCTTCCTCGACCTTGCACTCCACATCACCCTCGAGACCAAATGCGTCGAGGAGTCCTACGAGGAAGTCCTTGACCATCTCGGCCTGCTCGCCCCGATCGACTTCGACTTCCACCTTGGGCTCCTTCTCTTTCTTGGGTCTTGCTGCCTCAGTGTTACGGCGCTGCGGTTGACGCTGCTGCCGCGACTGTCCGTTGCGTGGCTTCTTGTCCCCGCCGCCCGAGGCCCGCTGCGGTTTCCTGGCAGCGGTCTTCTTGGAGTTTCCTCCACTCGATTTGGAATCTCGTTCTTCTCTCCTGGATTCGGAATTCTTCCCGTTGCTTCGCCCCCGCCCGCCGCGCCTGCGGCGCCTGCTCGACGTCTGCTTGGCCTTTACCCGAACAATGGCGTCCTGACCGCCCATGCCGAGAAAGCCCCGCTCCGGCTGCTGCAACACCTCGACGTCTGCGGCGTCTGGGCCATCGAGCCCGAGTTCCTCCACCGCGGCCGCCACGGCGACGTCTACGTCCTTACCTCTGACCTCAACCCATTCGACTGCCGGCACTTACTTTCTCCTCCGCTTTTTGCCGCGCTTCTTCTTCGACCCCTGGGGACGGCGCTTGGGAGAGGGAGTATCCGTCGTCGGACTCCCCGATGCTGCGTCGTCTCCGCTTGGTGTCGGATCTGCTGCTGGCTTCTGTTTCTTGGCTTCCTTGGCCTCGGTCACCTTTTGTGCAGCGTGCTTCTCGTCAAGGTTGATGATCAGCGCCTGCTGCCCGATGCGGAAGATCTGACTGGCCGCAAAATAGACCACCAGACCGGCCGGCATGTTGAACGAGATGAACCCGAAGAAGAATGGAAAAATCTTCATGACGGCCTGCCCGGGTTGGGGCGGTTGGTTCTTGCTCTTGGACATCGTCTGCTTCTGCTGGTAGTAGGCCGTAGCCATCACCAGGATGATCGTGATGAAGTAGGGGATCGCAGAGACCAGATCTCCGGCGATCTGGACTCCGTCGACGGTCTCGCCGAATCCCACCGCACTCGGTGTCCGGGTCAGATCCATCCCGAGGAAGCCGAGAGTCTCGCCGTCCTGGATGGCGGCCTCTAGTTCGCTTCCGCTCGAAACCCACTTCAACGGGTTGGAGGAGGCAAACGAGCGCAGAACGCTGAACAGTGCAAACCAAATCGGCATCTGCATGAGCAGGGGCAGACAACCGGCCGCCGGGTTTACGCCCTTTTCCTTGTACAGCTCCATCATTGCGGCCTGTTGGGCCTGCTTGTCGTGTTTCAATTCCTTTTGGAGCCGTTTGATCTCTGGCTGGATCTCCTGCATTGCCTTCATCGAACGGGTCTGCTTGAGGGTGAGTCGGAATAGGAGCAATCCGATCGTCACCGTGAGCAATATGATCGCTATTCCAAAATTTGGAATAACCCCGTAGAAGAAGGTGAGGATTCCGCCGAGAACTTCCTGGATCCCATTCCAGATTGCAGACATCAGTGTGCCTCCACCTCGACGTTCGTGGATCCACCGGTACGCTTAGGCACGGGATCGAATCCACCTTCCCGGAGCGGGTTGCATCGGCCGACCCGCCTGACGGCCATCCATGTCCCCCGGAGGGCTCCCCATTCCCCAATGGCGTCGAACGCATATTCCGAACAAGTCGGAAGATAAATGCAGCGACGACCCAGGATTGGAGAGACCAGTTTGCGATAGGCGAGAATGAGACGTTGCAGCCACCAGCCCGGCTGGTACGGCCGCAAGGTCCTCTCTTTTTCGGCCACGCTCACTCCTCCTCGGTCACGGCACGAGTGAGCCAGGCGACCAGGTCCTCGAAGGGAACCTCGGTGACGGCCGCTGTGGCCGTCACGACGTAGTCGCGGTCCACCCGAATCGGAACCTGGGCAAATGCCTCGCGCAAGCGACGCTTGGCGCGATTGCGCTGCACCGCCGGCCCGACCGCGCGTCCTGCGACGAACGCGGCACGACACCGTCCCGACGCACCGGGTGCGGCGAAGACTGTGATGCCGCCGATCCGGTGCCGGATCCCGATCCGGCGCACCCTCCCGATGTCAGAACGAGTCCGAAGAGATGCGTAGGGGCGACCCCTACGCAGAGACGCGGCGACGACCTTTGTTGCGACGGCGCTTGAGCAGGGCGCGACCTGCCCGGGTCCGCATGCGGGCCCGGAAGCCGTGCTTGCGCTTGCGGCGTCGAACATTCGGTTGGTACGTGCGTTTCATGGGAGACGTCCCGAAGAGTGGGGGAGTGCGTCGGGACGGGAGATTACGGGTGGTCGGAGGGCTTGTCAAAGGTGAAAGTCGTCTCAGACCGTGGTCGCGAGAAATGGATTTGAGTCGCGAAAGATAGATCAAGGCCAACAACACATAGAATCGACCGATCGGAGGGCCTGCCGCTTAGACCGAAGTGGCCAAAATCCGTTGATATATAAGGCCTATAGAGGGTCACCAGTGTCCTCTACGGATGTGTATAAGGTCGGTTTTGTCTCTCTTGTAGAGTCCCCTCGCCAACCCATATACTCGCCTTCCACCGGATCGATCGATTGCCTGCTTCCCGCACTGGGCGGTCCGGAGACTGTCCGACCCGATGGAGGGGTCCAGATTGGGGCAATGAGGCTTCTCCACAGGTGTGGATACTCCTGTGGAGAAGAGAAGTAGTAGTTCAAGGGCACTGCGAGGCAATACGTGGAAGCGCATCCGGCCGCCGAGAGCTGGGAACAGTTCCGGCAGACGCTCCGTGGACGCGTCACCCCGGTCACCTGGAGGACCTGGCTCGATGGGCTCCAACCAGAGTCGATCGCCGACGACGTAATTCACATCACCGCACCCAGCGAGTTCCATCTCCGCTGGGTCAACGAGAAGTTCCGGCCGTTGGTTGAAGATGCCGTGGCGATCGCCTTTGGTACTGGGCTTACCGTCGAGCTTTCCGCCCCCGACGAACCACACTACGAGCCCCTGCTCGAAGAAGACCCCGACCCCGAGCCGACAGATGCTCTTCCGATTCCGGCCGAGGAATCGCCTACACCACAACGTTTCCTTCCCAAGTACTCGTTTGAGAATTTCGTTGTCGGCCCGTCCAATCGTTTTGCCCACGCGGCAGCAATGGCCATAGCCGAACAACCCGGCGGGAACTACAACCCGCTGTTCGTTTACGGCGGATCCGGCCTGGGGAAAACTCACCTGTTGCACGCAGTCGCCCAGCACTCGGCGCTTCTCCACCCGCAGCTAGAAATCTCCTATGTGTCGTCCGAGGAGTTCTTCAACAACTTCATCGACAGCATCCGCAAGAAGCGGATGGACGAGTTCAAGGCGCACTATCGGACCGTGGACCTCTTTCTCCTCGATGATGTTCAGTTCCTCGAGGGGAAAGAACAGATCCTCGAGGAGTTCTTCCATACCTTCAACTCGCTCTACGAGGCCGGCAAGCAACTCGTCTTCTCGGCCGACCGTCCCCCCAAGAGTCTCACCAATCTCGAAGCGCGTATACGCAGCCGATTCGAGTGGGGCCTCACCACCGATATTCAGCCCCCCGATGTCGAGACGCGCTTGGCCATCCTCCGACGCAACGCCGCCTTCGCGCCGCAACCTATTCCTGAGCCGGTACTCGAATTCATCGCAACCCGAGTGGTGGACAACATCCGGGAACTCGAAGGCGCCCTCACCCGGGTAACCGCCTACGCCGCTCTCACCCATCAGCCGATCAATCTCGAAATGGCCGAAGATGTGCTCCAGGACCTCGGTCCGGCACACTCCAAGACTCCGGTAAGTCCGGCACGGATCCTGGCGGCTACCGCCGAAGCCTTCAGTCTCTCGATCGCCGACCTGGAAGGGCCACGGCGCCACCAGCCTCTTGCAAGAGCACGCCAGATAGCCATGTACATCGTCAGGGAGACGACCGATCTATCCCTACCCAAGATCGGCACCATTTTCGGCGGCAGGGATCACACCACCGTGCTGCACGGCATCAACACCGTGAGCCGCCTCATGTCGGAAGACGAAATGCTCTTCGATCGTGTCACCGCTCTGATGCAAGGCCTGAGGAGAACCCCGTGAACAACTCTGTCTTTTCTCCACACTTCCCACAGCCCTCTACTCGGGCTGTGGGAAACAGGGGTGTTCCGTCCACAGGGTGTGAATCCTCCAACCCCTCTCCCACCTGGGGTTTTACGAGGCCTTCCACAATCCACACCCCCTACTACTACTACTTAGTTCAATTCAATTACAGAGACAGCAGAAGGAAAGGGACAACCTGTGCGTATCCGAGCTGAAAGGGATGATCTCGTCGACGTCTTGAGCCGAGCTGGCCGTGCAGTAGGGACCCGGTCACCGTTGCCGATTCTCCAGGGCGTCCTGGTCGAGGTAACGGGCAAGACCATGAGGGTGACGGGGACTGATCTCGAGGTGACGGTGCGAACACACCTCGAAGTCGAGACCATCGAAGAGGGACAAACGGTCATTCCGTCCCGGCTCGCCACCGAAGCCGTACGGAAGCTCCCGCCGGGAGCAGTGGTCCTCGAAGCGAAGGAAGGCGAGGTGGAGATCAGCGGCGGGGGTCCCCGATTCCGCTTTCGGGAGCTCTCGGTCGATGAGTTCCCGAAGATAGATGAACCCGATTTGAGCGAGGCAGTGGGCGTAGACGGAGACGCCTTCGGTGAAGCACTGGGTCAGGTGATGGTTGCCGCCAGTACCGATGACGCCCGACCGATCCTGACCGGCGTCTTCTTCGAGCACGAAGAGGGGAAGCTCCGCTTGGTAGCCACCGACAGTTACCGGTTGGCGGTCCGTGATGTGCCTGCCGTCGACGCCGACCTCTCTGGCCTCGTCCCGGTCCGCGCCCTCAAGGAGCTCGGTCGGAGCGTTGGTGCTGCAGACCTGCAAGTGGCTGTGGGTGGCCGCGAAGCAACGTTCTCCTCGAGCCGGGGGACCCTCACGGCTCGGGTCATCGAAGGGGCCTTTCCCAACTATCGCCAACTCATTCCCGAGTCCTACCCAAGCCGGCTCCAGGTGAGTCGCGCAGCCCTGCTGGATGCCATCGACCGCGCCTCGCTGGTCGCCGAAGATCACATTCCGATCCGCATGGCGCTCTCATCCGGCGGCGTGGAACTCAGTGTGTCCCGCCAAGATGTCGGCGGGGAAACAGAACACGTTGAAGGGGAGTACAACGGCGAAGACATGACCATCGCCTTCAACAGCAGGTATCTCAACGACGGCGTCAACGCGGTCGAAGAAGAGACGGTGGTCCTGGACGTCCTCGATCCACTCAAGCCGGGCGTCCTTCGGGGCGGTGAGGGAGAGGATTTCCTCTACTTGTTGATGCCAGTCCGTTTGTAAGGGCTGTCGGACCACACAAAGGTCAGCGGCGCATGGGATTGGTAGCCAGTATCCAGTATCCAGTACGCGTTGACCTGCGCCGTGCGCTTACTGGATACTGGCTACTGGCAACTGGTTACGGACTCCTATGAGGCTTCTTTGGCTTGAGCTTGGGTCTTCTCGGGCATACGCGTTGCTTCGGTTCGAGGCGGGGGCGGGCGTAAACGTCCTCATCGGAGACAACGGGACGGGGAAGACCTCCATCTTGGAAGCCATCGGCTATCTGGCTTCGCTCAAGTCGTTCCGGAGCGCTCCGGATGCCTCGCTGGTTGCCGACGGAGCGGACGAGGCCATTATCAGGGGTGAGTTCATGGCGGCGGACAGATCGTCGTTGGTGGAGGTGTCAGTCCCGGCGCAGGGACGCCGTAGCGTGTTGCTGGATGGCAAGAGACCCAAGGGACGCGCCGAGGTCGCAGAGCGGGTGGCCCTCGTGGCCTTTCTGCCCGACGACCTCGACCTGGTGAAACGGGGGCCGGCATACCGCCGCGACTACCTCGACGAGGCAGCGATACAAGTGTGGCCGGTGGCCGCTTCGGAGTTCAGCGAGTATGAGAGAGCCGTCCGGCAACGGAACGCCCTATTGAGAAAAGACGGCCGCAACGCAGACGTCACGACACTCGACGTCCTCGATCAGAAGATCTCGTCCCTGGGCTCGGCGGTTTTGGCCAGACGGCTGGCGGTAGTGGCCTTGCTCGAACCTGTCGTAGCGGACCTCTACGGTGAGCTCTCCGAGAGACCGGGACGCGTTGAGTGGAGATATCAAGCAGCCGGCTTGGGGGAGCCAGATAGTGAGAGCACTGTGGGTGAGCTACGGAATCTGCTTGCCGAAGCTCTCTCCGAGGCTCGGACCGGGGACCTCGATCGGCGCATCACGACTGTGGGGCCGCATCGGGATGAGGTGGTGATGCTCATCGATGGTCGCGACGTACGTACCCGGGCGAGCCAAGGAGAGCAGCGCTCTATCGCTCTCGGTCTGCGGGTTGCCGCCTACAGGGTGTTGCTGGACAGGCGCGGTACCCCACCTGTTCTCTTGCTGGACGATGTGTTCTCCGAGCTCGATCCGGGGCGGGGAGAAAGGCTTGTGGAGCAGCTCCCCCAGGGGCAGGTGTTTGTCACTTCGGCTCGGGAGGAGGAGGTCCCACTGGTGGGGGATCGTTGGACGGTGAGCACTGGCGGAGTGAGTGTGTCATGACAGAGCGACATGATCTGGAACCGATAGGAAAGTATGTCGATGCGTTGTTGGAACGTATGGGGATGCCGACCTCTCTGTCTCTAGCCGAGTTGGTCGAGAATTGGGAGAACGTCGCCGGAGAGCCCTTTGCCGGGGTGGCGGAACCGGTCGGACTCAAGGATGGTGAGCTGGTGGTGCAGGTCCGCGACGGCGCTGTCGCCAGTCTGCTCAAGTACCGGGTGGGGCCGCTGCTGGACCGGCTCACAAGCCACTTCGGAGAGGGATCGATCGATCGGGTCAGGATAAGAGTAGGTGATCGCAAAAAGGGCCTCTGACCAGGGGTTTTGCGTGACCCGGACCCCTTCGCCGACCCTTGTTCCGACACCGGTCGAGGCTATACTTACACCAGTGTCAGCGAGGGTCTGATAGGGGCAGCCGAACCGATGCTGAACGGGTTGTTCGTACCGGACTCACTGCGGTTGAGGTAGGCGCAACCGCAAGGCCGGAACCATCGCAAACGACACCGGACGACTGAAGGATTCACAGTGGCAGGGAAGAACGCGTCCTCGTACAAAGCGAAGGACATCACAGTTCTCGAAGGTCTCGAGGCGGTTCGCAAGCGCCCGGCCATGTACATCGGGTCGACCGGTCCGCGCGGTCTTCACCACCTGGTCTGGGAGGTGGTCGACAACTCAGTGGATGAGGCGATGGCGGGTTTCTGTACTCGCATCGACGTCACCATCCACGAAGACGACAGTGTCACCGTCAAGGACAACGGCCGCGGTATCCCGGTGGACAAGCACCAGAAGACGGGTTTGCCGGCCGTTACGACCGTGCTCACGACACTGCACGCCGGCGGCAAATTCGAAAGCGGCGCCTATACCGTTTCCGGCGGTCTCCACGGTGTTGGTGTTTCGGTCGTCAACGCCCTGTCCGACGTCCTGTCGGTAGAGGTGGTGCGAGACGGCTTCCGGTGGACCCAGGAGTTTTCCATGGGTACTCCCAAGGGGAAATTGAAGAAAGGTGCTGCGGCCAAGAGATCGGGCACCACGGTCACTTTCCATCCATCTGAAGAGATCTTCAAGGAGACGATCGATTTCGATTACGCGACCGTCGCCTCCCGACTGCGCGAGATGGCCTTCCTCAACAAGGGCCTCGACATTCGGCTGATCGATGAGAGGCCATCACCTCAGGTGAAGGACACCTTCAAATACAGCGGGGGATTGGTCGACTTCGTAAGGCATCTGAATGCGAAGCGCGAACCGCTTCACGCCCAGGTGGTCAACTTCGATGAGGGCGGTGGCGATGCCGAGATAGACGTTGCTCTCCAGTGGACTTCCGGATACACCGAGAACGTCCTCACCTTTGCAAACAACATCAATACGGTTGAGGGCGGTACCCACGAAGAGGGGTTCCGCAAGGCGCTCACCAGGGCCATCAACGAGTTCGCCCGGGACCGGGGCATCCTCAAGGAGAAGGACCCCAACCTGGTTGGTGAGGATGTTCGGGAGGGGATGACCGCTGTCATCTCCGTCAAGGTGAGCCAACCCCAGTTCGAGGGGCAGACGAAGACGAAACTCGGCAACACGGAGATCCGTTCCTTCGTCGAGGTCACACTCAACAAACTCCTCCCCGAATGGCTCAATCGCCACCCGGGTGACGCCCGCAAGATCATCGAAAAGTGCGTCGGTGCCGCTCGCGCCCGCATGGCGGCGCGAGCGGCCCGTGACCTCACGCGGCGCAAGAGCCTGCTGGAGTCTTCGGGACTCCCCGGCAAGCTGGCCGACTGCTCGTCGCGCGACCCGGCTCTGAGCGAGTTGTTCATCGTCGAGGGTGACTCTGCGGGAGGCTCGGCCAAGCAGGCTCGTAACAGCGAGTTCCAGGCGATCCTTCCGATCCGAGGCAAGATCATCAATGTCGAGAAGCATCGCCTCACCAAGGTGCTGGAGAACAACGAGATCCAATCGCTGATCACCGCGATCGGCACCGGCATCGGTGAGGAATTCGACATCGAGAAGGCCCGCTATCACCGGATCGTGATTCTGACCGACGCCGACGTGGACGGGTCCCACATTCGCACGCTGCTGCTCACCTTCTTCTTCCGTCACATGCGCGAGATCATCGATAACGGGTATGTGTACATCGCCCAGCCGCCACTCTTCCAGATCAAGGCCGGCAAAAAGTCCGCCTGGGCCTTCAGCGACCTTCATCTCGAAGAGGTCAAGATGGAATTCAAGGACAAGAAATGGTCTCTGCAGAGGTACAAGGGTCTGGGCGAGATGAATGCCGGGCAACTCTGGGATACAACGATGGATCCCGACCAGAGGGTGCTGCTTCGGGTAGGTCTCGAGGACCTCGCGCTGGCCGACGACATCTTCCAGACCCTCATGGGAGATGATGTCGCCGCCCGACGCACCTTTATTCAACAGAACGCCAAAGACGTTCGGTTCCTGGATTTCTAGTGGGGAACCGCAATAGGCAATACGCAATAGGCAATACGCAAGAAGGGATTTGCGAGTTGCGAGTTGCGAATTGCTTCACCTCAAGATCGTACGGCTCAAGGAAAGATTCAGAGGCTGCGAGATGACCGACACACCAACTGATCGCATCGAACTCATCGATATCGAGCTCGAGATGAAGACCTCGTTCCTGGAGTACGCGATGTCCGTGATCGTTTCGCGAGCTCTCCCCGATGTCCGCGACGGACTCAAGCCGGTTCATCGGCGCATTCTCTTTGCAATGTGGGATTCGGGAATCCGACCCAATGGTCCGTTCCGCAAGAGCGCCCGCGTCGTCGGCGACGTCATGGGTTGGTTCCATCCCCATTCGAACGACGCCATCTACGACGCCCTTGTCCGCTTGGGGCAGGAACATGCCACCAGGTACCCGGTCATCGCCCCGCAAGGAAACTTCGGAACGGTCGACGATCCGCCGGCAGCCATGCGTTATACCGAGTGCCGGCTCGAGAAGTTGGCGGCGCACCTACTCGACGGGATAGACGAGGAGACAGTCGACTTCGGGGACAACTACTCGGGGGAGAGGACCGAGCCGCTCGTCCTGCCTGCCCGCTACCCCAATCTCCTGGTAAACGGGTCGACCGGAATAGCGGTCGGCATGGCGACCAACATTCCTCCGCACAACCTCGGTGAGATCATCGACGCCACCCTCCACGTACTCGAGAATCCGGAGGCGACCGCCGAGGACATGCTCCAGTTCGTCAACGGTCCCGACTTTCCGACCGGCGGATTCATCCTCGGAAACAAGGGCGTGCGCGACGCCATGTTGACCGGCCGCGGCTCGGTGAAGATGAGGGCCGTTTGTGATGTCGAGGAGATCCGCAAGGGGCGCACCGCGATCATCGTCACCGAGATCCCGTATCAGGTGTCGCGCGACCGAATCATGGAGAAGATCGCGCAGGTGGTGCGCGAGAAGAAGATCACCGGGATCTCCGACCTGCGTGATGAGTCCGACCGCAACGGCATGCGAATGGTCATCGAGTTGAAGCGCGATGCCATTCCCCAGGTGGTGCTCAATCAGCTCTACAAGCTGACCCAACTCCAGGACACGTTCGGAGTCAACATGGTCGCCCTGGTGGACGGGGTGCCCCGGACCCTCAACATTGTCCAAATGATCGGCCACTACGTCGATCACCAGATGGAGGTGATCGAGCGGCGGACCCAGTTCCGACTCGGCAAGGCCGAAGCAAGGTCCCACATCGTCGAGGGCCTCCTCATTGCCCTCGACAAGATCGACGAGGTAGTAAAGATCATCCGCGGGTCGAAGGACACCGATGCTGCTCGTGACGCCTTGATGGAGACATTCGAACTGTCCGAGATACAGGCGCAGCACATTCTCGACATGCCTCTACGGAGGCTGACTGCACTCGAAACCAGCAAGTTGCGCGCCGAATACGACGAACTTCAGAAGCTCATCAAGTATCTCACCAACCTCCTCAAGAGTCCGGCAAAGCGTCGCAAGCTGATCGCCGGGGAACTGGAAGAGATCCGTGAGGGGTTTGCGGACAAGCGTCGCAGCCGGATCATCCCCGACGAGGGCGATCTCTCGCTGGAAGACCTGATCGCTGATGAAGAGATTGTGGTCACCATCACCGCGAACGGTTATCTCAAGGCAGTCAATGCCTCGGCGTATCGCCGCCAGGGCCGCGGGGGGCGGGGGGTCAAAGGCGACAGTCTGCGCGAAGACGACGCGATCATTCGGGTGCTCCATACGACGGCACACTCATATCTGCTCTTCTTCACCAACCGGGGGCGGGTCCATCGGATCAAGGCCCACGAACTACCGCGCAAGGACCGCACCGCCAAGGGTGTCTTGGCGCAGTCGGTGATGCCGCTGCAACCCGACGAGGCGATAGAAGCCGTCGTCGACATGAGAGATTACGAGACGGCCAAGTATCTGGTGATCGCCACCAAGAAGGGGCAGATCAAGAAGACCAAATTCTCTGAGTACGACAGCCGGCAGAACCAACTCATCGCTATCAATCTGAAGAAGGACGACGAGGTCGTATCGGTTCGCACCACGACGGGCGACAACGAACTGTTGTTGTTTACTCAGAAGGGCATGGGGATCCGGTTCAAGGAGTCAGACATCAGGCCAATGGGTCGCGACACCCAGGGCGTCCGTGGTGTCCGGCTGCGCGACGACGACGAAGTGGTATCGGCCGCTTCCGACGAGGACGGCGACGAGGTGCTGCTGCTGACAAGCGGTGGATACGGCAAGCGCACCAAGATGACCGAATTCCGGGCCCAAACGCGCGGGGGGGTAGGCGTCATGGCTCTCAAATTGACCCGGGTCAGGGGCACGCTGGTCGCAGCCCGGGCGGTGTGGCAGGGTGCCGAGATCTTCGTGACCTCGACCGACGGGATCGTGATTCGCATGGCGACCGACACCATCAGCCGCCAGAAGAGGGCCGCCACCGGGGTAAAGGTGATGGATGTCGGCAAGGACGCCGCCATCTCCTCGTTCACGCTGGTACCCGTAGAAGAAGCAGACGAAGACGAGTAGCCAGTAGCCAGTAGCCGGTCACCAGTTACCAGTCAGAACAACCACGCGTCTCTTACTGGGGACTGGGGACTCGACCGCATGTAGATGACGTCGGGGTAGGCGCGTCAGGGGCCGATTCCGGGACGTCATCGGGTACTGGAGACTCGACCGCATGAGAAGCAAGCGAACGGTGGACGCGTTGTTCCGAGCGGTCGAGACGCCATCAGGTGTTGGTTTGCCACTCGTTTCGGGGCCTTCTCGGTAACCTGCGCCAGGTATTAGACAGGAGCAGCATGGCTGTACAGCGCGTGCGCCGCGTCATCCGCAAAGTCGACCCGTGGACCGTACTCAAGGTCTCGTTGGCATTCAACGCCATGATGGCGCTCGTCTTTGTGCTGGGGACGGTGGTCTTCTGGGCGATCTTCGTCAACGCCGGAATTCCGGAGCGGATCAATGAACTGGCCCTTCTGATCGGCCTGGAGAACGGGATCAACCTCGACGGTCAGGTCTACTTCCGCATAGTGATATTGCTGTCGGTGATCGGAACGATCATGCTGACCGGCTTCTTCACTCTGGGCGCCGTGATCTACAACCTCATCAGTGATCTTGTCGGGGGCGTCGAAGTGATCGTCCTCGAAGAGACGGGAGCGCCACAGGGGACCCGACCACGGGTGAGCCTGCCGGTTGCCACCGAGATGTCATCACCAAGGCGGGAGATTCTTCCCAAGGTGAGACCGGTGATCAGCCAGGAGCCCGACCGAGACGGGACCGAAGAGACCCGGGAGTCAGCAGTCGGGTTCCCGCAGACGGGGTGAGGGTCGGCTCCTTCGGAGCCTCTAGTCCTTAGTCATTAGTGATTATGAAGAGTCACTGCTTGGCGTCTTCGGACTAAGGACTAACGACTAGCTACTCCAACTTGTACGTCGCCACTCCCAGACCCATTGCCAGGGCGGTTCTGAGGTAGAGCTCGGCTACTTCTCGTGGTTCGATAGCGCCGGTGAGATCGGTCTTGGTCGCCACGACGGCTCCGGCGGCGAGGGCGATCGCCTCCAGGTGGTCTCCGGCGTCGGCCACCCCCACGATGCGGGTCTCGGTCGTGTCGCCGACTTTGCCGACGATCGTCGCGGTTGCTCCGGCCCATTCTCCATCGACCGGAACTGCGATACGTGTCGTCTCCGCGGCTCGTCCGATGCGACGTCCCCATCTGGCACCGACCGGGTCGGGGAATGCGACAGGAGCACCCCGACGAAGTGGTTTGCCGTGTTCGGTCCAGGCGATGACGGTGTCGAGTGGTTTATCGGTTCCGGCCGCTTCGTGCACGGCCAGCGTCTCGGCCAGACCGGCAAGAGAACAGTTGGTCAGCACGACCTTGTTTGTCCGGGAGAACTGCTCGGCCACCGTTTGTGAGATGGCTCCAGGAACCACGCAAGAGAGCCCGTCTTCTACCGCCAGACCGGCCAGAGCAGAAGAGGTATCGCGGTCATCTGTGACCAGAACGTCGAAACCGTCCAGGCTCGATATCTGAAGTGTTCGGCGGTCCTGAGAGATTCCGGCGTGGTCGCCGTACAGCCCGAGTGCGATCAGGTCGGTCTCGGCGGTGAGAATTCTCCCGGTTCTGGTCCCGATTTCACCGATGGCGTTGAGTGCGATGCGCACAGGACTACTCGGCCGGTTCCCACGACCCCGGGGCCACCGGCGTCTCGGCGGAGCCGGCTCGGCGCAGGGCGAGCACTCCGATGGCGATCAAGATCGCGCCACCAAGCAAACGGGTCAGTCGGGATCGCATCAGGGGAGTGTATTCACGAGAGAGGGATGAGGAGTCTGCTGTGTCTGGGACGGGCGAGGCGACCACCTCGCTTCGCTCGGCGGGCGACCACTGCGTGGGGCAATCGTCCTCGCTTCGCTCGGCCGGGCGATCTCTCGGACGCGAGCGGGGCGGCCTCGTGGGCACTACTCTGGCGCTCGCTCGGGATACGGGTCTCGGGCGACTCGGCGGTTCCTCCTCGGAGGAGGACGCAAGAGCGAAGTCCGGTTCGAATCCGGCACTGTCCCGCAACCGTGATGCCCTTCGGGGACGAGTCGGGTCGCCTGCCATCGGGTCGGTTTGGTACACCTTCGGAGGAAGGGTGGCCGCCTCGAGGCACCACTTTTTCCTCCTCGAAGACGAGGAGGTTTTCTTGTGAAAAGGCTTGTCGGCCTGGTGATGGCCTTGACCCTGTTGGTGGCGGCATGCGGTGATGACGACCGGGTGCTATCCCCATCGACGCTGCCCGATGCCGGGTCGTTCCCGGTCACGGTGCGCGGCGCAGTGATTCCCGAACTACCGCAACGGGTTGTCTCTCTCTCGGCCACCCACACCGAGGTTCTCTACGAGATCGGTGGCGGGCCGGAGATCATCGGAACCGATTTGTTCTCCGACTACCCGGTGGCGGCGACCGAAACCGAGAAGATCGACGCCTTCAACCTGAATGTGGAGGCGGTGGCGGCGCTCGATCCCGACCTGGTGATCCTCTCGTTCGACCCGGGCGACGCAGTATCCGGTTTGGCTGCCCTCGGGATTCCGGCCGTGCTCTTCTCGGCGCCAGGACCCGCGACGCTCGAAGACGTCTACTCGGAATGGCGCGACTTGGGTGCCGCCACCGGCCACAACGAAGAGGCTGCAGCCTTGGTCGATCAGGTGGCACTCGATATCGAAGGGATCCTGGCTCAGAAGCCACAGACACTTCGAGCCTTCACCTACTTCCTCGAACTCGACTCAACCTTGTTCACCGCCGGGTCGGGCACGCTGCTGGATGCGGTCTTCGGGATGCTCGGATTGCAGAACATCGCAGATCCCGCCGACGGTCCGTTCCCGCAACTCTCGGCGGAGTTCGTCATCGGCTCCGATCCCGACTTCGTGTTCCTGGCCGACACCGTGTGCTGCGGCGTGTCTGCCGAGACGGTGGCGGCGCGGCCGGGTTGGAACCGAATGACCGCGATCAACAACGGCGATGTGATCGAACTCGACGACGGCGTTGTCTCACGGTGGGGACCTCGCCTGGTTGATCTGCTCCTCACCATTTCCAAGGAGGTCTACGGCGTCGGATGATCGTCGAGTCGTCTCGCCGGGTTTCGGTCACCTTCCTGCTCCTCGTCGGGGGAGTGCTGCTGTTGGCGTTGCTGGCTGCGGTGATGATCGGGCCGGTGCCGCTGGATCCATCGGCTGTCCTGTTGGAGGTCATAGATCACCTCCCCTTCATCGAGGTCGACTCGGGCCTCGATGCGCGCCAGGCAGCGATCGTCTGGGAGTTGCGGCTGCCTCGTGCCGTGCTCGGTGCTCTCGTCGGAGCGACCCTGGCGATCGCCGGCGCGGCCTACCAGGGCGTGTTCCGCAATCCCCTTGCCGATCCTTATCTGCTCGGGGTGGCCGCCGGAGCTGGTCTCGGGGCGACGATCGCCATCGTCGCCATCGGCTCGGGTTCAGTCATGGTGCCGGTTGCGGCATTCGGGGGAGCGGTTGCGGCGGTTGTCGCCACCTACGGCCTGGGGTCGGCCGGAGGTGGTCGCCGCACCGGGACGACGCTGATCTTGGCCGGAGTGGCGGTGGCCGCCTTTTTGACGGCTGCGCAGACTTTCGTGCAGCAGCGCAACGCCGACACGATCCGCGAGGTCTATGCCTGGATCCTGGGAAGGCTGGGGACGACCGGCTGGGGAGACGTGGCGCTCATGGCGCCGTATGCCGCCATCTCGATCGTGGTGATTGTCCTGCACCGGAGACTCCTCGATGTGCTCGCCGTCGGAGAGGACGAGGCCAGGACTCTTGGGGTGCGGCCGGAGCGGGTACGGACCGCAGTCGTGGTGGCTGCGACTCTGGGAACGGCAGGAGCGGTGGCTGCCAGCGGACTGATCGGATTCGTCGGAATAGTGGTTCCGCACACGATTCGACTCCTGGTGGGCGCGTCTTATCGAGCGATCGTTCCGTTGACGGTGCTGGGAGGCGCCGCCTTCCTGGTCCTGGCCGACCTGGTGGCGCGGACGGCACTTTCGCCGTCCGAGATCCCGATCGGCGTTGTGACGGCCTTTGTGGGAGGACCGTTCTTCGTAGTGATACTGAGAACCAGCAGACGAGGCGCGCAATGATCGACATGCAGGGAGTCGTCGTGCGTTACAACGGTCGGGTTGCCGTGGATGGAGTGACCCTCTCGGTGGCACCCGGCGAGTGGGTCGGCCTCATCGGACCAAACGGGGCCGGCAAGTCCTCGTTGCTGGGAGCCATCTCCGGAGCGGTCGCTCACGATGGAGTGGTGCGGATCGGTGGCAGGCCTTCCTCTGAGTTGGCTCGCCGGGAAGCGGCGCGAACCGTTGCGGTCGTGCCCCAGAATCCGGTGCTTCCAGAGGAGATGGATGTGGTCGACTACGTCCTGCTGGGCCGGACTCCTCACCTCGGGTACTTGGCCGCGGAATCCGACGCCGACGTGGCCATCACCGAGGCCGCACTGTGGGATCTGGGAATCATTCATCTAGCGGATCGGCCGCTCGGATCCCTCTCCGGAGGCGAGCGGCAGCGGTGTGTGCTGGCACGAGCCCTTGCTCAGGAGGCGCCGGTGCTGTTGCTCGACGAACCGACGAGTGCTCTCGACATCGGACACCGTCAGCAGGTGCTCGACCTGGTAGCGGACCTCCGCCGGACACGAGCGTTGGCGGTCCTCGCTGCGATGCACGACCTGACGCTGGCAGCGCAGTACGCCGACCGACTCGCTCTGATGATCGACGGGCGAATCACCATCGAGGGCACCGCCGAGGAGGTGCTGACGGAATCGACCATCGCTGCCTTCTCTGGAGCCAGGGTGTCGGTGATAAAGGGCCCCGACAACCAGATCGTTGTGGTTCCCAGACGGCGCTAAAGCGCTGCTTGGAGTCGCCGGTCACCAGTCGCCAGTCACCAGTCAAACCCGAACCACGTTCAGGCTGGTGACTGGAGACTGTGGACTGAGGACTTCTTTACGCGTACGCGTTGTAGATCGAACCGACGCCAAATGAAATGAGCGCTCCGGCGGTGCCAATGAGCACGTTCTCGGTGCCGCTCCACACCCAGTTCTTGCGGGTGACGAAGGTCTTGGCGACACCGACGCCGAACAATGCGATTCCGGAGCCGATGGCTGCGATCAGCAACGCCATGCCGGTGCTGTCTACGAAGAAGAATGGGAGTACCGACGGCATCGAACCGGCAAGGAACAAGAAGCCGGACAACGCGGCTGCCGTATAAGGAGAGCGGCGCTCCTCTTCGACGACGCCGAATTCGAGAGCCATCATGACCTTGAGGAAAGCGTCGTCATCGCGGTCCAGCGCTTCCACGATGCGTTCCACGTCCTCGGTCCCCAGGCCCATGTCGCCGAACATCTCTCGAATCTCGTCGAGTTCCACGTCGCGGTGAAACTCGAGATGCTCGATCTCCAATTCACGTTCTGACTCGAACACTTCCTCCTGCGACTTGGTGGCGATGTACTCGCCGGCCGCCATCGAGATGGCACCGGCCGCGCTTGCGGCCAAACCGGCCAGCAGGACTTCACGAGAACCCAATCCGCCGCCGACGACCCCGGTGATCAAGAGGAAGACCGAGACCAGACCGTCGTTGACCCCGAGGATGATGTCCCTCATGTACTGCCGGCTGGGGCCGACGTGCGGCCGGTAAGGAATCTCGGTGGCGGTCGTTTCGCTGGGAGTTGTCATGGAGAGAGAGTGTAAGAGGGTGGGTGACCATGCAGCCTCCCGGAAAACGTCGCCGAAGCCGCCGACGGCAATCGCCGCGCTGCGCTCGACGGGCCATCACCTGTGGGGCCATCTTGTGGCTCGCTCAGAGCAATTCGCTCATCCAATGACGGTGATCGATCCGGTCATCGTCGGGTGGATCGTGCAGAAGAAGGCGTACTCGCCGGCATCGTCAAACGAGAACGTGAACGAACCCCCACCCCCTGCGATCGAGCGCGAATCGAACACCGCATCGATCGATGTCCAGGTGTGAGCCACGCCATCGCTATTGATGACGACTACCTCTTGACCTGCCGCCACGCTGATCGGATCACCGAATGCAAAATCCTGGATGGTGATTGCTGCCGTAGCTACCGCGGTTGTGGCGGTGCTGGTGTCGGAGAGTGTCGAGTCGGACTCGCCGTCGTATGCGTCGGTCTCGAATACGTCACCGCTGTCGCTGGAGGGGCCAGATGCGTATGGGCTCACGGCCGGTGGATCATCGGTGAGGGTGCCCGACGTCACGCCCGCGAGAAGTAGGACGAATACGACAGCTGCCGCACTCAGCACCCAGCCGATGACGGTGTTCAGCGTCTTCTTGTCGGCCATCATCAGAACCCCGGGAATTCGACGTTGGTGAAGAACCAGAAAGAACTGGTGAACCAGATGAGCACCAGCGCTGAGAACACCGAACCTCCCACAACCGGGAGAACCCACGAAGGGAGATCGTGGGAGCGCACCGAAACGACCTTCGCTGCGAATGCCCCATAGAAGAAGCATCCGAGGAGCGAATGCACCAGGATCCTGGTGCCGGCATCAGCGGTGAACCCGAGGGCCCACAAGCAGTGGTAGGCCACGGGAAGGGACAGGACGAACGCTCCGGTTCCGCTGATGCGATGCGCACCACCGAGCCACGATGGAACCTCACCCGAGCCAAGCTTGCCGTAGATGCGAAGCGCTGAAAAGAGCTGGAAACCGGCGAGAGCGATAGCGATGGTGGCCAACCACACCTTGGCGTTGATGGTGGCCGTGAACATCACGGTGACCAGCGACCGCCCGGTTGGATCGTGAACGTTGCCGTAGGTCCCCAGACCGAGAGCCACCGCGCTTCCAACGATTATCAGCAGAACCAGCCGTCGGTTCACCGTGGGTGCCGTCACGGCAGCAGTGGTCATCTACCCCCTCAGGTGGATGCCGAGAAGCTAGCCGAACCCGATTCTCGACGCCACGGGTTGCTCAACAGAGTGGTTGACGTACCCTTCCCCACCGATGCGCTCGTTCCTCGTGATTCTTCTTGTCCTCGTCGTTGCCGCGCCCGCGGCGGCGACAGATGCTTCGGGCGCCGAAGAAGTAACGGAACTCGCCGACCTGGTGATGGAGGCAGAGGCCGAAATTGCCTTCTACGAGATTGCATCCCGAGTGGAGAAGGAGCGGTTGCCGCTCCCCGTCATCGACATCGCTTCTCGCCTCGAGGCTCGGATGCTCAGAGCTGATGCCTTCATCGGGTATCTGCGGTCTCGAGCCAATGACTTCCTCCACTTCGTGCTACCACCGGATGCGGCCCATCTGGTCAACGGACTCGCCCCCGGACTCGATGAGGCGGCCATCTCGACCGCCCTCGACGCCAGCGACCTGTCGTCGGCCGCGGTGTGGGCATCCGAGCAAATTGCTCCAGACTGGATCCATTTTCAGCAGGCGATCACGCGACTCCGTGAACTTGCTACGCCCGGTTCACCGGACAGGGTCTGTCCGGTCGATGGCGCCACCTTCTTTCGCAACGAGTGGGAGTTTCCGCGACCCTGGGGACGGATCCACAAGGGCGTCGATCTCCACGCCGACCTAGGTACCCCACTGGTGGCGGTCGAAGACGGCGTTGTGATCCAGGCGAACTGGCACTACCTCGGTGGCCGCCAGGTATACGTCAGGGCCGATTCGACCGGAGACGTCTACTACTACGCCCACCTCGAGTTCTGGCCCAGGTGGTTATGGACCGGGACCCGCCTCAAAGCGGGCGACTTCCTGGGCCTGGCCGGCTCCTCCGGCAATGCACTGACGCCGCACCTGCATCTCGGCTGGATGCCTCGCTCCAAGACCGTCGACCTCGACAACCTTCAGAACGCCTACTTCCTGATGTTCGAGCTGTGTGAGTAGATGCCGGTCCGCTCTGCGGCCCGGCCGTTTTCCGTTCCTCATCTGGTCGCGCCGGGATTGGTGGACGTGCTTGATGTGGTCGCGTTGGCGCGTCCGGCGAGTTTCCCGTTTCTCGAACTCCGGCAAGATGACTCGGACAACGGATAACGGACTAAGTCAGCAGCGCTTCGGCCAGTGCTCGCGCCGTCTCGCTGAACCCTGCTCCGCCAACCGGAGTGATCGCGATCAGCCCGGCACGTGCCGCCTCGATGTCGGTGCCTTTCATGTCGGTATCGGTCTCCGACAAGCCACCGAAGGTGTGCTCGTAGACGTCGGTGTCGGTCTCGGCGAATAGGCGGTCGTAGCCCACCCGCGCCACGGTCGTCAGCCGGCGCTCGGTATTGGAGTCGGCGGAGTCGGGCAACCCGACGCTCACCGCACCCGACGTTCCGGAGCTCAACATCTGATCGACCATCGATGTGGCCAGCTCGGCGAGGCGCTCCCAGGTGGGGATCGACTCGGCCGACTCGGCCCACAACTTCCAGGTGTTCCAATCGCTTCCAGCAGTGCCCATGGAGAAGGCAATGGAGGGGACTCCGGCGATGGCTCCCTCCAGAGCAGCGCCGACGGTGCCACTCGACTGGAGGTAAGCGGCGCCATGGTTGTAGCCGATGTTGATGCCACTGACCAGGATGTCGGGCCGAGCATCGAACAAGGCGTGGACGCCCAACTGGACACAGTCTGCGGGGAATCCGGTTGCAGTGTGCATCACCCGGCCCGCCAGTTCGACCCTTTCGACCCGGACCGGGTCGAATCGAGTTATCGCCTTCCCGACCCAGGACCGCTCTCGATCGGGCACGACCACTTCGACATCTCCAAGGCCTGCAAGAGCATCCGCAAAGGAGGGCAGTCCGGGGGCTTCGATTCCGTCGTCATTGGTGAGGAGGATGAAAACCACAGCCGCACGCTACTTCGCAGCGTGCGGCCAGTCGCCGGTCTCCAGTCCCCAGTCAGAGAGTCCTCCTGCGCGCCGCCTGACTCTTACTGGAGACTGGAAGCTGGGGACTGGAGACTTTCCATTCCCCGGGAACCTCACTACCGGGCATTACCGTCTGATCGGTGACAGAAAACGGGAAGACCGGGAGAAAACTCATGCGTAAGTCACTAGCAATTGCCGCAGCGTTCGTGATGCTGCTCTCGGCATGCACCGACGACGATGCCTCGTCGACCACGATCAGAACGGGTACCGGTGGCAACGGCATCTCCGCCATAGCGGCCTCGTTCGACCCGGACTCGATCCAGTTTGTTGCTTCGCTGCGGCGGTTTGACGCCTGTGCCGACGTTCTCGCTCACTTCCAAACGGAGGCGATGGGGCGGGTCGGCCCATACGGTCTCAACGGAGGGGGCGGCTTCTTTCCGACCCCGTTCTTCGAAGACGAAGTATTTGCGGTGGCCGAGGACTCAGCTGCGGTAGGTGGTGATGGCTTTGCGGTGCCGTCGTCCGGCGCGGCTCGCGAAGGCATCGATTTCTCGGGGAGCAACGTCCAGGTCGTCGGAGTCGACGAGCCCGACATCATCAAGACCGATGGCGGCCGGATCCTCGCATTCGTAAACCAGACACTGTCTTATGTCGAGGTGTCGGGCGGCACCGGCATCTCCGCCATAGCGGCCTCGT
>PVMS01077475.1_pt1 | contig 21675 bp, 20 predicted proteins | sample 1853461 | NCBI WGS metagenome assembly PVMS01 (sample SAMN08582032, study PRJNA380276) | Marine sediment metagenome, whole genome shotgun sequencing project. | isolation source: ocean sediment barecode stripped | collected 2017 | reverse complement strand
CCGTACCGTTTTTCTGATCCCCTCCCTGAATGAGCTGGTTGCTACGTATCCGCGAACAATCCGCTGATGGATGGCGTCCTGGAGGCTTACACCTGCTGAAGACTATTTTGACCGGGGGTGGAAACTGATGATGGCTTCACGAAGGTAAGCACTGTCCAGATGGGTATAAATCTCGGTGGTGGTGATGGATTCATGCCCCAGCATCTCCTGCACTGCGCGCAGGTCGGCCCCACCCTCCACCAGGTGTGTGGCAAAAGAGTGCCTGAAGGTGTGAGGGCTCACCGTCTTCTGAATACCGGCAGATTTAGCCAGATCCTTGACAATGGTAAAGACCATTTTCCGTGAGAGCATCTTCCCCCGGCGGTTTAAAAAAAGAAAATCTTCATTTCCAGCCTGAATGGAGAGGCTGTTCCTGTCCGGCAAATATAGATCGATCTCTTTGAGTGCACGCGGACTAAACGGCACAAGTCGTTCCTTGTCCCCTTTTCCAATCACCCTGATAAAACCTTCTGCCCTGAATATTCCTGATATCTGAAGCTCTACCAGTTCGGTAACACGGAGACCACAGCTATAAAGGGTTTCAAGCATAGCCTTGTTCCTGCGTCCCTGGGGTTTGCTCAGATCGATAAGCTCCAGCATTCTGTCAATCTCCTCCACACTCAGTACCTCAGGCAGTTTGCTTCCCAGCCTGGGTCCTTCAAGTAGTGCAGTAGGATCCTGTTCTATCAGATCTTCAAGAAGAAGGTAGCGATAGAACGCCTTGACTCCGGATAGGATCCTGGCCTGGCTCTTTGCAGCCAGTCCCATTTCTCTAATCCAGCTCAGAAACTGAGCAAGGTGCTCCCGGTCCAGCTTTTCCGGTCCGACCTCCATCTGCGAAATCTCCAGGAATTGTTTCAGTTTTCCTATATCGGATAAATAGGCTTCTATGGAGTTGGAGGACAATCCCTTCTCCAGTTTCAGGAAGCCTTCATAGGCTTTTATGACTGTCTTCCATTCCATCAGACAGGAAATCGTTCGAGCATCAGGACCAGTGAGATACCCAGTCCGGCACCACTTAGCAGCACCTGCCACTCTCGTCTGGGTAGGCCAATAATATCCACCACCACTTTAGTCAGCAACATGATAGTGGTCACGATGATGATCTGGCCCGCCTCAATACCCACATTAAATGAGAAAAGCGGAAGTACAAGTCCACGCTCTGCACCCAGGAGGCTACGCAGATAATTGGAGAAACCAAGACCATGGATCAGGCCGAAGAAGAGAGCTGCTGTGTACCTCAGGTAATATAAACCGGAGCGACCTTTTTGTTTCCTGACAAAGAGGTTGGCCAGGGCCGTAATAAAGATGGTTAAGGGGATCAAGAACTCGATCAGATCGCCATCTATCCGGATCAAATCCAGGGTGGCCAGCGCCAGGGTAAGGGAATGACCAATGGTAAATGCGGTCACCAGGACCAGAACCTTCTTCCACTCTTTCAGACTGTAGACAGCACACAATGTGACAATAAAAAGTATATGGTCATAGCCCTTCAGATCAGCAATATGCTGCAGTCCAAGCTTAAAATATAATTCAAATAGGGACATCGTGTGCTAAGAGATTAGAAGTTTATGTAATTTTGCAGCCATGAAACTGATTGCTTTGCTAACATTGCTCATGCTCCTCCCGGAGCCCTCCACGGCACATCCGCTTCATCTTTCCATCACGAATATAACATATGAAAACGGAAAGCTGAACATCCAGATGAAATCATTCAGGGACGACTGGGAAGTAGGCTATTTTCACTATCACGGCAAAGCGGTTGATTTTACGGACCTTGAATTTCAGAAGCTTCCCTGGTTCCATGAATACCTGAACAGCAAGTTCAGGATTACTACCGGAAAAGAGAGTCCCGGCCTTCACCTTGAGATTGACTCTGTATACCTGGTGGAGGATGCCATGACCATCGAGATGAGTGCAAAGGTCCCGTCAAATCCAAATTCTTTGTACATTTACAATGCTTTACTGACTGATATTTTTCCAGACCAGAGCAATCTGGTCATTTTTATATACGGAAAAAAGGAGACTGGTATAAAATTTGACGTAAAGAAGCATAATGCAGAAGTTATACTGAGGTAGGTGGATGAAAAGATTGTGGATACCCATATTATTCCTGGTTTGCATGGCACTACCGCTGCATGCAACTCATAACAGGGCAGGCGAGATTACCCTGTCCCAGCTTGATGAGCTTACCTACCAGATCAATATCACTACCTTCACCTATACCCTCAGTCAGGCCGACAGGGACGATCTGGAGGTGCAATGGGGCGATAACACCTTTTCCTATGCCCCTCGGGTGGAACTGGTGAAACTACCCAATTTCTACCAGAAGAACGTGTATATCACCCAGCACACCTTTCCCGGCCCCGGGGTCTATGAGATAGTGGTTCAGGATCCGAACCGGAACGATGGAGTAAAAAATATTCCCAATTCGGTCAACGTAATCTTTTCCATTAAAACCACCATACTGATCAACAGCGACCTGGGACCAAATTCCACACCCGTATTGCTCAATCCGCCCATTGACAGGGCTGCATACGGTCAGATTTTCATACACAATCCGGCTGCCTATGATCCGGATGGGGACAGCATCTCCTACAAGCTGACCATCTGTACAGAGCAGGATGGAAGGCCTATTGAGGGCTATACCCTGCCCCCTGCCAGTGACACCCTGTTTATCGATCCCTATACGGGCGACCTCACCTGGATCACCCCTTCCGATACGGGTTGGTTTAATATCGCAATAGATGTGGAGGAGTGGCGAAGTGGGGTGAAAATCGGGAACATTGTCAGGGATATGCAGATTGAGGTCTACAATACAGATAACCATGCTCCTGTGCAGACAGAGCCCGGAGATTATTGTATTGAAGCCGGCAGCGTACTGGGCGTTGACGTTGTGGCCACGGATGAAGATGGGGATTCCATATCCCAGTGGGCCACCGGTGGTCCCTTTGTGGTTGATGTGAATCCGGCTACTTATGTGGTGGATGAGGATGCAGCTACCACAGGTTACAGCAGGGCGCATTTTGAGTGGCGAACCGATCCGACTCATGTGAGGAAACAGTTTTACATGGTAGTGTTTAAAGCCGAGGACAGTCACTTCGAGACCCCCCTGGTGGACCTTCGCAATATGAATATCCGGGTACTGGGACCATCTCCTGATATGCCGACACTCATCCCGGGTAGTAACAGTGTAACTGTTATCTGGCCGGCCGACACCTGTGTGCCCGTTACTGGATATCAGATCTATAGAAAAGATGGCCCGGCAGGCTATGTGCCCGACTCCTGCATCGGAGGAGTGCCTTCTGATATAGGGTATGATCTGATAGGGACGACTGACAGCAGACTTGACACCATTTTGGTGGACGACAACAATGGTAACGGTCTGGCACAGGGCAAGGAATATTGCTATATGATCGTCTCCGTCTACCCGGATGGCGCCCTGAGCTTCCCCTCTCCGGAAAACTGCACACCATTGGTGGAGGGATCTCCCTCCCTGCTGGAAGTAAGTGTCATAGATCATTCCACCAGCGGAACCATGCAGGTGGCCTGGGCAAAACCGAAAGGCCTGGATACCATACCAGCCAACGGACCCTATGAATACATTATTTACCGTTCCTATGACCTGCTGGGGAATAACATGACCCAGGTAGGATCTTTTAACACAGCTGATTTAAATGATTCGGTCTGGTTGGATAATGCAGTGAATACAGAGCTTTTTCCCTGGTCCTACCGGGTGGAGCTATACAATGATGAACCAGGAAACAGGTTCAGAATTGGAGAGCCGGAATCAGCCTCATCACTCTATCCCGATTTAATCGGGGGGGACAACCAGATTGAAATCAGGCTTCGTAAGAATGTTCCCTGGATCAACTACGATTACACCATCTATCGTCTGAACAATGGTACCGGAAGCTATGATTCCATTGGATTTACCACAGATGATGTATATACGGATGTGGGACTCACCAATGGGATGGAACAATGTTACAGGATCACCAGTACAGGCTGGAGGCTGCTGGGAGGAGTCCTTTATGAAAACAGCAACTTCAGTCATACGGCATGCACCACTCCTGTGGATACCATCGCCCCCTGTCCACCATCACTCAACGGCTACTCCCTTTGCGACAGCATGTATAACCACCTGGGATGGTATTTTACGGATCCATCCTGTGCCCAGGATGTGGTAGGCTACAAGCTCTACTACAGCCCCACTTTCGAAGATTCACCCCAGCTTATTGCTGAATTTAATGATCCTAACGACACTCTCTACAATCACTATCCCGAAAATTCCCTGTCGGGTTGTTATATAGTAACAGCCATCGACTCCTTTGATAATGAATCTGCACCCTCGGTGAGGCTCTGCCTGGATGAGTGTTCCAACTACGTTCTTCCCAATGTGTTTTCTCCCAATGGAGACGGAATCAACGATGTTTACAGGCCCCAGAGAACTTCCTATGTGGAGCGGGTCGAAATGACAATCTTCAATCGCTGGGGCACCCAGGTATTTTATACGGAAGATCCGGATATTAACTGGGATGGAAAAGTAAACAATTCGGACAATCTGGTTGCTCCAGGGGTCTACTACTATATTTGCGATGTTTATGAATACCGGTTGACCGGTATAGAGGCATATGGTCTTACAGGATTCATCTATGTTTATTCAGGCGAGGATAATGAGGTATTTATTGAAACCAAATAAGAGCGTGTGGCGTTCAGTCGCACTGCAGTTCATACTGCTTTTTATCTCCGTAGCTGGTTTCGGACAGGCCGATCATTACCTCTCGGGTCGTGCATGCATGCATGTTGGAAGCTACGATTCGGCCGTTTTTCACCTGGAAAAGGCACTTGAACAGAATCCGGGTTCTGCCGACCTGTATTACCAGCTGGGAATCTCTTACTTCACCCTGAAAAGATTCCCTGATGCAAGGGATATGTTCTACGAATGCGAGAAAAGGCGTAAAGGAATGGGAAGTTTCTACCTGTGCAAAAGCGAAATCAGGCTGAATCATTCCCAGCAGGCCATGAAATACCTTAGAATCCATCTCTCCTCTCGCTATAAAAAGAGCGAATCTGAGATTCTTCTGGATGAGGACATATCCACCCTGGAAGCTTTGCCGGACTGGCAGGACCTCTGGAACGAAAAACGATGGTATAACTCCCGGGACAAGGAGTTGCAGGATGCCATGTTTTTTAAGGACCAGGGCGACTACCTGGAAGCTATCAATTTACTGAACAATCTTGAAAAACAAGGATATAAAAGGAGCGTGGTTCAAAGCGAAAAAGCAGTCATATACCAGGAACTTGGAAATATGAAGGCCTCCCGCTCGGCTTTGAAATCGGCTGTAAAAAGCGATGCAAGAAACCTGGATGCTCTTCAGCAACTTGCCGTGATTCAGGTAGAAGATGGCAATGCGGAAGATGCTGTGGAAGGACTGAATAAGGTGATCCGCCAGGATCCGGCTCGTTTTGAAGCTTATCTGCAACGGGGCGAGGCCCTGAGTCAAACAGGTGATCTGAGTGCTGCACTTTCCGATATGGAACTCTATCTAAGCTATTTCCCGGAAAGTGATTCAGCATATTACAGAAAGGGCCTGATCCAGTTCCAGAATGAGAAATACCTGAATGCCATCCAGTCTTTCAACAGATCATTGGCTCTTAACAAAGCCGAGGCCGCCTACTATTTCGCCAGGGGAAGAACCTATGCTGCCACAGGAACCACCAGGTATGCAGAAAAGGATATGTCCATGTCACTGGATCTGGATCCTCTAAACGGTGAGGTGTGGTTTGAAAAGGCCAGGCTGGACGATCGGCTGGGAAATGTGGAAAGTGCCTGCCATAGCTACCAGAAGGCCTTCCAATACGGGATATTTGAAGCCGGTGAAATTCTCAATACGAGATGTAAGTAAATGAAGCAGGAAGACAAGAATAAGAAACTCGGGCAACAAATTGCATCCTTGCGCTCCAGCAATCGCTCTGCCATATTAGAAACCTTCAAAGAGTTGCGGTCTGAAGGAGATGTTTCGGTGCTGCCCGAACTGTTTAACCTGATGCTTATTCAGGAAGATGAGGAGATCCTGAATGAGATTGCTGCCCTGCTGAATGATCTCAAAGATAAAGAGGCTGCGGAAGTCCTTGCTGAGGCCGTTGTCAATCCGGAATATGAAAAGATTCAAACTCCCCTGGTCGCTGCCTGCTGGCAAAATGGTCTTTCCTATGGCAAACACATAGACTCTTTTGTGGATGTAGTCGTTTCAGGAGTTTACAGTGCCGCTATTGAAGCCTTTACGGTGATTGAAGAGGCTGTGGGTGATCTTGATCAGGAGGAACGAACTGCACTGGCACACTCAGTGAAATCAAAATTACAGCAGGTGGAAGAGCAGAAGAAAGTCCTCGTCGTTGAACTTGTCAAAGTAATCGAATCCTACTAGTGCATAGAGGAAAAGTACTTCATAAACTGTGCGCGCTCGTAAACGGAAGGATCGTCCAGGCTGCCATAGTTCATTTTCCCCCTGAAATCGTCGGGTGAGTTATACTTATTCTTCTCCATCCACTTAAGCATCTCCCTGGTCATATCCTTGATATAATCCAGCCCGTTTCTGTAGAGAACCGAGCAAATCTGAACAGCCTTTGCACCAGCCAGGATCTGTTTTACCACGGCCATTCCACTATGCACCCCGGTGGAAGCAGCCAGGTCCAGCTGATCCACCTGCGAAGAAACGATCCCGATCCAGCGAAGCGAAGCGCGAAGCTCTGCAGGAGTACTGAGGACCTCTGCAGATCCAAAGCTCAGCTCATCGGTATTGATATCGGGAGCATAAAAACGATTAAAGAGAACCACTGCAGCAGCACCCCTCAGATAGAGCTGGTTCACCATCCAGGTTATATTGGAAAAACCGTTCCCCAGTTTGATGATCAGTGGAAGAGCAGATTTTTTCTTCACTTCAGAAACCAGGTGAAGATAGGTCTTCTCATACTCCCTGGGATCCGTCTCCTTATTAATGGGCAAAAAGTAGATATTCAGTTCCAGGGCATCGGCTCCGGCATCCTCAATTTTCTTCGCAAAATCGATCCATTCAGAAGCGCTTACACAGTTGATACTCGCAATCACAGGTATATCTACTGCCTCTTTTGCCTCACTGATGGCCGTAAGGTACTGGCTCAGTGAGTTCTCCCGGGCATAGGTCCTGATATAGTCCCACGCCTCCGGATAATCCTGTCCCTCCGACATGCTGCTCGCCTCGTAGTTGATCTGCTCCTCAAAAAGAGATTTCATCACAACGGCCCCTGCACCTGCTGCAGCCATCTTCTTTATCCGGTCCACTGAGGAGCTCAGACCGCTGCTGCTAACAATAATCGGGCTCTTCAATGAGAGTCCTGCAAAGTTTGTGGATAGATCTATCATATATGATTCTGTTTCAATAGTTCCTTGGACCAAAAATATGGCTGCCAATACGAACCACGTTGCTTCCTTCCTCGATAGCCAGAGTATAGTCTCCCGACATGCCACAGGAAAGCTGATCGAAGGAATCCTGGTTCTCAAAATCTGTAAGCTTAAGCCTATCAAATATACGTTTTAGATGGCGAAACTCCTCCCCGATCTGTTTTGAATTTTCAGTATAGGTGGCCATGCCCATAAGTCCCCTGATCCGGACATGCTTCATCTCCCGGAAGGCATCGGAACGGATCAGGAGGATCAAATCCTCTTCAGTAAGTCCGAATTTGGTCTCCTCCAATGCGATACGAAGCTGCAAAAGGCAGTCAATGACCCGATCGGACTTTTCTGCTTCCCTGTTGATTACCCCTAACAATTTCAGGCTGTCCACCCCATGGAGCATATGGACAAAGGAAACCAGGTATTTGACCTTGTTGGACTGGAGGTGACCGATCATGTGCCAGCGAATGTCTGCCGGGAGCCGTTCCTGTTTGGCAGCCAGGTCCTGGACCTTATTTTCGCCAAAATCTCGATGCCCTGCCTGATATGCTTCCATGATCGACTCATCTGTTTTGGTCTTCGAGACCGCCACCAGAGTCACATGCGGTGGCAATTTATCCTTGATTAGCTGAAGGTTCTCCGCAACTCCCATTCCCGAGTATTTATTAATCCAGTGAGTGAATTACCAGTCCGCTTCGCAGTTTTGGTTCGAACCAGGTGGTCTTGGGGGGCATTATCATTCCATTGTCCGCAATGTCCATCAACTGCCTCATTGTCACCGGATAGAGCGCAAATGCCACTGCCATCTCTCCACTATCGACCCTCCTGCTCAGCTCCTCAAGTCCCCTGATTCCACCCACAAAATCGATTCGTTTACTTTTCCTCAGGTCGGTAATATTCAGAAGTGGTCCCAGCACCTGTTCCGAAAGAACGGTGACATCAAGACATGCGATGGGATCCTCATCATTATAAGTACCCGGCTTAGCTGTAAGCGCATACCAGCGTCCCTCCATATACATCCCAAAGCTATGTAGACTCTCTGGTTTATATACATCTGATCCCTTTTCTTCCACCACAAAACCTTCCTGAAGTTCTTCAAGGAATTCGGCAGTTGTCATGCCATTAAGATCCTTGACCACCCTGTTGTAATCGATAATAGTCAGCTGGGTGGCCGGGAAGTGAACAGCCAGGAAGAAGTTGTATTCCTCATCGCCCCGATGCTCCGGATTGCTCTTCTTTCGCTCCTGACCTACCAGGGCTGCGGCTGCCGTCCGGTGGTGTCCGTCTGCCACATAGGTAAACGGAACATCCCGGGCAAACAGTTCTTCAATGCGCGAAATCACAGCCTTATCTGAAATAACCCAGAAATGGTGGCCAACCTCATCATCGGTAGTAAAGTCATAGTCAGCATCTTCCGAAACAACTGCAGCCACGATGGCATCCAGTTCGGCATGATCAGGGTAGGCAAAAAAGACCGGTTCCGCATTGAAATTGCATGTTCGAATATGATTCATCCGGTCCTCCTCCTTATCGGGTCTGGTCAGTTCATGTTTCTTAATAATATCATCCAGGTAGTCATCCACCGACGCACAGGCCACAATTCCATACTGAGTTCTTCCAAACATGGTTTGTCCATAGACATACAGGCGCTCCCCTTCGTCCTCAACAAAATACCCTTCAGCGATAAGCTTTTGTAGATTCTCCCTTCCTTTGTTGTAAACAGTATCTGAATGAAGATCGGTACCTTCAGGCAGATCTACTTCGGGCTTAACCACATGTAAAAATGACCAGGGGTTTCCCTTCACTTCTTCACGTGCTTCAGCTGAATTCAGAACATCATAGGGCCTGGAGGCCACCTCATTCACCTTATCTTTACCGGGCCGGAAACCCTTAAACGCATGTATTTTTGCCATGTTCTAGTTGACTTTAAAAGTGGTATCTCCCTTCTCAATAAAATTAACAATCTGCCTTGCTGCTGCAATACCGGCATTCAGGTTGGCTTCAGCAGTCTGAGCTCCCATTTTCTTGGGCGTGAAAAACACACGGTCCGGATATTTCTCCTCCATCTCTTCCCTGCATTCGGGGGCAATATCGGACAGGTACCTGATATCGGCTCTTTCAGCAAACACACGCTTCATCCCCTCCTCGTCAATCACCTCTTTGCGGGCCGTATTAACCAGGGTAGCCCCTTCTGGCATACTCTTTAAAAGATCATAACCAATGGATCCGCGGGTTTCAGCAGTGACCGGAATATGGAGAGAGATGAACTGACACTTGCAATAAAGGTTTTCGGCCGAATCCTCGCATACCACACCATCATTTTTAATAACCACCGGGTCCACAAAGGGATCATAGGCATAAACCTTCATCCCAAAGCCTTTGGCAATTAATCCCACAATTCTCCCCACGGCACCATAGGCATGGATTCCCAGTTTTTTGCCACGTAATTCGGTCCCTGCAGCCGGGGTAAATCCGGTACGGTTCATAAAAACCATCATCCCCAGGGCCAGTTCGGCCACTGCATTGGAGTTCTGTCCGGGTGTATTCATTACCACCACGCCCTTTTTTGTGGCAGCTGCCAGGTCCACATTATCATACCCTGCACCGGCACGAACCACGATCTTCAGCTTGTCTGCCGCCTCAATCACTTCCTGGTCCACCTTGTCACTTCGGATAATCAGAGCCTCTGCATCTGCTACAGCAGCAATAAGATCGGATTGGTCGGAATACCTGGCAAGTACATCCACTTCATAACCTGCATCATTGAATACATTTTTCACCTCTTCCACTGCCTGAGCAGAGAAAGGTTTTACTGTTGCTATTAATACTTTTGCCATTTTTCTGGGATTATGGATTAAATACTTTGTTCGAATGCTTTCATAGCATCTGTTAATGCCTCAACCGAGGAAATGGGCATGGCATTATAGATGGATGCCCTGAAACCGCCAACCGAGCGGTGTCCTTTGAGTCCAGACATCCCACGCTCAGTGGCGAAAGCGAGAAAATCAGCCTCCTTTTCCTTATATTCCTCAGTCATTACAAAGGTCACATTCATAATGGATCGGTCCTCTTCATTGGCAATTCCCGACCTGAAGAGCGAGTTCCTGTCAATTTCATTATAGAGGGTTGCCGCTTTCTCCAGATTCAGTTTATACATGGCCTCAACGCCGCCCTGCTCCTTGTACCAGCGCAGGGTGTGCATGGCTGCATAGATGGAGACACATGGAGGTGTATTAAACATGGAACCCTTATCGATATGCGTACGGTAGTCGAGCATGGTAGGAATGGCCCGGTCCACTTTTCCAAGGATTTCATCCTTTACAATCACAAAAGTAAGCCCGGCAGGTGCCAGGTTCTTCTGTGCACCACCATAAATCATGGCGTATTTGGAGACATCCATGGGGCGGCTGAAAATATCAGAGGACATGTCGGCCACCAGCTTAATAGAGCAATCCATATCTTCCTTAATTTCGGTACCATAGATGGTATTGTTGCTGGTAATATGAAAATAATCTGCATCCTCGGGTACTTTATAATCTCTGGGAATATAGGAGTAAGTGGTATCCTTTGAAGATGCTACCACTTCTACTTCGCCAAAAAGTTTGGCTTCTTTGATGGCTTTGTTTGACCAGGTACCTGTATCCAGGTAGGCCGCTTTTGTCTGCAGCAGGTTATAGGGAAGCATGCAGAACTGCATGCTGGCGCCACCCTGCAGAAGCAGGACGCTATATCCGGCAGGAATATCCAGCAGATCCTTAAAGAGTTGTTGAGTTTCATCCATTATGGCCATAAAATCCTTGCTGCGATGTGAGATCTCCATTACGGAAAGACCAGACTGGTTCAGGTCCAATATACCTTCCGCAGTATTCTGAATGGTATATGGCGAAAGAATGGAGGGGCCTGCTGAAAAGTTATGCTTCTTCATAATGATTATTAAGTTAGTAAGTTAATGCGTTATTAAGTTAATGTAAATGGGATATTTAAGAGGTGTTATTTGGATAACAATAAAATTACATTTAATAAAAGTGCCTGCCAAGCATTGTGAATAACTTCCATCATTTTAAAGTGCTTTCAGGTGATCTCCGTTCAGCACGGGAATTAATTCTGTCAGATCCGATTCATGACAATACCCAATTACATCGTCCAGATTGTTCTTCTTTAACCTGTGGCGCTGAGCCACCTTTTCAATATAAACCATCATATCTCCCCTGGCTGCTTCATAAAGGTCCATAGCGCCCAGAGTGGCATCACAGATGGTATAAAACTGATCGTCTTCCAATACCAGCTGAGAAAGCGCACCTGCGAAGAGAGTATCTTCCAGATTGAATTTATTTTTCCAGCCTGCGCAGAGGATTAACAGATCCTTACCTGTTTGTTTAATATGCTTTGCCAGAGCCGAAATATTGAGATAGGCCCCAATGAGTACTTCGCTCCCGCTGGAAGCAAGATTGATGGCATTGGTTCCGTTGGTGGTGCTGTAAACAATTTGTCTTCCCTTCACCTGCTCAGGAGAAAAATTATAGGGTGAATTACCAAAATCCGCAAAATCCCTGACTATTCCATCCCGTTCGGCTGCCACCATGAATCCTTGCTCCTTAAAGGCCTTAGCCTCTTCCAGGGTTCCCACTGGAATGATTCGCTCCACTCCATTCATAAATGCAGTTACTATGGCCGAACTGGCTCTTAGTATATCGGTCACTACCACCACCGCATCCCTGTTCTCATAATAGGGAAACAGGGCAGGTGAATAACAAACTTCAATTTTGTGTTTCTCCATCATCCCTGATTAAACTCCCAGCTTGTAGAAGGGAGGCCTGACCACCCTGGCCGCAAGCTGCTTGTTCCGTACGCCTATCCAAATTTCACTATCCTTTTTTGCATGAGCAAGTTCCACATAGCCCATTCCAATTCCCTTTTTCAGCATGGGCGACATGGTTCCGGATGTCACCTCCCCTATGATGGAGCCTTCCGCATCGAGTATGGGGTAATGCTGCCTGGGGATTCCCCGGTCCACCAGTTCGAAACCAATGAGTCGCTTGCTAACACCATTGGCTTTCTGTTGCTCCAGTTCAGTCCGGTTGATGAAATTATTACCTTCACTGAACTTGGTAATCCATCCCAGACCGGCTTCCAGTGGAGAGGTAGTTTCGTTGATGTCATTTCCATAGAGGCAAAATCCCATCTCCAGCCTCAGGGTATCTCTGGCTGCAAGCCCGGCTGCCTGTACGCCCATGTCCTTCCCTGCTTCGAAAAGCTCTTCCCAGATCTGTACGGCATCTTTGTTATACATGTAGAGCTCAAATCCACCTGCCCCGGTATAGCCGGTATTACTAATAATCACCTCACTTGCCCCTGCCACCTCACCATTGGTAAAATGGTAGTAGGGTATGCCTGAGAGGTCTACTTCAGTCACGCGCTGCAACAGTTCAGTGGCCCTGGGTCCCTGAACAGCCAGCTGTGAAATCTGATCCGATACATTCTCCACAATCGCCCCATCCGTATTCTGCTTAATGAGCCACTCGTGGTCTTTACCCAGGTTAGATGCATTGACCACCAGCAGATACTTCTCAACATCATACATATATACCAGGAGATCATCCACAATACCACCATTGTCATTAGGGAAACAGGTATACTGTATCTTCCCGGATTCCAGCTGGGCCACATCATTGGAGGTGATTCTCTGAACAAGTTCAAAGGCTTTCGGGCCCTTGATCCATATTTCACCCATATGTGATACATCAAAAATCCCCACGTTCTTTCTTACGTTAATATGCTCCTGGTTCACACCGAAATACTCCACCGGCATCTGGTAACCAGCAAATGGAACCATCTTGGCACCATGCCTCAAATGATGGCTATAGAATTGTGTCTGTTTCATACGGACAAAAGTAATATTTTCCTACAGGAAAGAAATTGTTAAACAACAGGATCTACTTGGAAAGCACCTTGAATTCAACACGCCTGTTTTGCGTTCTTCCTTCGGAGGTAGTGTTTTCTGCAACGGGCTGTGTATCAGCATACCCCTTGGATTCGAACATCTCCTGAGGGATGCCCTTTCCAACCAGGTAATTCACTACAGAAATGGCCCTGTCGCGCGAAAGCTTCTGGTTGATTCGAAGCGATCCTGTGTTGTCGGTATGACCGGAAATCTCCAGTCTCATGGAAGGATTGTTTTCGAGGAAACGGAGTACCTGGTTTAAGGCTTCTTCCGACTCGGGTCTCAGAATGGCTTTACCAGTTTCAAAGTAGACATGATCCAGGACCACCTTGGTTCCCACCTCCAACTTATTAAGGAAGAAATCCTGACGTATTTTTTCATCACCGTTTTCAGACGAATAGTCCAGAATATCGAGATAATAAAGATAGCCTGAGGCATTGATCTCAATGGCATAGGCTTGTGGTTCAGGCAAACGGACCGTATAGGAGCCGTTTGTATCCGAGACCACTAAAGCCTTTCGTTCCCCTGTAGCAGGCTCATAAAACTCCATTTTAGCCACAATGGGATCGACGCCTTCAGTGGTATCAATCACCGATCCATAAAGCAGCAGTGAATGATCCAAATCCTTGAGTTCGGGCATCATCAGAAATCCTGTCAGACCCGGGTCCGGACCGGCCACCAGCTGATCTTCAGTCATCAGAACCAGCTCCTTTTCAGAACCGAGAAAGACTACCTTACAGATGTCCCTGGAACCTGATCCTCCCTGCCTGATGGCCGAATAGTAGCCATGACTTCCCGTACGATCAGTTATGTAGAACACCTCGTCGTCAGGTGTATTCAGTGGATATCCCAGGTTTTTCGGATCTGACCAGCTTCCATCCTCTTTTCTTTCTGAGCGGAAAATATCAAATCCACCCATGCTGGTATGTCCCTTGGATGCAAAATAGAGGTGTTTGTTATCGGGCGTAATAAAAACCCCCTCCTCGTCATAAGGGGAATTTATGGTTATGCCGAGATTCACTGGATCGCCCCAATTCCCTTTGCTGTCCAGCCTGGATAAGAGAATATCCTTCCCTCCCAGTGTGAGTTTGCTGTTTCTTGAAACATAATAGAGTTCCTTACCATCGGGGGAAACACAAGCAGAAGTTTCGCCATCTTTACTTGTAAGTCGGCCCCTTACACTTTTAGGACGTGTCCAGGCATTTTTTTCGGGATTAAAGGTCGAGAGTTGGAGATCCCCTCCCTGTATGGCACCCCGGTAGATTACGAGTGTATTGCCATCATTGCTCACTCCCACCACTGCGTCGTTATTCTCCGTATTAAACGGTTTGCCATGCCTGACGGCCGTTTGAAACATGCCATCTTCCAGGGCTGAGCTGTAGATATCCTCTGTGTACTTGTTATCTATACTATTTCGTTTTGACTTGTCAAAGGGGCGCCGTGATGTAAAGAAAAGAGAAGTGTCGTTAAATGCAAACACCGGATTGTAATCGTCATATTTCGAATTCACCTCGTCACCAAGCGGCTGGATGATTACCCGGACAGGATTCCTGGAGAGGCTTTTTCCGTTCATGCATTCATCGAAAAGCTTCGCCAGCTTTCCTGAGAACTCCTGCTTCTCCTGTGGATCAAGCTGAGAGCTGTGGGAGTTATACTGTTCCATGGCTTTATCAAACTCCAGTACCAGCTGGTAGGCCATTCCAAGCACGAGATGTATATCTCCGCTTACCTGATGATCGATTGTATAGGCACGGAGAAGGTAGTCTATTGCTTCATACTTATTGTCCGTAAACAGATAGCAAACTCCCAGTTTATAGTTGAGAGCTGCATGATCAGGATTGTACTGGTGTGCATAGAGATAGTGATCCCTGGCCATGGGATAGGTACCCAATCCCTCTTTGTAATTCCGGTCCCCCTCTTTCACACTGTCCCAGGCCTCTTTAAAACCTGTACTGATACCGGTTTTAAATGTTTTGCTGCTGATTTTAGCATCCTCCTGTGACCAGGAAAAAGCATTTATAGCAAGTAAACAAAAGCCTGAAATTATCCATCTGTAAGCAGTAGATCTCATATCAACGGTCACATTCATTAATAAATTCACGGGCTTCTTCAGCGCCAAGGGCAATGGCCTGGTGCCAGTCTTCACAAGCTCCAACTAGATCCCCTGTCAGTTCCCTGACCAATCCTCTGTTCAGATAGAGCAGTGCTTCATCGGGGTACTCCAGCAAAGTTTCGTCCAGCAACTGAAGGGCAGGAACAATCTCGCCCCGTTTTGCCAGAAGGGAAGCTTTGTTAAGTTTTGCAGAGGCTAAATTAGTTCCGCTGGTAATGGCAGCGTTGAAATCAAATAGAGCGCCTTCCTTATCCTCTGTAAAATAGCGGGCATAGCCTCTGTTATTCAGTGCAATAATAAGCTCAGGATTCAATTCAAGCGCCCTGGAATAATCTTCTATGGCCCCGCTATAGTCTCCCATCAGAATCTTTACGGAACCCCTGTTGTTATATGCCAGGGCAAAGTCGGGGTCAAAGGAAATGGCTTGCTGGTAGTCGAAGTGAGATCCCTGGTAATCTCCTTCCCTTCGCTTGACACCAGCACGCTCATGATAAGCCAGTGCAAAGTCATTCTTAAGTTCAATGGCTTGAACAAGATCATCCATGGCAATGTCATCCATCCCATCCCTGATCTCTGTGAGCGCCCTGTAATAATAGGACCATGGTCTTTGAAATCCATTGGAGAGGGCCTTATCAAAAAGCCTCCTGTCTTCTCCCGTTGTATCCGCACCAAAAAGAATATATCCTTCGTAAAAATAGGCCTCTCCCATGGAAGGATCTAAATGCTGGGCTCTGCGAAAATCGGCCCGGGCATCTTCCAAAACTCCCCATTCAACAAATATTTGTCCCCTCAACAACCAGGCCGGTGCAAAAGTACTATCCAGTTCGAGACAGCGATTTACACTGGAAGCAGCCAGTTCATACTCCCCTTGCTGTATATAGGTAATACCCTCATTCAGTGTTTTATCCCTCAGTTTCTTCTCAGAGAATGAAGGCTGGCCATGCGCAAACTGGCATGCTATCAAAACTGTAACAAAACATAACAGATTCCTTATCATCTTTAATTACTTCGGACAAATAACACAGAAAATTTCCTTTCTAAAAATAAATTAAATATTTTTAGCGATCTAAAGTAGTTTTCAACCTAAGCTATGTTCAGGCCATTATGATAACAGACTTAAACTATCTTAAAACCATGTCAGGTGGCGATTCAAAGTTTATCAGGGAGATGATAAGCCTTTTTCGGGAGCAGATCGATGAATACAAAAGCATCATGCCGGAATTGCTTGAGAATAAGGACTATGATGGCCTGTCAAAAATTGCTCATAAAGCAAAATCTTCTGTAGCAGTTATGGGTATGACACAGGTTGCAGATCTTTTGAAGGAACTTGAAATACTTGCAAATGATAAGAGAGAGGTGGAACGGTATAAAGTTTTAATCACCCATTTCCTTGAGCAGAGCGAACTGGCAATTACCGAATTGGAAAGCGCCTATTAATAAGGTACTCTATGCTGGAAATCAAAAACATGAGTGATATTCTTGTGGTGAGTCTCAAAGATTCTCAGCGCCTGAATGCCTTGATAGCTGAGCTGGTAAAAGAAAAATTGCTGGAATTCTTCAACAAACCCAATACCAAGCTGATATTTGACCTCAAGGGCATCTCGTTCATTGACAGTTCGGGTTTCGGTGTTTTTCTTTCGACCATGAAAGCAGCAAACAACAATTACGGTCAATTTAAGATTTGCAATGTAAATGCCGATGTGATGGAACTGTTCAAACTGCTTCAATTGCATCACGTCTTTGAAATTTATGATGAATTGGATCCCTGCCTGAAGAGCTTCAATCAATAAAATTCCTTAATTTAGCCCTCCAATTTAAATCTAAGGCTATGTATCGATCAATTTTATGGGTAATTATTGCCTTCCTGGCAGTATCATGCAACCAGAGCGTAAAAACTGAGGGTGGCAATGAAGAAGCAACTAAAACAGAGCTTATTGTCTCTGCGACCATTGTGGAATTGCTGGCTACACCTGCAGATTACCAGGGCAAAGAGATAGCTGTCTCTGGGATGGTAACACATGTATGCAGACATGGTGGTCAGAAGTGTTTTATCGTGGCCGATGATGGAGAGACCCAGATTAGAATTGTTCCAGGAGGAGATATTGATGAATTTAAAATTGAGATGGAGGGTTCGACCGTCGCTTTTAAAGGAATCTTCAGGGTTTTAAATGCTGAGGTGGCTGCAGAACAAGTAGAAGATTACGAATCCAAGGAACATCACGTAGTGGAACAGTCTCACAGCAGTGCAGAAAAAGCCGAGTATTTCGTAGAGGCGCTTGATTTCAAAGAAGTTACCCAGTAAGAAAAATGAACTGGCGTAAGTGGAACCGGTGGATTCACCGGAAACTGGGATTCCTGTTTTTTGGAATGACCATTATTTATGGTATTTCAGGTATTGCCCTGAACCATTCAGTAGCCCGGCATTGGAATCCTGGTATTATCACTCACTCCACCACTTTCCAGTATCCGGAAACGCTCCGAAAAGCCGATGTGGACCGAAACACCATCGAGCTTATACTGGAACTCACCAGTGAAAAAGAGAATTACAAACAGTATTATTTCCCAAACCAGGATCATTTGATGATCTACCTGAAGGGGGGACATATTACAGTAGAATTGCAAACGGGCAGGATGCAGCTTACGAAAATCAGAAATCGACCCGTTTTTCGCGAACTAAATTATCTTCACTACAACAAGCCAAAGAAGCTCTGGACCTGGTTTTCAGATCTTTACGCCTTCGGACTGGTCCTGATTGCCATATCCGGTCTCTTTCTTATAAAGGGAAGAAAAGGGATCTCCGGACGGGGGGGAGTTCTTACCATTATTGGGATCCTGATTCCACTGGTATTGCTAATATATTATCTCTGGCTATAAATTAGGCAACTTCTGGCTTCCATATCTCGTATATTCGAAATGACTGCATAATGCATCGGTAATATGAGTGAAGAGATCCTGAAAGCTTTAATGCAATTATTTGCTATCGTTTCAAGACCCGGAAGCGATGCCTCCGAGCGACGGTCGATGGTGGAGTCCTTCCTTAGCAGACAACTTAACCAGGAACTCGCAGCCGTATACCTGGATGTATTTGATAAGTTCTTCAAGCAGGTAATGGAGGAGGATGCCAAGGTAACCAAGAAAGAGCGACTCTTATCAAGACGATCGGTCAGGGTACTGAAAATATGTACGGTCATAAATGAAGAGCTTGCGCAATCACAAAAAATCGTGTTACTGTTTCAGTTGCTGGAATTTGTCAAAGCGGATAAGCTGGAAGCATCCAGCCAGGAGATGGAGTTTATCTCCACCGTTTCCGACACCTTTAATATACCCGATGAAGATTTTGATCTGACCAGGAATTTTGTCCTGTCGGATGGGGATTACCTGGAAGACAATATCGAATACCTGGTGGTAGATGACAAAAGGGAAAATGGAGCAGGAAAAAACATAAAACATATATACAGGGAAAACCTGATTGGCCAGATTCGTTTTGTCCATATCAACTCAACCAAGCTCTATTTTGTAAAATACATTGGCCAGGCTGAACTCAATATGAACGGACAGCTGCTGGAGCCATTTAAAACCTACCCACTTAATATAGGTTCATCTCTGCGAAATCAGTTGATCGCACCTGTCTATTACAGCGATGTGGTATCTCTATTTGTTGGGGACATGGTGAAATCCAGAATTGTTTTTGAAGCCAGTCAGATCTCTTATCACTTCAAATCAGGGGACGTCGGTCTTCACGAGCTTAGTTTCACCGAACAATCGGGACGCCTGGTAGGAATCATGGGAGCCAGTGGTGCCGGGAAGTCCACCCTGCTCAATGTTTTAAATGGGGCTTCCTCCCCATCTGAAGGAGAAGTACTTATCAATGGGACGAATATCCATAGTAGAGATCCCAGCATTGATGGAATCATTGGCTTTGTCTCCCAGGATGACCTGCTTATTGAAGAACTTACAGTCTATCAGAATCTTTATTACAATGCCAAACTCTGTTTCGATGATTATACTGAGGAGCAACTGCTGGAGACTGTCCACCGTGTATTGACAAACCTGGGGCTTTTCGAGATCAGGGATATCCAGGTTGGAACACCCTTGAATAAAAAGATAAGTGGCGGACAGAGAAAAAGGCTAAATATTGCCCTGGAACTCATACGGGAACCGTCGGTCCTTTTTCTGGATGAACCCACATCAGGCCTGTCAAGTCGTGACAGTGAGAATATTCTGGACCTGCTCAAGGAACTCACATTCAAAGGCAAGCTGGTTTTTGTGGTGATTCACCAGCCCTCGTCAGATATTTTTAAGATGTTTGACAGGCTTCTGATACTCGATACCGGGGGATACCTGATATATAATGGGAATCCCATTGATTCGATTATATACTTCAAATCGAAGGTACAGGCAGCCAACTGGAATGAAAGTGAATGTCCAACCTGTGGTAACGTAAATCCTGAACAGGTCTTTAACATAATAGAAACCAGTGTTCTGGATGAATTTGGAAAACTCACGCATACTCGGAGAATCTCTCCAAAAGAATGGAACGAGCATTTCAGGGAACAACACAGGGAGGCTGAGCCGGAACATGCCAGCCAGAAGGAACTTCCAGAGATCTCCTTCCGGATACCTGGTAAGCTGAAACAATTCAGTGTATTTATTAAGCGTGATATACTGAAAAAACTAAGCGATACACAATACCTGGTAATCAATTTTCTTGAAGCTCCCCTGCTGGCCTTTCTGCTGGCCTTTATTGTACGTTATTTCGACACCGACATCAGCAATACCTTTGGTTATAACCTGCTGGAGAATAAAAATTTACCTGTCTATATATTCATGTCGGTCATCGTAGCCATATTTATGGGGCTTACGGTGAGTGCGGAAGAGATCATCAAGGACCGGAAGATCCTGAAGCGGGAAGCATTTCTAAACCTGAGCTGGTCGGGCTACCTGCTCTCAAAAGTAATGGTCCAGTTTCTCCTGTCCGCCATACAGGCACTAACCTTTGTAATCGTCGGCAACAGTGTGATGGGAATTCAGGGTATGTACTTTGAATACTGGCTGGTACTCTTCTCATCCTGGGCCATGGCCAATATGATGGGACTTTTGATATCGGATAGTTTCAAAACTGTGGTAACTATCTATATACTGATCCCCTTCCTGGTCATCCCGCAGATTATTCTAAGCGGAGTCATTGTCAAATTTGAGAATCTCAACCCGCAGATTTCATCTCCAAAAAGAATTCCCTTTTATGGAGAGGTCATTACAGCAAGATGGGCCTATGAAGGGCTGGCCACATATCAGTTCATGAACAATGAGTACCAAAAAAACTATTATGATTGGGACAAACTCAGAAGCAACTCAAGCCTGAAAACCAATTTCTATCTGAAAGAGTTGATGAACAAATTAACCTATATTAAAAGTAATCTGGAGAATCAGGAAGCGTCCGAAAAAATTGCATATAACCTGCTTACCATTCGAAAAGAGATCAATGACGAATATAATGAACGCTTAATCATGCATGAGTACCTGGAAGCTACACCGACTTTCACCATGAAGTACCTGGATCAACTTAGGCCTGAATCCATAAATCAGGAGATTCTGACCTATACAGAGGAGTATCTTAATGCCCTGAAAGAATTCTACTTGAAAACCCATAAGACGGCTATCCATAAGATCGACGAAATTACACTGAGCTATAATACGGCTAAGCTTCAGGATCTAAAACGCTTACATGCCAACAAGACTCTGGATGAGCTTGTGACCAATAAAAAGACCTTTGATTACTACACCGAATATAACGGCGATATGATCCAGTTAAGAGATCCTATCTACCAGGATCCGACCAATAAATTTATTAAGGCTCATTTTTACGCACCCCGTAAGATGATTGCAGGTACTTTTGTACCCACCCTGTGGGTCAATGTAATGGTCATCTGGTTCATGACTTTCGCTCTCTATATACTGCTCTATTTCAGGGTGCTTAAGAAGTTCAATGATTATATGGATCAACTCACCCAAAAGAACCATTACTAGGATACGAAAGAAAGAGGCCACCCTTCAGGATAGCCTCCTTTCAATGCATTGTATTGACGGGAGCCTGCTACTCAACAATCTCAATCATTTTGAAAGGAACTCTGATGATTGATTCATAAT
>PVMS01022753.1_pt1 | contig 21689 bp, 21 predicted proteins | sample 1853461 | NCBI WGS metagenome assembly PVMS01 (sample SAMN08582032, study PRJNA380276) | Marine sediment metagenome, whole genome shotgun sequencing project. | isolation source: ocean sediment barecode stripped | collected 2017 | reverse complement strand
TTGTGAGTTTTTTTGATGTGGGTAAAAGTCGCCGGGCCTTCATGCTTTTCGATCAGCTCTAGAATAAATTCACGGCTGGCGATTGGGTGCGCATATTTTTTAGCTTCCCTTTCCGCGTGTGGATCGTGATTCTTTTTAGTTTTTTTTGGTTTAGCCATGGAGGGAAGTAGCACTATCTAGAGGGGTGAAAATCATCAGGAGATACTAACATCTTTTCATATGTTTAATTTATAGGCAAAAAAAAAGCCCCGATTGCGCGGGGCTTTCAAAGGTTAAATGTAATGTGTAGTTAGAACATTACATGGTTGTGGCTTTCTTACGGCCATCTTTAGTACGGTTACCCATTGCAGGTTCAAACAAATCTCCCACATTCGGTATGCACAACTCCGGCTTGGTGTAGGCGTAGCCTTCTATGCCAACTGCAGGGATGCGTACTTTTACATCATCTGCCCGGCCGTCGCGATTTCTATCTTTTGCTTTAGATCCCGTAAAGATTACAAGCTCTGGATGATCGAAAACATCAGCATCACATGCTACGCGTTGGTCTGTGAGTGAAAGTAAGAACGTAACAATGTTATTTTTTGTTGTTTGAGTCATGTTGCGGCTGTTGATAATGCCAGGCACATTGGTACCTGCGTTAGTGATATCAATTTCCGCATATGGTGTTGTACCAAGTGGACCGGAGCCTGAAGAGTCCCCTGTGCAAGCAAATGTATCTACAGGCTGTAAACATGCGAATGTTGGAGGGCCTTGAGGTATACATGCTGTGCATCCAGCCGGAAGATCACGTCGACTGCCTCCACGATCATAGAAATCCAATATATCAATCAAGTTAGAGTAACCACCATAGTGGAAGTACGGAGGAGTTAAACCTACGTTACGCATTGATGGCGATTTCATTGCGCCGCCAATTTCCACGGCTTGTGTTGCCCAGTCTATGGGATTGTCAGGGTTGGTTCCGTCCGTGCATCTAGCACCCCCTCCAAAGCCCGCAGCAATATTGCACTCATTCGCCAATGGGTCGATTGGGGGAATGCCTGTCTTTGCTGCTTTCACAAGCTGCATGGCGAACGATAATGGAACGCCGTAGTTATCTGTTGCGTAGCGGCCTAAATCCTGCGCAATCAAGTTAGCGCCAGTATTCTGGAAGCCTTCATCTGCGATTCCAGCGCCAACGGTCATGATGTTGAAACTACCATCATTATCCATTGCAGCGTTGGTGAACATGTTGCCACCATGACATGCAATACAGCCGCCTTGGCCTCGTCCAAATCCATTAAATGCTTGCCGACCGTCTTCTTCAGGTTGGGTCCATAATCCATTTGCTATGCATCCAGCAAGTTTAGGAGGTGTCCCACCTGGAGGTCCTGGGGGGGTATCAAAGCATCCTGCCGCTTCAGCAGTATCAAATTTAGATTGATCGGAAATTAAAGAATGCTGATACTTTTGTACCGCAAGTCCCCAAAACATTGGGAAGTTAATTTCCATTTGGGTGTGGCCTTTCCGGCGGCTGTGCTTACCAATTTTGATGAGTTCGCCATCTTTAATTTTCCAAAGACCCTTACCTTTCCACCATTTGTTTTTGAATGCCAGTTTTATAAGTTTGTAGTAGCGTAAATCATTGCGTAAGCCTCTGCCTTTATGACCGCGAATATCACCAAACTTACCGGGGTGTCCAAAAGTGCTATCAGTAGCAGCAACTCTTTGTTTTGCCAGTGGGCGCGTGTAAAGAATTTTACGTGCCACATCAGCAAAGGTGCGGCCATCACATGACATTTCTAAATTGTCGAGAATGGGGCCAACAGAAAGAGATGCCAAACTCGCATTTCGAAGTGTTAAGTAAGTGAGTGATGCGGTTTTGCCATTGATTTCAATCAGGCGTTTATTTTCATCGTTAACAATATCACTCATACCGAATACGCCGACACCATTAAACATGTTGTTAGCGCGGCCATCCCAGAAGTTAGTAAAGTTCATGCCTGTGTTGACTACAGTCGCGGTATTACGTGGTTCTACTGCACGTTTGGCTAATGTTTTTCCGTAATGAGTTGTTTTATAGAATGTATCTGTTTTTGGTTTGCCGCATTTTTCGTTGCCATAAAAAGCACGGATAAATTTAGCATCAAATGAACCAGCGGATGAATGTATGTCGTTACTGTTAATGCGTATCTCCGCATTTCGGTCAGTAACGTCATCATCAACAAATTGTCTGAAGGGATAATCCTCCTCAACAAATGTATATTCTGGCCCTGCCATTTTTCCAGAGCCCGTGGTACCCGGATTGGTGATGCAGTCTGTGCCTTCTGTGCAACCAAATATTCGGTCTTGACCTCCAGCGGCACGAAAAGCTGGATTCATTTGGCCGGTTAGCCGATTATCAGCGCCTGCGCTGAAGTGACAGTTTGCACATGCTCCGCCATCGCTTCCCATATTTTGATCAAAGAAAAATGCGCGGCCAAGAACAAGCAACCAGTCTTGATTCTTAACAATGTCATCTAACTTATTTGGGTTATCCCCAAAGTTTTCAAATGGTACTTCGATTTTGGCAGAGAATGCGGTGAGTGGTGCGAATGCCACAAGAACCAGCATCGCGCACGCGATGGAAGTAAATGCTTTACTCCACGGTATGAATGTCTTCATTGTATTTTCCCCCTTCAAAATAACTTAAATCAAGCAGTTTTCTGGGCTTGATGCTTAACTGCATCGCTTATAAGATTTATTAATATAACGATTACAATTAATATTATATAAATGAAAATATATATATAGGGTTACATTATTGTCCGGGATTACAGTGGAGGTGGGGCTTGTAATTTACAGTTAGCTATTAAACAGTGAGTTACGTTATTTCTTGTTAAGTGATTTATTTTTTTGAAACGCTAAAAAAAAATAAGCTATTTGAAATCAATTGTTTAATAATATTACAAACAATTTTAGTTTATTTTAATAGTGTGAAGTGCATCACAAAGCAGATAAAAGGTCGTAAAAAATTTAAAGGGGGGGTATCGTGAGTGCACTCACACTCTTTAAGTGTCCGTAAGAGTAAAATTCACTATAACGTTACAGATATGAAATTATGCAATGAAAATTACATCACGCTTTAAAGTTAGAGCTGAACAAAACCGGCGAGACAGTAGTCAATCAACGCCAAGATTTCCAGTGAAAGTGCAAAGAGGTGAAGTAGTGTTGCGAGAGCGACGTGTTAATCCTGATCGTCGGCATCCTGGCTTGCAGACGCAAGAGCTGGAAGTTTCACCGGAAGAGTTCGATCAATTATTTGATGCCTATCAACAGCAGAAGTAATTTATAGTTAGTACTTCTAGATTTCAAGGTTTCTTCAAAAAAGGAATCCTCAGTATTTCGCTTAAACGATTCCACTGTAAGTCTGTGTACCGATCACTTAATCCCAGTCTAATTGCATTTTCAATTGGACGCATAGTGTAAGAATTAAATAACCTGTCCCAAATTGAAAGCACACTCGCATAGTTCTAGTCTGTTTCACTTTTGATGTCGGAATGATGCAGGCGATGCATGTGTGGAGTCACTGTGATTGTGCGTAAGATTTTATCTAAGCTTTGGTGAAGTTTTATATTGCTGTGGTGGAATAAAATGATGGGCAATAATATTGCTTCGTATACCACTAGTTGCTCTAGTTGAATTCCAATGATGGGTATAATCATTAAACGCAAAACACTTGAGTAAATAATTTCTATGGGGTGGAATCGCAATCCCGTACTTGCATCTATTTCTTTATCTGCATGATGAACTTGGTGAAACTTCCATAAGAAAGTGACTTCATGATTGAGTCTATGCCAAATGTATTGTCATAAATCGATTAGCAGTATGGCTAACAAAAGTGTGTATGGGTAAGGAATGTCTATTAGATTAAGTAGACCTATCTGGTTTTCAAATGTCCAATCGAAAACACCTTTCAGGATTGCAATGAAAATTAACGTGGAAATTGCTGCGTTAACTGCGGCCAATATAAGATTGCGTGCGGAATGTTGTGTGTGCTTGCCGGTTCTTAAAATAAGGGGCGACATGCTCAATCATGAATAGCGTCAAATATACTGTGGCTAGAAATGCGAGTTTTATATATTCTTCATTCATATGGTTTTCAAGCATTAGCTGGCTATCTGATATTACCTATAGGGAAGTATAATAGATGTGGATGATGTGAGCGGATATATTTAATGATTGAGATCAATGTGGAAGAATTACTAATAAGAACAGGGCAGCTGGGTGATTGTGAACAGCTGGCTAGACTAATTAATGAGTCTGCTGAAGGAGCGGCTAATTATTTGTTTGATGGTGCTCAAGGGGCTTCTGCGCAACAAGTGATGAGGGGCTTGCTAGAGCGCGAAGTGCATTATTCTTATGCGAATGCAGAAATTGCTCAGATTGGTGATGATATTGTTGGCATGGTGTTAAGTTTTCCAGCAACTGGATTAATCCTGAGTAAGAAAATGCAGCAATATTATTCGCCAGAACAGTTTCAATATATTCAATATTTTGCAGATAATAAATTAAAGGATTGCTGGCACTTAGATGCGATATGCGTGGATGCTAAATATCGAGGCAATGAAATTGGTAAGCGCTTATTGTCGAAAGTGAAACAGCAAGCTGCTTATTATCAATTCCCGCTATTAGAAGTATTTGTATTTGGTACAAATACTGATGCTATTCGGTTTTACCAACGCAATGGATTTGTGGTGCATAAAGAAATACAAACGAAAGGCCATGAGTTTTTAGGCAAGAGAAGTCCGTTAATTTTGATGCGGTGCAATTTGTCAGAGGATGCTTGCTGGAAAGGTACTTAAAAAATATCTAATCTAATGATGTTTTCGCTGCGCTCTGGGCCTGTAGAAATAATGTCGATAGGGACTTCTAACAAGTCTTCAACTTTCTTAATATAATTCTTTGCATTTTCTGGCAACTGGTCAAAGTCAGTGGCACCGACGGTCGAGCTTTTCCAGCCAGGCATGGTGATGTAATTGGGCGTGCAGTTCTCAATATTTTCGGCATTAAGTGGCAGTGACTCTACTGCTTTCCCATTTAATTGGTAAGAAGTACAAATGCATAACTCGTCTAGCGTGTCGAGCACATCTAGTTTGGTAAAACATATTCCAGTGACACCGTTTAAGTTCATGGCACGCTTAAGCGCGATGGCATCTAGCCAGCCGCAACGGCGTTGTCTGCCGGTGGTGGCGCCAAATTCGTGCCCGCGTGTGCCGAGTTCTTCTCCTACTGCATCGAATAACTCAGTAGGGAATGGTCCGCCACCCACGCGCGTAGTGTAGGCTTTAACAATACCTAACACGTAATCAATTGAGCCAGGAGAAACACCGCTACCCGAGCAAACACCGCCGGCAGTTGTGTTAGACGATGTCACATAGGGGTATGTGCCATGGTCTATGTCTAATAGTGTGCCTTGTGCACCTTCAAATAAAATTTTCTTGCCTTGTTTTTGTAGCGTATGCAAACGCGCGCTGACATCGCTAATCATAGGAGTGACTTGTTCTGCCCACGCATGAAGTTGGTCTGACAGCGCTGCTATGTCGCAAGTGTTATGTTTGTAGTAGTTCTTTAATACGTAGTTGTGGTAGTCAAGAATGCCTTCTAGCTTAGAAATAGTGTTTTTCATGTTTAAGAAGTCACCTACTCGCAATCCTCTGCGTGCTACTTTATCTTCATAGGCCGGGCCTATGCCGCGTCCGGTTGTGCCGATAGCAGATTTGCCACGCGCTTTTTCGCGCGCTTGATCTAATAAGATATGATACGGAAGAATGAGTGGGCAGCCATCTGATAAAAATAATCTTGAACGTGCATCAACGCCACGCTTATCCAACATGGCTAATTCTTCAAACAACGCTTGTGGTGAAAGTACCACGCCGTTGCCGATGTAACACTCAACGTTGTCGCGCAGAATACCAGAAGGTATTAAATGTAAAATAGTTGTTTCTTCCCCGACCACAATAGTATGGCCTGCATTATGGCCGCCTTGAAATCTAACCACAGCATCGGCTTGAGCAGTCAGCATGTCTACAATTTTGCCTTTGCCTTCGTCTCCCCACTGAGTGCCTAAAACAACTACATTCTTATTCATTTGAATATCCTTAATTATATATTCCTAACTACCCATATATTATTATCATTTTGTAGGGTGCGTGAACAACCTGCCAAGCTGGCTTCGTTAGCATTTTCACTAAGACTGCAAATCACTGTTTCACCATTGGCGCGCAATTCGGAAATCATTTTAGCTAAAGACGCATCATTATTCGAAGGAGCAAAAATGGCACCCTTGGTTGACGGTAACTGATGATTAGACGCGGTAATTAAGCGTCTTAGGTCGGCGCTGAATCCGGTTGCAGGTCTGGCGCGACCAAACGATTCCCCGATATTGTCATAACGGCCACCGCGCGCGAGTTCGTTACCACTGCTTGCATCGAATGCTGTAAATACAATGCCTTGTTGGTAGTGATAGCCGCGTGATTCAGCTAGGTCACAATGAATTTTTGTATTGCTTGGACGAGCACTAAGTTCGTTGCTCAAATTTTCTATGTAGTCGATACATTTAAGTAACTCTGCGCCACCTGATTTTAGTTGTTCGCGTGCTTGATTAAGCACTTTTGCTGAACCGTGTAAATTCACTAAATTTAGAATCGCGGCTTTGAATTCGGAAGAGCAGTCAAGCGATTGAAGTAATGCTTCAATGTCGGGAGTGGATTTTCGCTGCAGCATTGAGAATAAATCTGCTTCAATTTCTTGAGATAAATTTACAGACTTTGTTAATGCTTCAAATATACCGGTGTGTCCTAGATCCAACAAGATTTCATCGATGCCGCTAGCGTTGAGTGTGGTTATCATTAATGAGATGACTTCTATATCACTAGCAATACCGTTGTGACCATATAACTCAGCGCCAATTTGTAGGGGACTACGAGTGCCGCCTGCGAATTCTGGTCGAGTGTGTAGCACGGTACCGCAATAACACAATCTTGTAGGTGCATCGGTTTTAAGCATGTGCGCATCAATGCGCGCCACTTGCGGCGTCATGTCGGCGCGTACGCCCATGGTGCGGCCAGAAAGTTGGTCGGTGAGTTTGAATGTTTGTAAGTTCAAGTCTTCACATTCACCCACCAGTAATGAATCTAAAAACTCAATAAAGGGCGGAATCACCAACTGATAGCCCCAGGAGGCGAATAGATCTAGTGATTTTCTTCGGTATGACTCAAGAATGGCTGCATTTTCTGGCAGCACTTCTTCGATCCCGGCGGGTAGTAACCAACGAGTGCGTGAGGGCATGAAAATGTAATTCTATTAACTTTGACGGATAAAGGTTAAGAGTACCACGCCTACTAGCATGCTCACCAACCCAAATATGCGTAAAGTTCGATCCGGCATATTGGAGATATTCTCCCATACCTTACGCACCGTCCTGGGGCTGGCAAAAGGAAGCATTCCTTCTAGCACCAGGATCAGCGCGCAAGCGGCTAGCAGCTCGTTAGCCATGGTAGATATGTGATTTGTGGTTACTTGTTTATAGTTACTTGGGCTTGGATTGATTGAAATAGCGGAAAAATTGAGAATTTGGCTCAAGCACCAGGATGTCATTCTTGCTATTAAAGGTTTGCTTATAAGCGGTCAAACTCTTAGTGAGTGTGTAGAACTCTTGGTCTTTGCTATACGCTTTGGCGTAGATGTTTGCCGCGGTTGCGTCACCATCACCACGTAGCTGCTCAGATGTCTTATAGGCAGTTGCCAATGTGATCTGACGTTCACGGTCAGCTGCCGCACGAATTTTTTCAGATGACTCTTTGCCGCGTGCACGGAAATCTTTGGCCACTCTATCTCGACCTGCACTCATACGTTGATAGACGGACTCACTAATATCATCTGTGTAGTCAATGCGACTGATGCGAAGATCGACAATTTCAATACCCAATCCTTTAGAAATTTCGTTAGTTTTTAAGACTAGTGCAGTCATGATGTCTGCACGTTCACCGGAGACTGATTCCTTGATGGTGCGTTGAGCAAACTCATCACGTAACTCATCTTTAGTGATCTGGCTTAAGCGACTATTAGCACGCTCTTCTATTCCGCCGGTGGCAACAAAGTAATCACGTACATTATCGATGCGCCACTTCACGAAGAAGTCAACGTAAACGTATTTCTTCTCATTGGTTGGAAACAAATCTGGTTGTACGTCTAATGTTAAAATGCGTGAATCAAATATGCGCACATTATTGATGAAAGGGATTTTCCAGTGTAAGCCTGGCTTGATGTCAGCTTGTTTGATTTCACCAAATTTGAATAGGATGGCACGTTCAGTTTCATCCACGGTATATGTGCATAGGCTAAATACCACAAGTGCCAGTGCGGTTAATCCAATTATTAACTTAGAAATCATCTTATCGTACCTCTCTGCCGCGAACGCTGCGTCTTTGGTTGTTATTAGCCCTGTTATTTATTGGGCTAGGTGTGCCTAAATTGACTGAGCCAGTTGGTGCACGATTATTCTGCATGAGTTGGTCTAGAGGTAGGTACATTAAGTTGTTGCTTCCTTCAACATCTAGCAAGATTTTAGTGGTGTTTGAATACACGGCTTGGGTCGCTTCCAAATAAAGACGTTCTCGAGTGATGTCTGGAGCTTTTTTGTACTCTGTCAGCAGTGCTAAAAATCGTTCTGCTTCACCTTCTGCTTTCGACACAATCGCTTCTTTATACCCAATAGCTTCTTCTGTGATACGTGCTGCTTCACCACGAGACTGAGGCACAATAGTGTTTGCGTAGGCTTCCGCTTCTTCAATGTATCTCTCTAAATCCTCACGAGATTTAATAACATCATCAAAAGCAGCTTGTACCTGTGAGGGTGGCTGAGTTTTCTCTAAATTGAGGGTAGTGACTTCGATTCCAGAATCGTAGCGGTCTAGGATTTCCTGCATGAGTGTTTTTGTAGATGAAGAAATCACTTCTAGTCCTTCATACAATACGAAATCTACAGTGCTTTTTCCAACCACTTCACGAATTGAACTTTCCATCGCTTGTTTAACCGTGATTTCAGGGTGACGTAAATTAAATAAATAATTGGGTGCGTCTTTGATTCTGAATTGTGCAGCAAGAATGATCTCAACAATATTCTCATCCTTGGTCAGCATAGTTGTTCGGTGTTTAGAACTTCGGACTTGTTGCATATCAACAACGCGAAGTTCTTCAATGGGGTATGGCATGTGCCAATGCAAGCCTGGATTGGTAAGTTCTTTATATTTCCCAAATTGTAAAACTACGCCAGTTTCACCATCGGTAATGGTATAGATACCTGTGCTTGCCCAAATAAGGGCGGCCACTATGAGGGCAAATAAGGCTACGCCTGAGGCGTTGCCACCCGTTGAGCTTGTGCTTCCACCTTTACCACCAAAAATACCACCAAACTTGCTGCTGAGTTTCTGAAATATCTCATCTAAATCAGGCGGGCCTTGATTGTTAGAATTTCGATTCCAGGGGTCGTCATTTTTATTACCTGGGCTGTTCCAAGGCATGGAGTTCTCCAATATTAAAAAATTAAAAGGTTAAGGGGTGTATTCTATTCACTCTGAGCCAAAAAATCAGCCTTATGTGGTGGTGATTCTGGGTCAGAATACTGGTGCAAATAGGGTAGAAAGCGATCTATCAGCGTATTGCTTAAAGAAGCTTCAATTTCCCAGTGCCCATCAGGGTGGAAAGTCTCACTAATCACTGCGTTTTGTTTGTACAGTAGGGCGCGTAACTGTGCCTGTTCTAATGGGAGATGTAAGGTTAGCTGGGTGTGCTTGCTTTTAAAATACTGCAATAGGGTTGAATGCAGCAAATTCATGCCTTGGTCCTTGAGAGCTGACAACCATATTCTTTTGATTTGACCATCTTCACCGATGTCAACGTGGGGAATTTGCTGAGTTTGATCAATTTTATTAAATACCAGTAGTTGCGGGCATTCATCCGCGCCTATATGTTTCAATACTTGGTTGACCTGGTCGATCTGGTCATTGCGTAGTTCGCTACTGGCATCAACCACATGCAGTAGCAAGTCAGCTTCACAGGTTTCTTGCAGAGTGGCATGAAAAGCATCAACTAAGTCATGCGGCAAGTTTTGAATAAACCCTACAGTATCTGCGAGTACTACATGCAGATTTTTAGTTAATTCTAATTTACGTAGCGTGGGATCTAGCGTGGCAAATAATTGGTCAGCTTGATAGACATTGGCTGAGGTGGCGCGGTTAAACAAAGTGGACTTGCCCGCATTGGTATATCCCACCAGTGCCACGGTGGGGACTGAATTTTTTTTGCGTGCCTGGCGACCTTGCTCTCTTTGTTTGCGAACTTTTTGTAAACGCTTTTCTAAATGCTTAACGCGCTGTGCCAGTAATCGTCTATCCGTTTCTAATTGAGTTTCACCAGGACCTCTTAGACCAATACCACCTTTTTGTCTTTCCAGGTGAGTCCATCCACGCACTAAGCGTGTGGATATAAATTTTAGTTGTGCGAGTTCTACTTGCAGTTTGCCTTCATAGGAACGAGCACGTTGCGCAAAGATGTCTAGGATTAATCCAGTACGGTCTAGTACGCGACACTTGCAAGTTTTCTCAATATTGCGTTCTTGGCTGGGAGATAGTTCGTAATTGAATAGCAGCAGTTCAATTTCGTCCGCCTCAACCTGCGCGACTAGCTCATCGACTTTACCATGTCCAATTAGAAATCGAGATTCAGGCTTGGGCCGTGAATAGGTGATAACTTCAATTTCTTGCGCGCCAGCAGAAGCTGCAAGCAAGCGAAATTCTTCAGTGTCTGCGGGATCTGGGGATTTGCCAAATGCGGGATGGACTAATAAAGCGCGTTCACCAGACTTTGGTCGTTCAAACATACTGCAGTGGTCTCCACCACAGTATGTGGGCTTTACTCTGTTTCGTCACCAAAAGGAATTTTTACCTGTTTTGCGGGAACAATGGTTGAGATGGCATGTTTATACACCATTTGATTGACTGTGTTTTTTAACACAATAACAAATTGATCAAATGAGTCGATTTGACCTTGCAGCTTAATGCCATTCACTAAATAAATAGAGACCGCTATTTTTTCTTTGCGTAGTGCATTTAGGAAGGGTTCTTGTAATGTTTGCCCTTTTGACATGATGTTTGCTCCTAACCTTTGTTATTCTTTTTATTAAAGTATTGTGTGAGCGCTGTTAACTACTGATCTATAAAACTGACCTAGAGTCATTAGTTTAGCAGCTAGTTCATTGTAATTGGTAGATTATTTGTTTTCTAATTTGGTCTGTAGCGGTGGCGTAAGGATCTATTAGATTTATTTCAGGATAATGTCGTAACCAAGTCAATTGGCGCTTGGCAAGTTGACGAGTGGCAGCAACTGACTGATTTCGCATTTCCTCTAAGTTTATTTCATTTTCCAAATAGCACCATAATTGCCGATAGCCAATACAACGCATAGACGGCATTATCGCGCTAAGATTCCATTCTTGACGTAGATTCTTGAGTTCTTGTAATACCCCATTATTGAGCATGTCATCAAAACGCGATTCTATATGACTGTGTAACTGGCTGCGATCATCTGGAAACAAACCTATGTTGATGATTGATATGTCTGATCTAACCGGTTTTTTAGTTTCATGGTATGACGAAAGCTTGACTCCGGTGAGTTCAAAAACCTCTAATGCGCGTTGAATTCTTTGTGCATCATTATGGTGAATCTTAGCCGCTGATTGCGGATCCACCTGCGCTAGTTTTTGGTGCAATACCTGCCAGCCCTGTTGCTCACCAATAGTATTCATTTGTTTTCTAAGTTCTGCATCTGCTGCAGGCAGTTCGGATAAACCAAATTGGAGCGCATGAAAATACATAATGGTTCCGCCGACCAATAATGGAATTTTATTGCGTGCGAGTATTTGGTCAATTAGTTCGTTTGCATCATGGCAAAATTCTGCGACTGAATAAGTTTCGTCGGGATTACGAATATTTATTAAGTGGTGGTGGGCTTTGGATAGAATATCGGTTGTGGGTTTGGCTGTACCTATATCCATGCCACGGTAGATCATGGCTGAATCGACACTGATGATTTCGCAGGGTGCTGAGTTGACTAGCGAAACAGCCAAGTCAGTTTTGCCGCTCGCGGTGGGACCCATGAGAAAAATAACGGGTGGTTTCTCAGAGTTGCTCACTAAATTAGCGACCACGAAGAAATAATTTATCGAGATCAGAAATGCTTAATTGAATCCAAGTGGGACGGCCGTGATTGCATTGATTACTACGCTCAGTTTCTTCCATGGCGCGTAATAGCGCATTCATTTCATGAATGGTCATGCTGCGATTGGCACGAATAGACCCATGACAAGCGATACTCGATAACATTTCATTGCGTAGTTCTTCTACACGCGTACTCATGGAAGTCTTTTGGATGTCAGCGATGACGTCACGAATTAATTCTGCAATATCTACCGTGCTTAATATGTTGGGAATGGATCGTACTGCAATAGAGGTGTCACCCATGCGATTGATGTCAAAGCCGAATGAATCAAACAGTGCTTGCTGGCTGTCAACTAAGTTTGCTTCGGTTTCTGTCACGGCTATTTGTAACGGCACTAATAATTGTTGGCGAGCAAGATCTTTGGGTGATTGGGAGTTTTTCAGTTGCTCGTATACCACGCGTTCATGAGCAGCATGCATGTCGACCAATACTAGGCCAGATTTATTTTGTGCGAGAATATAAATTCCGTGTAATTGAGCAACCGCATAACCCAATAACGGAATTTCATTTTCTTGGTCATGAGCATCACGTGTGGATGCGCGTGTGGCAACATAGTTATTTTGAGGTTCGGCGACTGCTGATGAGTATAACGCTTGGAATTGATGGTTTGCGCTGGCAGCGCTAGTGGGCAAGTAAGATTGCACGTTAAGTGTATCGGGCGCGGTTGTCGCGGATAATTTATTTAGATCATGCGTATCAATCGAGGCGGGACGCACTTCACTGACGGCTTGCTTAATTGTTTGGCGTACGAAATTATGGATAGACCGGCTATCGTGAAAGCGTACTTCATGTTTAGCAGGGTGAGCGTTGACATCGACACTGCTTGGGTCGACTTCTAAAAACAACACGTATGCAGGGTAACGGCCATGATAAAGCACATCTTGGAAAGCGAGCTTAACTGCATGACCAATCGTTTTATCGCGGATATGTCGGGCGTTGACATATTGGAACTGTAAGTCAGGCTGGCCCCTGGAAAAAGTGGGGGCGGCAATCCAGCCATAAAGCTTCATATCATCAATTTCACGCTCTAGGTAAATTGCGTGTTCAACAAATGCTTTACCAATGAGCTTCTCTAAGCGGCTGACTTTATCATCGATATTTTGCGCAGCCGGTAGCGAATAAATAGTTTTTTGATTGTGACGTAGAGTAATTGAAACGTGAAAATTGGATAATGCCAGTCGCTTTACAACTAATTCACTATGGGTGTATTCGGTTTTTTCGGTGCGTAAAAATTTTCTACGCGCAGGCGTGTTGTAAAAGATGTCGTTAATTTCAACGCTTGTGCCTTTGGCGTGGGCGGCGGGTTTAGCGCTTTGATCAGAATTACCTCCCTCTGAGTGAAGCACCCATCCTTGATTGGATTGCTCGGTATTTGAGGTGATAGACAATCGTGAGATGGAAGCAATACTAGGCAGTGCTTCGCCGCGAAATCCTAAGCTATGTATATTTTGTAAATCTTCCATGCTTTGGATTTTTGAAGTGGCGTGGCGCGTTAATGCTGTCGCGAGTTGATTTTTTTCAATACCGGCGCCGTTGTCACGAATTGATATACGCTGAATGCCGCCTTTTTCTATATCAATAGTGATGTTGCTTGCGGTTGCATCAATACTGTTTTCCAGTAATTCTTTAATGACGGATGCGGGGCGCTCAATAACTTCGCCGGCTGCTATTTGATTGATTAAATTATCGGGTAATTTCTGAATGACATTCGGCATAGAATTTAACCGAGCAGAATAGGGGTTTCATCAGATAGCTCAAACATCTGCTGTATCCCTTGTAGTGCATAATCACAAAAGCGTTGTTGATCATGCCATTGAGTGTCTATGCTAATGACATGCTCTTCATGTTCCGATAAAACGCGCACACGATAAGTATTTTTGTCATTTTCCGTGAAGGGCTCGCACGTGATGTATACTTCGGGTTGAGTGCTACCTTCACGTAAAACTGCCACGATATATAAATATCTGGTTGTATCGCCACTATCCACATCGGTCAATAAGGTCACGGAGAATTCGCCATATTGATAACGATTTTTGGGGATAGCTGATTGGATAGTTGGGAGCGTCATTGAGTTACTTGAAGTTGCTTGAATAGTAAATTGCCGCAAATATTTAGTTGTCTATGTTATGAGTAAGAAAGTTGTACGTCTGTACCCGGGCGCTGGTGAGAGTGTGCCTTTGCAGGGATTGTATCTTAGACAAGATAGGCTTGCTAAAGGAAATGCGTCACGGCCAGTAATCTATGCTAATTTTTTAACCAGTATTGATGGACGCATAGCATTACGCGAGCAGGATGAGACGCATTATGAGCTGCCTGGCGAGTTAAAGTCAGATGAAGATTTTCGGCTTTTTCTTGAGTTATATGCACATGCGGACTGCATTATTACTCATGGAGGCTACATGCGTTCATTAGCAGCTGGTCGGCTGGGCAATGTACTGCAGTTGCCAACATCAGAATCGACACAATATTTACATGATTGGCGTGAGCAGCAGGGATTAGCGCCTAATCCAGATGTGGTGATTGTTAGTGGCAGGTTGGATTTTCCTTGGCATGAGTCATTAAATGAGTCACAACAAAATGTGCATATAACAACCGGCGGGCAGGCTGATGAAATAATTAAGCAGCGTTGGAATTCTGCTGGTCATGAAGTTCACCAGCTAGGTAGTCACAAGCATGTCGATGTTGAGCGTTTAATGGAGTTTTTAATTCAAAAAAATTACCAGTCAGTCTACTTGGTGGCGGGACCAGAATTATTGCAGGATTTAATTAAGCATGATTATGTGCAGCGATTGTTTGTGACAATGAGTCATCAACTACTTGGCGGCCAAGATTTTAAAAGCTTGTTAACAGGAAACTCGCTAAAAGATTCCGGGCGTTTAAAATTGGAGAATATGTATATGGGTATCGAAAATTCAAATTCATTGGGTCAGTGGTATATAGAATTCTCGTTCGAAAAAAATAGTCGCTAATATTTTACCAAGAAAATTTACTAGAGAAAATAAATGATGGAATTTATATTTAATTACGGAATATTTTTAGCTAAAGCAATCACGATTTTAATTTTTATCTGGGTTGTGTTGTCATTGATAGCATCGCTTGCACACAAGCCACATGAAGAAGATCAGATTGAAATTAAAAATCTAAATAAAAGATTCGAAAGCTTGAAATTGCTCATGCAAAAATCTTTACTGTCAAAGAAAGATGCAAAGCAACTGATGAAGCAGAACAAGAAAGAAAGTAAAAAGAAAAAAAATGAAGATAAACGACAACGCGTTTTTGTGTTGAATTTCGTTGGCAATATAAAAGCAAGCGCAGTTAAGCATTTGCGCAAAGAAATTACTGCGTTACTTGCGATAGCAACATCTGAGGATGAGGTGGTTATTTGCTTGGAGAATGCGGGTGGCATGGTGCATGAACATGGTTTTGCGTCTTCTCAGTTGGAGCGAATTAAGCAGCGTAATATCCCTCTTACGGTAGCGGTCGATAAAGTGGCGGCTAGTGGGGGTTACATGATGGCATGTGTGGCTGATCGAATAGTCGCAGCACCTTTTTCAATTATAGGTTCCATTGGTGTGATTGCGCAGATGCCAAATTTTAATCGCTTGCTGGAGAAGCATGGCATTGAATACGAGCAAATTAAAGCCGGTGATTTGAAGCGCACAATCACAATGTTTGGAAAAAATACTGACGAGGATCGAGAAAAGTTCACTGAGCAAATGGAAGAGATTCATACCTTATTCAAAGAGTTTGTTGCTGAAAATCGCACACAGATTGATATTCAAAAAATAGCCACTGGAGAACACTGGCTGGGTAAGCGCGCGTTAGAGCTAAAGTTGGTTGATGAATTAATTACCAGTGATGATTATCTGCTGCGCAAGAGTGAGTCTGCAGATGTCTATGAGGTAACCCATACTGCGCCAAAATCAATCAGTGAAAAAATTATGGGTAATGTGCAACACGCAATTGACAAGGTGTTTACTGCGATTTGGGAAAGGAAGATTTTCTCTTAGTTTGCAGAGGGGGATTGTTAAACTTCAGGAATAATTAATTTCTGACCTACGCGTATTCTATCGGTGCTAAGTGCATTTGTTTTACGTATTGAATCAATGCTCACGCTATATAGAACCGCTATCTCAGATAAGGTCTCACCGTATCGGATGGTATGTCTATCTGATTTGATATTGTTCGCCAGCACAGCATCTTGTGGTGAATGATATTTCAGATAGTTTTTTAAGCCTTTAAACACTGAGCTGGCAAGTTTTTGCTGATGAGTTGCCGAACGTAGTTTTTTCTCTTCTGATGCGTTAGATATAAATGCAGTTTCTACCAGAATTGAAGGGATGTCTGGAGATTTCAAAACTGCAAAACCAGCATGCTCAACATTTTTGCGAGTTTTACCTAAAGTGCTAAGTTGTCTTTTAATTGAGCTAGCAAGTTTCATGCTTGCATCGATTGTCGCTGCTTGGGAAAGATCAACTAATACTCTCTGTACGTCTTTTCCTTTGCCTTCTAATTTCACTCCACCAATAAAATCTGATTCGTTTTGACGCTGTGCTAGAAATCTTGCTGCTTCACTACTTGCGCCATTTTTAGAAAGCACATAAACAGACGACCCGCGCACGCGTCGATCATCAACCGCATCGGCATGAATTGAAATAAAGATATCGGCTTTCTGGTCGCGGGCTTTTTTGATGCGTCCTCGTAGTGTTAAAAATTTATCAGCATCGCGAGTCATAATTGCGCGCATGCCTTTTTCAGCATTAATTAAACGCGCTAGTCTTTTTGAAATTTGCAGCACAACATCTTTTTCGCGTGTACCGGCGTAACCTGTTGCACCAGGATCTTTGCCGCCATGTCCTGGATCAATCGCTACCACTAACTTGCCTGGTTTGGTGTGCTTTTTAGTCGAAGTCAGTTTGCGAGCTTGCTGCACTTTTTTTGGTGCAGTGACTGTCGCAATAATATCTTTTGCAGCAGGCGTTTTTTTGCTAACTTTTTTAGGCTTGACTGCACTTGTTTTAGCTAGTTGCGTACTAGGGGCTTGTGCATTTTTTAAGTCGATGACTAGACGATGGAGTGAATCGCCATTAGGAGGAAGTACAAAACTTTTTGGGACAATCGGTCGGTTAAGGTCTAATACAATCCTTAATTTGTTGTTAGCGCGATTGGCGTGTCGAAGTTTTTGTACAAACGAAGATTCAAAAACAGATTGATCCACCGAAGTAGATAATTTGGCATTGGTCAGATCAATAATCACTCTGCTGGGATTATTGAGGGTAAATATTTTGTAGGATGGGATAGCGTTGGTATCGAATACAACCCGGGTGACTTGCCCATTTTTTGCGACACGAACGTTTTTAACGTCGACGGATTCTGCATATGCATGGGTGGAGAAGGAGAAAATAATAACAAATAGGCCAATTATTGGCCTATTTGTTAAGCAGATATTTAACGACTTTAGATTTAGCACCAGGTAGATCTCCCAATAACCCTTGTCTATTTTTTGGTAACTGTAACAAAAATAATGACCTACGGGCAATTATTAACTGAAAATCTATTGTTTTATTTAAAAGTTATCGCTTGTGATCTTCAACGATGAGGCGCCGTCCTTCAGTGACATACTCAATTTTTACTTCAATGTTTGCGTTAGGGATTAGCGGGGCACCGAGATCTGGCCACTCTATGAAGCAAAGTGTGGATCCCGAGTTAAACTCTCTAATGCCAATGTACTCTAGTTCCTCAGGATCTGAAATCCTATATAAATCAAGGTGATAGACTTCAATATCAGAGAGTGAGTAGCTTTCTACTAAGGTGAATGTTGGGCTTTTTACTAAGCCTGAATGGCCTAGCTGGCGTAGCGCACCTCTCACCAGTGTGGTTTTGCCGGCGCCAAGATCACCACGCAAATAAATCACAGCAGGCGTGGCTAAATTTTTTACTAACGCCGCCCCAGCCGCTTCCATGGCTTCGGATGATGTCACAATTTGTGTCATTGGTTTACCAACTTATAGATTGCTGGGAAAAGATCTTCCGCTAACACTCCGCGCGTGCCTTCTTTAGAAACAATCTCAGCGGCCAATCCATGGACCATGGTTCCGCAATTGGCAGCATCGATAAATGAAATGCCTTGTGCAATTAGCCCAGCAATGATTCCTGCTAATACATCTCCCGTACCACCGGTGGCTAGGCTGACATTACCGCTGGTGCAAAAGTTAATTTGTTGATCATGGCAGATTAGCGTGCCGGACCCTTTGAGTACGGTAATGCCTGAATACTGTTCCTGAATAGCTAACGCCGATGATAGTCGATTCAATTGAATGTCTTGGTTGCTGCACGCTAGCAGTTGTGCTGCCTCACCTGGGTGAGGAGTGAGTATCCAGTGATCACACTTACTTGGGTTCTGGCCTAACAATCGCAAGGCATCCGCATCGACGATAAGTGGTTTTTTGGATTCAATCACTCGCGCAAATAATTTTTGCGCCCACTTATCTTGCCCGAGTCCCGGTCCAATTAAGATCACGTCGGCTTTACTCACTAGCTCCGCAACATCGCTTGGTTCATGAATGCCTTTCACCATTAATGAAGCGCAACCTGAGGCAACTGCCGCCACGCAGTCAGGATGCGTAGCAACACTGACTAATCCTGCGCCAGTACGTGCGGCGGCTTGTCCCGCCAGCCGTGCCGCATTAGGGTAGCCAACATTGCCACCAACCACTAACACGTGACCATAATTATTTTTATAACCACTTTCCTTGCGTGCGGGTAGTTGTTTAGCCGGCAGTGTTTCACTAAGCGTCATTCCCAGTTTTTCAGATCCGTTAATCAACTCGTCTGGTAGACTTAATGAATCTACAATAACTTTGCCGGTGTAATTGCGTGCTTCTCCTGTGATTAATCCACTCTTCAGACCAATAAATGAAATAGTGTTGTTGGCATAGACTGTTGGGCCCATCGCATTGCCGGTGTCAGCACTTAAACCGGAAGGAATATCTAATGACACCACAGGTACCGGTGTGCGATTGATTAAATTGACTATGTCTGCAAATTCATTTTCGATTGGGCGTGTTAGTCCCGTGCCAAAAAGCGCATCTATAATGAGATCACACTCTGGCAGCTGTTCTCCAGGTTCAACGTCATCACCATTGTGGATGGCGTATTCGTTTTGCGCGCGCATGGCGTCACCGCGTAATTTGGTGATGGGAACAATGGGCATTGTGGAACATTGAATGTCAGCTTGGTGTAGCAGACGTGCCAGTATGTAGCCATCCCCCGCATTATTGCCTCCGCCGGTGATGATTAAAATGCGTTTGGCCTCTGGGTATAGTTCTCGAATGAACATAAATGCAGCTTTACCAGCGCGTTGCATGAGATCATAGCTTTTGATGTTAAGTTGCTCTATGGCAGAAGTCTCAAGTGTTTGAACTTGCTCTCTAGAAAACACCGGGTATTGCTTGCCGTTATTGATAAAATTCATGTGTGATTAAACGAGTTAATTTATAGTGAAAAAGCCTATCGCTACCAAGCAGAGTATGCAAAGCCTAAAGGATGATATCCGAGATTGGGCGCATGAGCTTGGTTTTGATCATATTGGAATTAGCGATACAAATCTTGTCGAACATGAAGCATACCTGCTGAATTGGCTGCAGTCAGGAATGCAGGGCGAAATGGATTATATGCAAAAGCATGGAAGCAAACGTTCGCGCCCTGATGAATTGCTGCCCGGCACCGTGCGAATTATCTCAGTGCGAATGAATTATTTACCACCTCGAGCTAAAAATCCAATAGACGTGCTTGAAGATGCCAGTCTTGCTTATATCTCGCGTTATGCTTTAGGGCGCGACTATCACAAGGTGATGAGAAAACGCTTGCAAAAATTGGCGAGTCGAATCGAACAGCAAGTAGGCACATTTGGGTACCGCGCGTTTGTTGATAGTGCACCGGTACTTGAGAAAGCGCTGGCACATAAAGCCGGGCTAGGGTGGGTAGGCAAGCATACAAATTTATTATCCGATGATGCCGGTTCCTGGTTTTTCTTGGGCGAACTATTCACTAACCTACCATTGCCGCTTGATCAATCCTCAACTAGCCACTGTGGATCATGTGTAGCGTGCATTGATATCTGTCCTACCCAAGCCATTATTGCTCCGTATAAATTAGATGCGCGCAAATGTATTTCCTATCTCACCATTGAGCATAAAACTTCCATTCCTGTTGAATTTCGAAAGCCTATGGGGAATCGCATCTATGGATGTGATGACTGTCAGCTTGTGTGCCCATGGAATAAGTTTTCTAAAACATCACCACTGGCTGATTTTGCAAATAGGCATGAATTGGATGCAAGCACATTAGTCGATGTTTTTTTGTGGACGGAACAAGAATTTTTGCATTACACAGAAGGTTCTGCCATTCGGCGCATAGGCTATCAGCAGTGGTTAAGGAATGTTGCCGTTGCATTAGGTAATGCGCCTACTAGTTCGATTGTGATCAATGCATTAATGCAGCGCAAACATGACACCTCTGAATTAGTTCGTGAGCACGTACAATGGGCATTGCAACAGCATGCAGCATGAGTGAGTGCTGAAGACATTATGAAGAAACTTATATTTTTAATATTAATTATCGCTATATTTGCGTGTTTATTTCTATTTCGAGTGCAAGTTGTTGAACTGGCAGTCCCAAAAGTATCCGAGTATTTTGGCATAGAAATAGAGCAACTAAAGATTGATCAAATAGAGTTTGATCAAATAGTTATACCGGTGCTGGAGCTGAGTTACCAAGATGATGCTATGCAATCAAAAATTCAAATTAATGATCTGGTGTTGAAGATTGATCTTGCTGGTCAAGGCCTGAGTAAAATATCTAAAGCTTCATCAAGTTATATCGATATCGATGTTGACGTTGTGCAACAGACAGACACTGCGAGTAATAATAAAAACGTTAAAGATCTAATGGCCGCTATCCCGCTAATGGGGCTTGAGGTTGAGCGTATTGAAATCAATTATCGTCAGCAAGGTAAAAAAATTCTGGGGTTTGATGGAGAGTTGCTGCGTGCTGAAGATATTCGACTACAAGGCTTTGTCAGCGGTGAACATGTGCATGATGCCGAGCTTAAATACTCAATGCATGGGTCCAAGTTTGATGTGCAGTTAATAGAAATCGAAAGTGATACAAAAATAATTGATTGGTCGGGTGAGTATCGAATTGAAGATGATTGGTTGCAGCTAGACTTTGAGGGTGATGTAAGTTTCGCAAAGATTAACAAGTATTTAATTGCGCATGGTGTGCAAGAATATATCCAACAAGATGTCAGTTCTATAAATGTAGAGCTAGAGGTAGATTTGGCAAGATCGTCGCATCAAATACTTGAGTCTATGGTAACGCGAGTCGATTTGGAT